>QWCE01005234.1_pt1 | contig 12046 bp, 14 predicted proteins | sample 1972531 | NCBI WGS metagenome assembly QWCE01 (sample SAMN09866716, study PRJNA288562) | Human gut metagenome isolate term4_stool, whole genome shotgun sequencing... | reverse complement strand
CCTTTTCATATTGAAGAATTACTTGCTAGAGTAAATGTTCAATTAAGAAAAAATAATAATAGAAAAATTACCGAGTATATTGAATTTGGTGATTTAAAACTAAATTTAAAAAAATCTAATCTTTTATGCACAACAACAAATGAAAATATCGATATAAGCTGCAAAGAATTTTTATTATTAGAATATTTTATGAACAATACAAACATTATAATTTCTAAAGACCAAATATATGATAAAGTATGGGGACTAGAAAATAGTGTAGAATCAAATAATTTAGAAGCATATTTATCATTTATTAGAAAAAAATTAAAAATAATAGGATCAAATGTTAGTATTAAAGCAATAAGAGGATTAGGTTATAAAATGGAGATTAATCATGACTAAATTAAAAAGAAAAATATTTATTATCTTAACAGTTACTAAAAGTGGAGATTCTACTAGTGGTGACAATAGTAATTTTTATGGTACCAATTCTGCCATAATTGTTAAAAATAAAGCTAATTTAACCTTAAAGAATATTACGGTAAATACTACTGGTGATGGGGCAAATGGAGTTTTTAGTTATGGCGGTAGTGCAACTCATCAATAGATAATACAACAGTAAATATAAGTGAAATAAAACTTACAGGAGATAGTTATGTTACTTCTTTAGATGATGAAGATACAACATATTCAAATATAGATTTTAATGGTGACAAATTATATGTTAATAATAAAGCCATAAATTAAAAAAAAATAGCGTTTTAAACGTTATTTTTTTTATTAAAAATTCTATAAAATTTTCCAGCTAGTAAAACAATATCATCACTTTTCTTAATAGCTATGGTTTTAAAATAAGCTTTGCCACCAACTGTTAATGCTGAAATAAAAGATGCTACTAAAATTGAAGAAATTAATGTATTGATATGACAATTAACAGTTAAATAGATTGCTAATGAAGCTCCTAAGCCTCCACTTACAATTCCACAGATATCACCAACGATATCATTACATACACTAGAAACTTTAGTACTATTTTTTAAAAGATTAATACAAGCTTTAGCTTCTTTTACTTTCTTGGAACTACGAGCATGAAAAGGTGCTTCTTTAGCTGTTAGAACAGCTACTCCTACCATATCAAATACTATACCAACAGTTATAACTATAAGTATTATTATTGTTAAAACAATAACATTAAAATCTGATAAGAATGAAGAAATACCACTAAATATTGCTGATAAAATAAAAGAAATAATAAATACTTGAATAACCCATTTATTTTTCAAAATTATCCAACTTTCTAAAAAAAAGTTCATAAGAACTTTATTAAATAATAAATTAATGTGGTTAATCACAAATTAATTTTACGGCTTAGGTCGAGTTGAATTTCTCTATTTTCACGCCTTTGGTTACCCGCAGGTGATTTCTCTTTCAGGAAAATAATTAAATGTCGCCATTTTAATGACTCGATTGCCACTTAGTCCGCACTTTAATCCTTGTGATGTTAACACTCTAGAGGTTTTCCCTAACACGACATGGATAATACTTATTCGCTTTTGCAATAATGTTTTCAAATAATATCCCACATTACCACTCACGACATGTGCTTTAATCGTTTTATTGCCTCGATAAAAGGAGGTTGGTTATATGCCATTATAACTTTCCTTAAATCTGAAATTATATACCCACCCTCATCTGGGCGAAGAAAGCGAAATATATAAAGTGCCTCTCACACAATTGATAGATTTTTAGCCCTATCTTCATATTATTTATGTGACTAGAATAATGCACCACATTTAGCTATATGTTACTATACTTTTAATAAAATGTCAAAATATCATTAGTAATTAAAATTAAAAATATTAATAAAATACTATTGATATGATAAAATATATTTAAGTGAGGATTTGATTATGATTGAAAAATTAAAAAATAAATATTTATTCATAGATATTGATGGTACATTAGCAGAGTATAGATACGATGATAAATTATATGCTGATAAAGATCCTAAGATAGGTAGTCAAAATCTAAATGAGTTATTATTTGGTGATTTATTTTATCAAGCAAGACCACTTAAAATAATGCAAAAGTTAATAGAACAATTAGATCCAAATAAAATTTATATATTAGGAACTATACTAACCAATAATGAGATGTTTCAAAAATATAAATGGATTGAAAAATACTATCCTACAATAAAAAAAGAAAATATTATTTTTATAAGTAATACTATGTTAAAACCTAAAGTAATATTAGAATATCAAAAACATTATAATATTCCTTTAGAAAATATTTGTTTCATAGATGATAGAGTAGATGTTCTTACTGAAGCTGAACTTAATAAAATAAAATCTTATCATATAAGTTCTTTTATAGACTAGAAAAGATATTATTTATGACTAAACAAATATTCCGCCAAGAGTAAAAAAATAAACATGAACTATATAATTAATTACAGTTTTATTACATTAAGTCTACATGTTTAGACTTATTTTTATTGATATAATTTAGATGTAGAAAAATTAAAGTACAATTAACTACTAATTCGATTTTTCTTATTTACTAAAGATTTTATCTTTAGTTTTTTTTATTAAAAAAGAGATTATTAATCTCTTACAGTAAAATATTTTGTAGTGTTATATAATTTGCCATTTATTTCTAAATAAATAGAATATTTACCATTTAAATCTTGCTTATTAATGTATTTAGTTATATTTAATGTTTCATTGGTATCATTATCATCTAAAATATCAACACATAAAGCAGTGTAAGGTTTTTTACTTATTTTAACATTATAATATTTATAAACAAAATTATTATAAAGAACTATGTTAACATTATCTGATCTTTTAAAATTACCATTAAAAACTAATCGATCTTCTTCATTTGTGAGACTAATGTTATATTTTTTTATTATATTTTTACTTAATTTAGTATCTTTTAGTTTAATAAATTTATACTTATCAACATTAGTTTTTCCAAGTGTTCCTAATCTTTTAGCAGTTATATTTTTAGATACTGCAGTATCATATATTTTCATTTTTTCTACTCGGTAATTATTTGTTGGTAATTTTATTTCAAAAATAACTTTATCATTTAATAGTTCAACAGTATCCGAAGTTAATTTTACATTTCCTTTTGTTAATCCAGCAGGTTGATTAGATGGTTTTCCATCAACAGAAACAATTCCTCCAGAATGAATTATATAATGATTCTTATCTAAATAATCAACATCAGAAATATATGGAGAGTAAAATTCACTTTTTCTTTCTTTTCCATATTCAAAAATTTGTTCTATAGTCATTTTATCAGTGTTTATTTTATACATTACTCCTCTTGAATAAGAGTCTTTTGCTTCAACATAATTATCTTTTATTTTAGATTTATTATTTCCATTATCAAATAAGAACACATATCCTTCTTTAGTAATCATAGCAGCATGTTGACTATATTGCCATTCAAAATTATTTCCAACTGGTTTAAAAAAATACTTTTGATATTCTTTACTCCAATTAGTAGGATCTCCAATTATCCATTTTAACTTTCCGGTATCATAATCAATATTAATAACAGCATCTTGATGCCTTCCCGATAAAGTTATTGAGTTAGTTTTTTCATCATACCATACTGAATTATTATGAAACCAATCATATGCTGTCCAATTTTCACTTTGCCCATCATTCATATTTAATATATCTTTTAAATCAAAAGACTTTACTATATTACCAGTATTATAATCAACTTCTACGATATAATCTTCTACAGTACCTGCTTCATTATTAAAATCATTACTTGCAATTAATAAATTTCCATTAGGCATTTCATAATAATCATGATGATATCCACCAGGTAAAGAATATTCTTTATAAATTTTTCCTAGCATATCTATTTCATAAAGACCAGTCATATAGTAAGGACTATTAATTAATCTTTCCGTACTAACTAAAATATGGCCATTGCTAATTTTGCTATTATCCCATAATGCATAATTTGTTAAATACCATCTTACATCACCATTTACATCATAAGCACATGAATACCCTTTACTTGATGGAGTAAAAAAATAAAAATCATTATCTAATTTATTTTTATCTGCTTTAACACTTGTTGGTAATATAAAATCATCAGGTAACTTACTTGTTTGAATATTGATAGTTTTTTTAATATTCTTATATTCAATAATTACTTCATTATTATAGTTAGCATATAAACCATAAATGCTTAAATAATGTTTTTTACTTTTATTAAAAGTATGAGTTAAAGTAGTATTTTTATCTTTACCTTTCACAGTTACTTTAGGAGCAACATTATCATTAGTTTCAAATAAAATAAGAGCAGTTAATGGTGAAGATTTATAAGGATCTAAAATAACATTAGGATTTTCTATAGTATAATTACTAGTAGAAAAATCTTTTTCATATTCATTTTGTAAACTAATTAAACTCTTCTTAGTTTCTATTAACTTAGTATTAGTATTTAATCTATTTAATATAATTAAACTTATAACCAGTAAAATTATAAAAATAAATATTGTTAATAATATCTTTTTCTTTTTCATAAAATAATTCCTCTCTATTAATAAATTATAAAAATAAAAAAAAGAAATTAATATAATGAAAAGGTTGAATTAACTAAACTATAAGTTGAGTTATTAACAATCATTATTTAATTTCAAAGGTATTTTATAAGTAATAGTTTCATTATTATTTTTAGTAGCATTAATCTCTAAAAATAAATTGTTTTCTTTATAAATTTTACATTCTTTTTCATAATTATCTATAGTTAAAGTAATATCTTTTAAAAATTTTTCTAAACTAATAGATTTATTTTTATTATATTTAAAACTACTTATTTTTTTATTAAAATTATTAGAAGATTCATATAAAGTTCCTTCAATATATTTATAATTATTAGTATCTTTTTTATTACAATATTCAATATTTGAAATATATATAGCAGCTTTTTTATGATTATAACTTATGCTTCCAGAAATATTAAAATCTTTACAATTAGATGAAATGGTACTAAACTTAAAATCATCTTTATTACAAGCAATTATACAAAATATAAAAACTATTATAATTATAATGAGTGCAGCTATTATTAAAGACAGTAATTTCTTTTTACTATGGTTTACTTGAATTAAATTATCCACACTTATATTATAATCGTTGGCTATTTGTTTAATTAAAGTAATATCTGGTAAATTTTTTCCATTTTCCCATTTACTTACTGCTTGATAAGTAACATTATATTTATCTGCAAATTGTTTTTGCGTTAAGTTGTTTTTCTTTCTTATTTCTTTTATTAATTTACCAAACTTTTCTTGATCCATAATACTACCATCTTTCTAATTATTTTCTATTATAGCATTAAAAAATAGCTACATTCAAATATTTATTTGCTTTTATATTTAAATAAATGATAATATGTACTATTATTTGTATAATAGCTAATATAGTGTACTTATTTATGAAAGATGTTTCTGATAATAATATAGCAAATACATCATCAAAAGTAAGTCAAGGTAAAATTAAAAAGACTAACACTTTACTAACTATATTTTTGCCCCATATTAATTATTAAATTTACACTAATGACTTTAGGATTTAGTATTATGCTTGGTATTAGAAATTACAGATCTTAATATTACCAAGCTGCAGTTTCATATATTCAATTTGCTTTAAAAATTGGTGCGACAATCTTTAGCTTTATAGTATCTGCAGTTTTATTAAAATGGGATTTAATGTATGTAATTATAGTTATTCCAATATTATGAATTTTCCAAATAATAATAGCAATTAAAATAGATAAATTATTAAATAAAAAAGATATTGAATAAAAAATCCAATATCTTTTAACTTCTGTCAAAACCTTTAAATCTAGTTCCTTGATAAGTTAAAAAACCTTTATCTCCCTCTACTAGAGTTCCATAAACATTAGGTCTAACATAAAATTCTTTTCTTTCTCCTGTTGTTGATAGTTCAAAAGTAACAAAATATCTAGTGTTTACTTCAGAAGAGTTATAATTAAAATTATCTGAATAATTGTAATTATTATATCCAGTTACATCAGTTCTTTTAGAAATTACTTTTGCATCAACAGTTTCAATTGGAGAATTATTATTTTTTATAAAACCAGCTAAACCATATATAATACTAGCTAGTATTGCAATACCAGCTATCACAAATATAATTACTATCGCATATTGCATAAACCATCACTCCTTCTATCAATAAAATAATAACAAACTATACATATTATAACAATATTAATAAAAACAATCTTGTTAATTGTTGTAAATTAATAGTAAAATATACTTTTGAGAAGAATAAATTTTATGAAATAGAAGATAATCAGCACAATAATTTTCTAAAGAAAATTATTAAAAAATTAAAAAAAGATAGTTAAATTTTATTAAATAATTTATAATTAATATTGATAATAAAGGTGAAAATTAATGAAAGAAAAAAATGATATTTACAATATAATTTATAAAATAATAGAAGAAAAATCTTTTGAAAAGATAAATATATTATTAAAAAATATTACTAAAGATAAAACTTTAGTTAATTATAAAGATAAAACTGTTTTTATCTCTGCAAGTTTAATTAAAGTACCAATTATGTTGTGCACTTTAAATGAAATCTGTGATAATAAAATTTCATTAAATAGTAAATTAAATATTAATTCTAAAGATATTTTGAATGACAATAAATGTTTTACTTCTGGTATCTATGAATATAAAGTTGAAGATCTATTAACATGGATGATTACAGAATCTGATAACTCATCAACAAATGTTTTAATTAAATTTTTAGGTTTAGATAAGTTAAATAAATATTTTAAAAAAATAGGTTTAATTGATACTAAATTAGAAAGAAATATGTTAGATGATGAAGCTATAATGCAAGGATATAATAATTATACTTCATTAAATGATATGTATTTATGCTTTAAATATATAGTTAATAATAGTATTTTAGATAATAAACTTTGTAAATTTGCTTTAAGTATTTTATATAAACAAAAAATAAACAATCAAATACCTAGATATATTGATGATATTTCTTTTGCACATAAAACAGGAGGATTAGATTTCTTAAATAGTGATGTTGGAGTTTTCAAGCTAAATAATCAATTTTACTTTTTAGGTATATCTGTATATGATACACCATTAAAAAAAGGAGATAGGAAAGTTGTAGGAGAAATTTCTAAATTAATTTGTGATTATTTAAAAGAAAATAATAATTAAAATAGTTAAGGAGTATAGTTATGGTATTAAAATGTGAAGAAGCATTAAAATTATTAAATTCTTGTAAGGGAATGGCTAAAAATGATGATTGGATTACTCATTCGACATGTATTGGCAATGCAGCAGGAAAGATAGCTAATGCTTTAAATTTAGATGAAGATTATGCTAAAACACTTGGATATATTCATGATATTGGTAAGAAATATGGCTGGAATAGTTATGAAGGTGTAATTCCTCATGCTATTAATGGATATAACTATTTAAAGTCATTAGGTTATTCTGAACAATATGCAAGTGTATGTATTAAACATTCTTTTTTAAATAACGATATTGATTGCTTAGCAAATGATAGAGATTATACAGATCGTGATAATAAAAATTATGAATTTATAAAAAATTATATTTTAAAAGAATATACAATTTATGAAAAGATAATAAATTTATTAGATTTAATGTGTACAACTAAACTACAAACTTTAGAAAAAAGAATGGTAGATTTGTTACTAAGGCATGGCGTATATAAAAATACTCATTATCATTTAAATGAAGCTACTAAATTAAAAAAATATTTTGATGAATTATTAGGATATAATTTATACGATTTATTTCCTGAAATAAAAGAAAATTTATAAATAAAAGAAAATCTATTTAACAATAATTATGACATTCTAAGATTTGTCAACAATAAATTTTTATGTTATATTAATGCATACTGAAAAGACACGAAATTTCTATTTTTTTAAAATTTTGAAATTTAGTATATAATATTAATGTAATCAAGTGGTGTTGATTACTTATCTAATTGTTTGCATAGTACAAAAATTTGTCGAAGAAGTTTAGTTGTACATGCAATTGTTGCAACGTAATGATGTTTTCCTTCATTACGTTTTTTTCTGTAATAAGTTTCAATATCATTTTCTATATGACATACTCTGGTAACACTTAGAATATTTAATATAGATACAAAAAGAATTTTTCTTAAATATTTGTTTCCAGATTTAGAAATTGGACCTTTTATATTTATAGATTTACCAGATTGTTTTATTGAAGGATCTAATCCGCAGTACGCAGTTAATTCTTTTATGTTTTTAAATCTATTTATGTCATCAATTTCTGCAATTATTAGTGATGCTGTAAATTCACCAATACCAAATATAGAGTTTATACTTTCAAAGTATTTCGTTTTCTTCCCTAAAAATATTATTTTATATTTAATTGTTTCTCTTTCTTTTTGATAAGTATTAATTAATCTCGCAAGTTGTGAAAGACTTGAAGTTATTTCATCATCTTTCGAAACAGATGGATAAGAATTGATTGCATATTCTTTTATTGTTGCAGGTTTCTTTTTCCAATGTCTAAAACCATTCTTTTTAAAGAAGTTTTGTAATGCATCTATTCTAGTATTAGAAATAATATCAGCATGTGGATATTTTTCAATAAAACTTAGTGTCAAGTCACTATAAATAGTTTTTTTTAAATATTAACTCATATTCATGAAAACACAAATAAACTAAATTTTTATATCTATTTTTTAAATTAACACACAGTTCATCTAAAGCATGATATTGTCTAGATAGAGCATTCATATTTAAATAAATATCATCTGGTTTAATATATTCTCTAAAATCAGTAGTAAAGAATAATTCTGACAAAGATATACAATCTAATTTATCGGTTTTTGTTTTTCTTAAGTTACGTTTATACATTTTTGAGTATAATGCATTAATAACAAATACTTTGAAGTTGTTTTCTAAGAAAAATCTTTCAACAGGTCTATGATAAATACCCGTAGATTCCATTATTACAGAAACATTATCTAATTTTTGCTTATTAATTTTATTAAGTAAATTAGTAAAATCATTAATAGAATGATTAATTTCATATGGTTCAATTAGAACTTCACCACAAGAACTAATTAAAGATACCATACTTTTACCTTTAACCACATCAATGGCTAGAACACTTTGCATAGGCATACTTCATTTCATATACGATTGAACTCTAGAATCTCAATATTCCTCATCACGCTTGTTATATAAGATTAAAAATTAATCCTCACATTCTAAAACTAGGATAATAAAAAGAAAAGAGCTAGGCCGTCATAGAAATGGATACAAAGACCTTGGTATAATTTACCTAAACTCAATAGCAGATATTTATATTCGTTTTTATAAAAATGAATATAAATATTATAATGTAAATATCAAAAGTTTCAACTTATCAAAACTAACCAATTTACTACTCAGTATTATACGTGATATAATTATATATAGAAGTGACAGATAAATAGTAATTTGTTGAAATGGAGGATTGATTATGAAAAAAACAATTTTAACTATTCTATTATGTGGGGTTATGGTTTTAGCAATGACAGGTTGTGGAAAATCAAAAAATGAATTTGATATTGGAAATAAGTCTGATATTAAGATTTCACAAAATGATGTTACAATGATTATTAAAGATGGAACATTAACAAATAACGGTGCAACTTTAATTTTAACTAATAATAGTGATAAAAATTTTCAATATGGAACTCCATATGAAATAGAAATTAAAAAAGATGGAGAATGGCATAAAATAAATGTGGAATTGAATTTTACTATGCCTGTTTTTCAACTTTCGGCAAGAGAAAATAAAGAAATTGAAATTAATTGGGAAAATGGATATGGTAAACTTGCAAAAGGAACTTATAGAATCATAAAAGGAATTGATTATGAATATGAAGAGGGAAAATACAAATCTTTTAATGTAGCCGTTGAGTTTACTATTTAATAACAAATTACAATTTATTAGTGAGATTAGTTTGAAATATAACTAGTCTTTTTATTTTGAAAGAAGAATTGTTTATAATGATTTTATGTGATTCTAGATAATTTAAATTAGTGTTGTTAATACGTTTGATACTACCATTGATAATTTTTGGTGTAGTGTGGCAAAACTCACAAATAAACTCAATACGTTGTTTTAGATTACTTTCCATTTCTAACTCTTGTGTAGTAAACTTTATCATAAAATGCACCATCCTTTCTTTGTTAATTCTTTTGCAAACAAAAAAAATCAACCCGAACGGGTTGATATATATGTTAAGTTCAAACTATGAAGTTCGAACAGAAACGTCATTGGAGCGGTTTAAATACATCTTACGAACTCGCGCTCTTTCTATATATGATTATACATCATTTTTCTTTAAATAACAAATTTTAATAATTATGGATAATTTTTTTATGTCTACCCAAAAATATTTTACACCATCATTCATATACTTCTTAAAAAATAATTGTGAAATTGTGGTATAATTATATAAGAGAGAGCTTAGATTTATTTTTTAGAATGGAGTGGTAGGTGATAAATATTGTGAAAAAAATCTATATAATAACAGGAGCAAATGGTTTTTTAGGTAATAACATTATAAGAAAGTTAGAACAAGATGCTGATAATGAAATTAGGGCTTTTGTATTAAAAGGCGATTCTATTAAATCACTTGAAGGATTAAAATGCAAAATCTACTATGGTGATGTAACTAAAAAAGAAACTTTATCATTAATTTTTGAAAATACTGATGGAAAAGAAGTTTTTGTAATTCATTGTGCTGCAGTAGTATATATAAAATCAAAATACAATCCACTTGTTTATAATGTTAATGTTAATGGAACTAAAAATATAGTAGATAAGGTAATAGAGTCAAAAGCAAAACTTATCTATATTAGTAGTGTTCATGCAATCCCAGAGCCACCTAACAATGAATTAATAACAGAAATAACTAATTTTAACCCTGATAATGTTGAGGGATTATATGCAAAAACAAAAGCAGAAGCTGCAAAGTATGTAATTGAAGCAGTAAAGGGTAAAAATTTGAATGCTTGTATAATTCATCCATCTGGTATTATAGGTCCAAATGATTTTGGTAATAGTCACTTAACACAATTAATAAAAGAAGTTGCAAATGGCAAATTATTTGCTTGTGTAAAAGGTGGATATGATTTTGTTGATGTAAGAGATGTAGCAGATGGTGTTATTAGTGCTTGTAAAAATGGTACTAATGGTGAAAGCTATATCTTATCTAATAGATATATTGCAATAAAAGAATTATGCGATTTAATTTGTGATGTGCAAGGAAGAAAAAAGATTAAAATGGTATTACCAATAGGTTTTGCAAAATTAATAGCACCTTTTTTTGAAGTATATTATAATTTAAAGAAACAAACTCCACTTTTTACAAAGTATTCACTATATACACTATCTTCTAATGCTAATTTCAGTAATGAAAAAGCTAAAGAAAAGTTGAAATTTAAAAATAGAAATATGAAAGATACAATAAAGGATACAGTTGAGTGGATGAATAAAAAGTAAAAATAAATAATAATGCAAATTGCAATTTGGAAGTAATGTGTAAAGAGTGAAGAAGAAAGTAATCATAATTTTAGTAGCCATAATTTTATTAGTCTTATTGTTCCCAATTAGAAATTAGTTAAAAGATGGTGCTAAAGTAGAATATAAGGCATTCAAGAACTATTATGTTTATGAAATGGTCCTTACATTGTTATTAGCAATTATAGTTATACCGAATATTATACTGACAATAAATAATATGATTCCATTTAATATAACAATCATTAGTACACTTTTAATTATTATTGTAGCACTTCCTATTATAGTGCTTGATATAAAGAGCGATTTAGATATTAAAAATATACATCAATATTATTTAAAGGAAGAGAAAATACCAGAATATAAAGACAATACAAAAATTTTAAATGTATGCTTGATAATTAGCATAGTAGTTTTAATTATTTAGGCAATTATAACAAT
>QWCE01005232.1_pt1 | contig 12053 bp, 10 predicted proteins | sample 1972531 | NCBI WGS metagenome assembly QWCE01 (sample SAMN09866716, study PRJNA288562) | Human gut metagenome isolate term4_stool, whole genome shotgun sequencing... | reverse complement strand
TTGACACCTCCATGTGCCGGGCCACATCTACGGAGCGTACCATACCGAGTTTCTTTTGGAGAACAAGGATGGTTTCCAGGTAGTCCTCCCCGGACGCATAGAGTTTCATCTGAACCTCCTTATTTAGTTGTGAGATCGTAAACAGAGATTGATTCATTTGATATTTCCATTCGACGAGTACACAACAATCCCATTAACTCACGATCATGTGTCGCCACAAATACTATTCTATTGGAAGATAACTCTTTGATAAGTTCACAAACTTTGATCATGTTGCCATAATCCAAGCCGCTGGTCGGTTCATCAAAAATCATAATATCTTTATTTGCAAGAGTGGCTACTGCCAGAGCAAGTCGCTGCTTTTGACCTCCAGAGAGTGTCATAGGATGTTTATCCTTGTAATCCAATAAGTCCAGTCGTCTTAGAATTTTCGTGATTTCCTGTTCATCAACAGTTTTATTGAGAAGAGAAAATTCTTCCCATACACTATCCGAAAATAACTGATGGACAACATCCTGCATCGTCATGTAACACAGTTCTCGGCGCTTCTTATATGGATATGGCTTTCCATCAAACACAATTCTTCCTGCTTTTTCTTTCATAAGCCCACAAAGCACACGCAGAAAAGCGGACTTTCCACTTCCATTGCGTCCAGTAACTGCAATAATATCCCCGCGAGCCGCTGCAAAAGATGCGTTGCTGAAAATGGTTCTATTTTTATAGCTCACGGATAAATTATCAATCTCCAATATGCCTGAATTACACTTCGTAGGCACCTCATCTTTTTCGTTGTCTAATTTGAAGCAACGCAATCCAAGCCTAATACGTTCTGAATCCGCTAACGCACGAAATTCATCGCCTGTATATACTTTCTGAATAGCGCCGTGTTCAATATAAACAGCCTTATCCACTAAATCCATGAGAAAATATAAGCGATGTTCTGAGATCACAATCGTTTTACCCATTTGCTTCAATTTGAGAAGAATTTCATGCAGCCGGTCAATTCCATCTTTATCAATATTTGCCGTTGGTTCATCAAGGACATAAATATCCGGATTTACGGCATAAATAGAAGCGAGAGCAAGTATCTGTTTTTCGCCACCAGAAAGGCCAAAAACACTTCGACCCAACAGATTTTCAATCATAAGATCGTGAGCTACTTCTTGAACGCGGGCATTTATTTTGTTTGGCTCTATTCCTAAATTTTCCATTCCAAAAACCAGTTCGCTATCAGAGTCAAGATTAAAAAATTGAGTTTTAGGATTTTGAAAAACTGAGCCTACATCTTCTGATATTTCATAAACTGGTGTTTTGGCAATTTCTTTTCCTTTAACAACAACAGAGCCAGAATATTTTCCTTCTGTGAAATGCGGAATCAATCCGTTGATGCACTTGGTTGCAGTTGTCTTACCGCAGGCACTTCTTCCACAAAGAAGGACAAATTCCCCCTTTTTTATTTGCAGGTCAAGGGAATTTAACTGTTCTTCACCTGTATTTCCATAGGAAAATGACAGGTTTTCAAATGTTATCATAAAATCCCCCCTTCTTAAAGCAACACAAAAGCAATAATAAGAAGTACAATAGCGACAAAGCAGAGTACATAATCCTGTATATGGAACCGCATAGATACTGCACAGGTTTTAGGGCGTGGATTATCTATACCACGCGCAGTAATAGCCTGACTTAATTCATCTGCTGTTGTCGAGGCTGATAACATGAGCGGTACATAGATATACTCCAATTTTTGAAAAACACCATGTACATTTCTCAATTTCATCGCATCGCTGATTGCCTGTTGTTCTTCACGCAAAGTAGGGAAGTAGCGTACTGTGATTGCTAACGGTATAATTACAGTCTGAGGTAAATGCCACCTTTGCAATGCGTGCATAAGCAACCGAATAGGTGTCGTCTGAACGAGCAAAGTTGCTAATGTTACGCAGGGAAGCAACTTGCGGAAAGTAATGACAACAATATTCAGCGAAGTTAATATAATTTCCGGGCAAAATGGCAGCAAAAAGTATTTGATTGCAAGTAGAGCTATATATGTAACCGCGCTTTTTAGGGCAGCCTTATAAACGCCACATAACAACAGGAGAATAATTAAAGCTGCCATTACAATTATTTCAGCCCAGACATAGCTATTTGTGAAAACATAAATATTGATCCCCAACAGCAGGAGAATTTTGGTTCGTGGGTCAAGAACCAAAATTCCCTTTTTCATTGTACCCATTAAACGATTCCTGCCTTTTCAAAATGCTTTTTTAACATTTTGCGTCCAATTAAAGTTCCAATAAAACCGCCAACAAAAGCAACCGCCAACATTCCAATAAATGAGCCAACTGAGATCATAGACTGTAGCCCTTCCACATACTCTACACCCATACCCATTTCTTCAATGGATTTCATATAAGATTCTTGAAACAGCCACATAGGTAAAGGAGAACCAATAAAACCAATCGCAGAAAAACCGCCAGCTAATGCAATGCCTTTGAAGGATTTATATCCGAATATTTTTCTTGCAATTTCTCCCAGAATGCCGGCAACAGCAAATGTAACGATAATCACCCATGTGCATTCTCCTGTCGCAAAAAACAGGATACCGCTGATAATTGCAAGAAGGAGAGCAGATCCCATTTTAGGCACTTTTGCCAACAAAAGAGTAAAAAATGCTCCGCCGAACAGACCTGCGATTCCTGGCCAAAGCAACCAAAGAACGGGTGTGATTCCCACAGGAAGCATCACTACCATTGCGATGGCCATATACAATGCTGAAAAAATCCCAATGTTCACTAAGTCTTTGACTTTAAGTTTGTTGTTTTCCATAATACTCTTTATCCTTTCCTTGTGTTTTATAATTTCCAAGAGGACGCTGTCTGCCGTATTTTTACAAACCTACGGTAAATGCCATCCTGTTGAAGCAATGTTTCATGTGTCCCCTGTTGGACAACATGCCCGTTATCCAGAACGATAATCTGGTCGGCATCCTTGATTGTGGAAAGCCGATGGGCAATGATAACCAGCGTTTTGCCACATGTTAGTTCGTTGATAGCTGTCAACAATGCGTGCTGGTTTTCAGGATCAACACTGGATGTGGCCTCATCCAAAATGATAATAGGAGCATCCTTTAGGATTGCTCTAGCAATAGAAATACGTTGCTTTTCACCACCAGATAGTGTTGAACCACCTTCACCAACAATTGTCTGATATCCATTTGGTAATTTTTCGATAAATTCATTGCAGCATGCTCGACGTGCCGCTTCAACAACTTCTTCATGCGTGGCAGTAGGTTTTCCAAATTTTATATTGTTTTCTATAGTATCGTGAAACAGGTATACCTTCTGAAACACAATGCTCATCAGTTTCATCAATTCCTCAAACTCTATTTCTTTGATATTTTTGCCACCAATCATAATTTCGCCTTGCTGCACATCCCAAAATCTTGTAATCAAATTACATAGAGTTGTTTTTCCAGAGCCAGACGGTCCTACAATAGCCGTTACTCGATGTTCTGGGATTTTTAATGTAACATTCTGAATGATGGGACGATTTTCATAGCCAAAGGATATATTATGAAGTTCAATATTATAATTCTGTATTCTATCTATGGTGTCATTACCTGACATCTCCGGAATTTCCAATACAGACTCAACTTGACTAAGAGCAGTATCTACAATTCGTAGCAGAGCAATATTAGAGGCAAGTCCATCCATCTGTGAGTAAACAAGAAAAGCTGCGAAAAGGAACATAACACAAATAGGAAATGCCATTTCTTGTCTTACATAGAGCAATGCGGAAATCAATACTACTCCACAGCTCGCCAGTCGAAATATGTATCTGTAAAAGCTGATTGGCCAGATCGCTGTATTTTCCAGACGAATGTCTGCTTCCTGTTTTTTATGGAATGCTTCTTTTACTCTGTTCAAACCATCCCGCCCTGTTCCAAAAAGGCGCATAACCATATTGCCCTGTATAAATTCCAATGTTTTCTCTGTCATTTCTTCCTGAGCCTGAAAACGTACTGGCATTACTTTTTTTGCGTTTTCTTGTACGACACGGAGCAAAAGAATTCCGATTCCAAGGCCCGCTAATGTAATAAGCCCTATTCTCCAGTTAAAAAGAAGCAATACTAAAGTACAAACCGCAGCATAGATCAGGCTGCCCAAAATGTTTTCTACAACAGACATTGCCGAGGATTCCAAAGCATTCATATCTGTAGTCATTGCCATCTGGATTTCACCGAGGTTCTTTTCGCTGAAATAACCCATCGGCGCTCTCTTTAATTTTTCACCAGCCTCCAAACGCTTTTCATAAAAGACATCATAGCTGGAACCAGATATATGTTCAGTTATCTGATACTTACAAATAATCTTGCCTGTAAGACCCACAAGTAAAATCGCAGCAGCAACTCCAATTTTCTGTTGGGTAAGGGTATTGATAGAAAAAGAAATATAAAGTATGGCAAATAAGTCCATTGCGGAAAAGAAGGAATGTAATAAGCTGATGATAATTCCTATTGTAATTTTGTGACGATATTTGCCCGCCATTGCCAAAATTCGCTTTATGGTTTCAAGCATTGCAATCACCTCTTTTCCGCTCTGAAGTTAATATTGTCTCGTTCCACAGTCGCTTATAAAGCGCGCAATTTTTTAATAATTCGCTTTGTGTTCCTTCAGCTACAATCTTTCCTTGATCTACAACAACAATCTTATCTGAATTTTCAATCGTTTCCAGACGATGGGCAACTACAATAAGCGTTTTGTCTTTTACCAACTCATTTATAGCTTCTTCAATATACACCTCATTTTCTGGATCGGCATAGGCACTTGCCTCATCCAGAATTACAACATCTGCTGGTTTTAATATTGCGCGGGCTATCGTGATGCGTTGTCTTTCTCCGCCAGAAAGCTTTCCTCCTGCATCTCCGACTAAAGTATCGTATCCATATTCCATTTTGCTGATAAACTCATCACATCTGGCCGCTTTTGCTGCGGCAAGGACTTCCTCATCGGTAGCACAAGGGTTTCCCATTCGAATGTTTTCCTTGATACTAATATTGAAAAGAAAGTTATCCTGTGACACAAAACTAATGTGTTTCATTAACTGGCTTGTTGGAATATTGCGAATATCTTGGCCTCCATAAATGATGTGACCGCTAGTTACATCCCAAAAGCCCGCCATCAATTTTGTTATGGTTGACTTACCTGAACCAGATGGCCCTACTATGGCTGTTTTTCCACCCGCCACAGGGGAAAAGGTTATATCATGTAGCACTTCTTTTTTATCATATCCGAATGAAACATGCTCAAAATGAAAGCCATCATCTGTTAGCAAAACTTCTTTTGATGGCCGCACCAGTTCTTGTTCATCAAGAAAATTTCCTACTTGCCGGATACTGGCATCAACAACAGCAAAATTATCAGCATAATACGTTGCTTGAATCAGCGGACCGGCAATTCCAAGGGATAAAATAAGGCATGTAATATAAATAGAAAAACTGATACTTCCTTGCATAAGAAGATACGCTCCAACGGGAATACCTCCCACAAGGGTAGCAGGAATTACTGTTAATCCAAGTGCTGAATATAGCCAGGTATTTTTCCACCAATCCAATGTCGTATCATGGTAATTCTTCACAGCATCAGAGAATTTTTGGAATGATTTCCCTGTTTGGCTGAAAGTCTTGATTACTTCAATTCCATTGACATACTCAACCAAAGAGCTGTCCATGTTGCTACTGGCTTCAATATATCTATCAGATCTATTCTTATAGTCTTTCATTTGCCCCATTAAGAGTAAAAAGCCAATAGGAATCACAATCATACAGGCCAGTGCCATACGCCAGTCCAAAATGAAAAGTAAAATAATAATGCAAAGCGGTGTGAAAACATTTGCTGTAATCTCTGGCAACATGTGAGCTAAGGGCTGTTCCAATTTGTCAACAGTATCTACAACCATCGCTTTTAACTTACCTGATGGGGTATCAACCATAACTCCCATAGGAACACGCATCATTTTCTCAGCCAGTTTGCATCGAATATTCCCTAAGATATGATAAGCTACCCTGTGAGCTTTCAAAGAGGAAACCGTATTAAACAACATTTTAAGAGTCTCGCCTAACACAGCAATTCCCACATAGCAAAAGATGCGTTCTGCCGTTAAAGTGTTTTGGATCAATCCCGACAAAATTCCTGCGAGCGCAAAATAGGGTGCCATTCCCCACAATACTCCAATCACAGCCAATAGAATAGCTACCAACATTTTGCCTTTACATCCGCTTGTAAAAGAATAAATCCAATACAAGCTACCCTTTACTTTCACAGTCCATCCCTCCTATATAAGCTAATGATTTTAGTTAGCATTAACTAACCCATAAAACAGAAAAATTTTAGGACGATAACGCCCTAAAATTCAGTGCAGTCATTTATTATGTAATTTTCAGAAGCCAAGGACTTCTTTCATACCAGGGTAAAGCATTTTACCGATGAAGTCCAAATGCTTCAATGCCTGTTCTCTTGTATATTCATGTTTAATTGTTTCACAAAGAGCGGTGACAAATGTGGTACACAATATATGAAGTTCATTATCTGTTACTGTTTTATGCGGCAGTCCTCGCTTTTCAAGTACGCCAAACAAATCAATAATTCCTTGCATTTCGATTTCCACAAGACGCTCCTGAAAAGATTCGTAAGATGTACCTTTTGAACAAACAAGTAATAATCGAAAAACATCATAATTGTCATACATGAAGTTAATAGATTCCCTGTTTTTTTCCGTTCTGAACTCGTTAAAATTTTTGAGGAAATCATCGTCACTAAGTCGAGAATATGTTTCTTCCATAGAAACATCGCACATCTTCAAAAAGTCACTCGTGACTGGTTCTACCATTGCAGTAAACATAGCCTCTTTACTTGGAAAATGGCGATATATCCCCGCAGCAGTAATTCCTGCTCGTCTTGCGATATTTTGCATAGACGCTTTCTCATATCCATGCTCCAAAAATTCCTGCTTAATACAAGGGAGCAATTTATTATGTGTATCTGTCTTATCTCTTGGCATATAAAAACCTTCCCGTAAGTTAATCTAATTAGCTTACGTCATTCACTATACCACATAAGAAATAGAAATGCAAGAGAAAAGTGTTAGTTTATACTTACCATTTTCTGCTGCTTCTTGTTTACGAGAGAAATTCATCCAATATAGTTTTCTTCACCTACGCCTTCAACATGTTCATCAGCCCCGATAGCACATGGGATCATAGACTTTAAGTTACTCGGCGTGGACCTGTATCTCCAATATGTAATTCCTCTTTGCAAACGAATTATAAAATGAAACTAAAGCGCATATCATATCATTCCCAGCACATCCTATGAACAATAGAATGTAATAGGGTGATGTGATATGCCGAATGTAAAAGATTGCCCTGGATTTGAAACCTTCGGAGCAGATGTTCAGCAGGCGCGTGAAGCTGTGAAAATGTCCCGCCGGGAGCTGGCCGAAAAGGTCGGCATCGACCCGCGCTATCTTGCAAATATTGAGCTGTGCGGCACAATACCCAGCGTGCAGGTTGTGATGCAGCTCATCCGCATTTGCAAGCTGCCCGCAGAACGCTACTTCAACCCGGAACTGCTTCGGGAGGACAGTGAGCAGCGCCAGCGGACAAGCCACAAATTACAGCTTTGCCCGGAGAAATATCTGCCCATTGTGGAAGGTGTCATTGACGGAGCCATCAAATTGAAAGATGCGGATGATGAGAAGGAGGATGTGTAAGCCTCCTCTTTTCTCGTTTGAAGAAATACCGCCCGAAAGGGCAAAAATACGGGGTACGAGAAACCGGCAAGCAATGCAAACATATACATGTTTTGCGATTTTGGCCGGATTGCACCGGCCAAAATGCTTGTTGAGGGATAACCCCCAAGCCCCCAAGATCGCCACCTTCGGTGACGGCCACGCGTCCTGTGGACGCTAAAAAAATCTTCAAAATGAAAGCCGCAGAGTTGGTAATTGCTCTGCAGCTTTCATTTTTCATATATCGAATTTATAGCCTACACCGTACACGCTTTTTACATAGTCCGGCAGATCCGGGGCAATCTTGATTTTCTTTCGCAGGTTGCTTACATGGTTGTTGATCGCCTTTCGAGAATAGTAGGTGTAGTCCTCATGCCATACCAAATCCAGAAGCATTTCATAAGTGAACACCCGTTTTGGATTCAGTATAAGCAAAGCAAAAATTCCAAATTCCTTAACTGTTAGCGGGATCACCTGACCTCGGACAGTAACAAGGCGCTGCTCCAAGCAAAAATACAAATCGCCCTTCTGGATCTCCGTCAATGGCTGATCTTCCTGCGGTGGAATAAAATATTGTCCTCGAAAGAGTGTTGTGTATGGGACATCAGCCGGAATATTGCCAGCCTCATAGTCACGAACAAACTGAGCCAACTCTTTCTTTTGTTGAGTAGAGAGTAAAGCAAATAGTTTTTCACCAATTTGCCTGCCGGATTCCAATATATCTAATACAGCTAATTTCCCATTTTATCACCTTCTGTCTTTGAAATAATCTTTAATGTTAGTTAATTTGAATTTACACCCAACCGATTAAAAACTTTCTTAGAATAGATAGAAATTAGCAAAGCTGCAAAAGCGGCCCCAATTAAAACCACCCATGTATGCGCTGCAAAAATGTCAAACAGAACACCGTAAATCGCCTGTCCAATCGGTTGTCCGCACATCGCAATAGAAATCAGTGCCGCCATGATCTTACCGACTAATTGAGGTGGGGTCTGCGTCTGTACCAGTGTGTAAACCTGAACCATAAAGAGCGTAGAGGCACCCATAGCGGTGAAGCTCATTAAAGTGATTGCCCAATACGATACGATGGCAGGCATATTCAGAAAAAGGGAAATCCCCATAACCGCCACAGCAATGGAGCAAACCAAAAGCAGCACATAGGAATTTTGGATTTTCAGCTTTTCCGATACGATTGCAGTTAAAATTCCGCCGCACAGACCGCCCAACGCCAGCGCCCCCTGTGTGAAGCCGTACATGGTATCAGACATCCCTAACACCTGTGTAATGAGAATGGGGGTTCCTACAATCATCACCGCGCTTAAAACCAAATTAAAGATGGACACCAGAAAGACCACCGAAAAGAAAATGGGTTTTTCTGTCTTTACAAACTGATAGCTTTCTTTCAAGTCCATTCCGACGACCCGAAGCACACCGACTTCACGCGGGCGTTTTTCATGCGGGATGTGGATAAAGATTTCCATGATGGCTGAGAAAGTAAAACACGCCGCACTCAAAAGCAAAATCGGATAAATGCCCCAAAGGGTGAACATCACGCCACCGATTACCGGCCCCAACAGACCAGAAAGGGTATTGACTTGATTGATTACCGCATTTCCGGCCATTAGTTTCTCTTTCACCACCAGAAGCGGAACGCTTGCCTGTACTGCTGGCTGGTATGTGCCGGAAATACCATAGAGTAACATCAAGGCAACGATAAAAAGCGGAACCGTTGGGATCTTCCCCAACGAAAAGTAAAACAGCATAATAATGGCTGCCGTAGAGAAGTCCAACCCTACCATAATGTCGCGCTTGTTCACACGGTCAGCCAATACGCCGCCGATCAGCGAAAGAATGACCATCGGAGCAAAGGAACAGGCGGTCACAACACCAAATAGCGTTGACGAACCTGTTTCTCTCAACAGATACAGCGGCAAGGCAAATCGCAAGATGGCATTGCCGAAAAGGGAAATGATCTGGCCGATCACGACGAGAGTAAAATCACGCCTGAAAAGTTTTGTCTGCATAAAATACCTCCATTATCTCGATATTAAACCGACCGTCGGTTTGGTATATGTCTAAAATAAACTGCTCATTGAGAGCAGCTCATTTTAGGGAGTTAGGCCGTGTGCTGGGACTTGCAGTAGCTAATATAGCCCTCTATCATTTCATCGTCCAAAAACTGGTTGATGCCAACGCCTTGTAACAGGTCATTGAATGTTTCGCAACGATTACGCATCCCCGCTTCATCCGTCATACTAACCAGCGGATTGAGCCATACATTCGACAATACCATGATGGCCTCTGCCAGTTCGCCGGGATTTGTCGCCTGAATGGAACCGTCGTCAATCCCCTGCTGTAAGATCGGCTGGATGAACTTAGGAGCAACAATCTGATAGAGCTGGGCAATCTGCATCGCCAAAAAGCGCGGGTTATCCAGTAAGCAGGGCGTAACGGTCAGCATTAGACTTTGGTTAGAGTTAAACAAAGCAGCCTTAAAGATTGCCCGCAACTTTTCCAGCCCGTTCAAGGATTTATCATCCCGTACTTTTGCCAAAGCACTTGTGTTTTCTTCCCCTATACGGTGAAAGATCGCTTCAAAAATTTCTTCTTTGGACGAAAAGTGATGGTAGATTGCGCCTTTTGAAAGATTTGTTTCGTTGATGATGTCCTGCAAAGATGTTGCGTCATATCCTTTTTCAACAAACAGATGGGTGGCAACATCCAAAATCAGCTTTACGGTTTCCTCCGGGTATTTGTTTCTTGCCATCCCGCACCTCCATACAAACCAACGGTCTGTATAAATAGTAGCATATTCTTTTGGCTGTGTCAACAGATAAGCTGGCTAATACTCAAATGATAAGGTTGGTAATTGGGTGATTTTTTAAGAGTGTTCTATAATTTGCTTTTTCTCCACGGACGGTCCCAGCAGATAGTCAATATTAGCTTTCACATTCTGCAGCTCCCGCATTTCTTCCCGCACCTGCTTATATTCCGCATAGGCTTTTCTCTTGACCTCCAGCACCTCGGCATATTCTTCCCGCAAAGCCTTTATGGTAGGCAGTTTCTCCACCCTCAGACTGTCAAAGTATTTCTTTGCCGCCTGGTGGATCAGGATGTCGGCCTCATGCTCGGCCCGGAACTTTTTGCTGTAACCGGCTTTTCGATACTCAATGTAGACAGATCTCGTCTTAGAGTAGTTGACAATTTGTTTCTGCAATTCTCCATTTTGAGATAGACGGCTCTCCATATCCTTGATCTGCGTGGAAAGTTCATTAAACCGGGAAGTCGTAGCCTGGGTCTTTGCTTGAAGGTCCTCATAGCTCATATCTCCATGCTCTTTCAGGTAAGCCACAGCTTTCGCAAGCTGCTTCACATTGAATACTTTAGCCCAACGCTCATAACCTTCACCTTTACCGGCCCGCACTGCGGCGTCAATATCAATCAGCATCCTCACCGAAGAATGAGACCGTTTGGGCTGAACAGAGGAAATATAGGTTCCGGCAATTCTTTCCCGTATGGCCTGCTCGGTATGATCGCCTTTCAAAGTGTTGCAGCGAGTAGGCTTCTTTTGGCCTGGAACACGGAAGTTAATAGATTTCCCCCGCCGGGTGACTTCCACACCGGACGCTTCCAGAATTTTCAGGAAATCCTCAAAGGTAGAGGGGTGCTGCTCCAGGGCGGCGTCAATGGCCTGTCGGATTTGATTCTGAAAGGATAGCGGTTTGTTTCCATCACCCAGCCATTTCCCATAATGGCCGCGGCTGGGCTTAGGATCTTCGACAATAGAAAGTCCATGCTCCAGACACAGCTTATCACTGATCCGGCGCAAAGCCCAGGAGGAACCCCAGAAGTTGCGGAATTTCCGGGTACATTCCAGATTTACCGCACTCACGATGATGTGATTATGGACATGGTGCTTATCTATGTGCGTGCAGACGATAAAGGCATTGTTTCCCTTCGTCAGCCTCATAGCAAGTTCCTGGCCGATCTGATTGGCTTCCTCCGGCGTCACTTCACCCGGTTTAAATGCCTGCCGGAAGTGATAGGCAATCACATCATCCGCACCCCGGACTCTGCCGGTCAGGTTGATATATTGCCGCTTGGCTAAGGTAAATTCCGCATCCGCTGTGCGGGTATCGCACTCAAAACCGTAAATCAGCTTCCCATAATCGGTTTTCTCTGGATTTTCTACATAATCAATGATGTCCTCGATTGCGGTGGAGAAGGAGCGGCCCTCTCCGATATGCAAAGGCATCAGCCTTGTGGTC
>QWCE01007954.1_pt1 | contig 12062 bp, 11 predicted proteins | sample 1972531 | NCBI WGS metagenome assembly QWCE01 (sample SAMN09866716, study PRJNA288562) | Human gut metagenome isolate term4_stool, whole genome shotgun sequencing... | reverse complement strand
TTCCTGGAGACCAAGAACAACACCAAGGCCAACGACGAGCCCGCAAAGGCCCTGATCGCTGCCCTGGAGGCCTGTGGCTGCGACGAGTCCAAGGAGATCCTGAAGGACAAGCAGTACCTGGCCAAGAAGAGCTTCTGGATCTTCGGCGGCGACGGCTGGGCTTATGACATCGGTTACGGCGGCCTGGATCACGTCCTGGCTTCCGGCCACGACGTCAATGTTATGGTCTTCGACACCGAGATGTACTCCAACACCGGCGGACAGGCTTCCAAGGCCTCCAACATCGGTGAGGTCTGCCAGTTCGCTGCTGCCGGTAAGGAGATCAGCAAGAAGTCTCTGGCTGAGATCTGCATGACCTACGGCTACATCTATGTTGCTCAGATCGCTCTGGGCGCCAACATGGCTCAGGCTGTCAAGGTCATCGCCGAGGCTGAGGCTTATCCCGGCCCGTCTCTGATCATCGGCTACGCTCCCTGCGAGCTGCACGGTGTCAAGGGCGGCATGACCAACTGCCAGAACGAGATGAAGAAGGCTGTTGCTGCCGGTTACTGGAACCTGTTCAGCTTCAACCCCGCTGCCAAGGCCGAGGGCAAGAACCCGTTCACCCTGACCTCCAAGGCCGGCGACATGAGCAAGTATCAGGACTTCCTGGCCAACGAGACTCGTTACAGCCGTCTGGCTCGCGCCTTCCCGGATCGCGCCAAGGCTCTGTTCGAGAAGAACCAGGCTGCCGCCGATGCCCGTTACGAGCACCTGACCAAGCTGGTCGACCTGTACAAGTAATTTGTGCAAGGGCTGCTTAACGGCTAACGCTACATAAAAAGTGCCCCACGCAGAAATGCGTGGGGCACTTTTTTGCGTAGAGCTGTAGGGGCCGGGCATGCCCGGACCGCAACTTCGCCGCTGTATCGCTTTAATCTTCAATTTGTAGGGGAGGAATTCATCCCTCCCGTGCACCTGCCGGTGCAGCCTCTTACATGGTTTATTCTGTAGGGGTCGGCGTCCTCGACGACCCGGCAGCTTTCCGCCGACGAAAACCTCCGCGGCGGCCTGTGGGCAGGCCGCCCTACAATCCCCTTTCCCGGTTGTGCGTAGGGCGGGGTGCCCTCACCCCGCCGCAGGTTCATGTGGCCGTTCGTTTTCTTTTTTCACACCGGCCTCAACACCAGCTCCAGCCCGTTCTTCCCCCAGCCGAAATCCGCGGCGGCGTACCCGCGCTCGAGCACCCGCGGCAGGGCCGGGTCAGCCAGATGGCACCGGCGCAGCGGGTCGCGCCATTTCACAAGACCGTGCGCTGAAAAAATCAGCATCTGGTCGGCCCCGACCATGGGCCGCATCCCGCGCAGCGTCAGCCCTGCCGAGAGATACTGCGCACACAGATCATCACACGCCTCCGGGTGTTCCAAGTCCAGCGGCAGCACGGCCCAGACATGGTAGCTGGCGTACCGCTCGGTGGCCCAGCGCAGCGCCAACCGCAGAAAATGCCGCAGCTGCGTGTAATCCTCGCGCAGTACGGGCGGCGTCAGCACCGCACCCTGTCCGTCGGCCCCGTAGCCTGCGGCGCGCAGACTTGTGGGCAGCGGGTCCTCGGCGTAGAGCGGCAGCAGCGCGGCGGCGGCCTGTAATTCGTCCTGCCCGGCGTAGTCGCCGACGATCTGGCCCTCCTCCAAGGCCGGGTGCAGACAGGGCAGCAGCGGCAGCCCGCCCGGCCCGGCCAGCGCGCGCAGGGCATCGGCATGGGCGGCGGTAAGTACGCGGGCGTCAAAGATGTTGGTACGTTCGAGAGTTTGCAGCATAGTCGGGAATCCCTCCGTTACAAAAATTGTTGCATAGTTTATTGTAGCGAATGGGAAATATAAAAAATGTCGCATCCCGGGTGGGATGCGACAGAAAAAAGGCTTCCCCATCTGGGGGAAGCTGTCCGCGAAGCGGACTGATGAGGGCAAAGCTTACGTGGCTGCTATAAAAACGGGCAATAAGGCGAACTTCCCCCTCATCCGGCGCTGCGGCGCCACCTTCAGTCTCCGCGCTAAGAGCCGCCTGCGGCGGTTGCGCTCCGACACGCGCCTGCGGGCGCAGCCCCTTGGGGGGAAGGCTTGGGAGTTACAGCTTCCTTTTCCTCGCCAGCTCCTCAAAGCTGCGATTCTCCGTAAAAAAGCGCTTGTAGGGGTTGTCCGGCAGGGGCGGCGTTTTGGGCCGGGGCTGCACCTTTTTGCGCAGATGCCCCTTCAGGGGCGGCAGCGCCCGGCTCATTCGGCGGCGGTGGAGACAGCCCCTGCGGTCAGGGTGTCCCACAGCTCGGCGCAGCCCTCGTAGGTCGGGACCTGCTTTTCGTCCCAGACGCCGCGGCGTCCCACGTAGAGGTGCGCCAGCACGCTCTGGTTCGTGCCGGTGACGTCGTCCATCAGGGTGAGACCCTCATAGCCGCCCAGATCCAGCCCGGTCAGCACGGGGCAGTCGGTCCAGCGGTAGACCATCTCGCGCCAGTCGGCGTCGGTAGTCTCGGGGTCGTCGGGGACCGTGCCGTCCAGGTATTGCAGTGCGCCGGTCTGGGCCTCAAAGCCCTCGGGGTCCTCCAGCAGGAAGATGTAGGTCTTGCCGCCGGACGACAGCTCGGCGCTCAGCCGGGTGACGCCGGCCATCTGGTAGTAGGCGTCGGTGTTCTCGTTCGCGGCGTCAAAGTCAACGGTGTAGCTGTCCACCTGCACAACGACCTTGCCGTCGCCGTTCAGGTCGGAGCAGAACGGCGTCAGCGCGTCCTGCAGCGCGGTGACGGTGTCGGTGGGCAGATCGCTGGTGCCGACATAAGCGACCTGCACGTCGGGGCGCGTCTGAAAAACGGTGTCCTTGATGATCCACACGCCGAACACGACGACCAGCACGGCCACGACCACGGCCATCCAGTGATAGTGCCACCAGTTGGCGGCTTTTTCTTTTTTTGTATATTCGCGCGGGGGTTCCGGCGTCTGATTGTAAGTTTCGGTACTGTCCTTTGTGACCCAAGCCATAGTGCGGGTACGCTCCTTTTATCATACTTTTTCTATTATAACACAAATCGACAGGAAAATTTGTAAACTTATTTTGACCACGCCTTGCAACGGCGGGGGAAAGAGGGTATGATAGAGTTGTGATAGTGTAGGCGGGGGTGAGTGGAAACGCAAACGCCCCGGGAGGGATGAATCCCTCCCCTACGGATGACCCGGTCATGATAGTGGGTCGGAAAGCAGCGGAGGGGTCAAGACCCCTCCCTACGGACTGACGTGAACGGGTTGCGGACGAGAGGGGCAAGGGAGGGCGGCAGCCCGCCCCTTCGTAGTGTGCGGTGGTTGCCCGTTGACGGGTTGCCACGGTAGGTTGCGGGCCGGGCATGCCCGGCCCCTACGGACTGCTGTTTCCGGCAGCGGGGGTTCGGGGGAACTCCCGAGTTTAAGGTGGAGGACGGCTCGGCGGCGTTAAGAACGGACAGTAATACTGCGTCCGTTTAGCCGCCGAGACTTCCGACCTCCTCTTTGGGGGTCTTGGGGGCGTGTAGCCCCCAAGTCGCGGGTCCGCTGCGTCGAAACAGCGGCAGTTTTCTTTGGTTCTTTCTTTTGCTGCCAAAAGAAAGAACAACCTCCCGGGAGACTGCCGTTAAAACTTTAGCCGAGAAAGGAAACCTCGTCATGTCAAACGAAACAAACGAAACTCCCAGCCAGGGCCGTAAGGTCGGCATTGCGCGCTTTTTTGAACTGCTGGGCCGCGACCTGTGGCCGCTGTATAAATCCGGCTTCCTCTGCGTGCTGGGCTTTCTGCCCGGCACGGCGCTGGCCGTCTTTGGCATGATGGCCGGGTCCGCGCTGCTGACTGTCGTCGGCGGTGTGGTCGGCGGCCTGGTCGGCGGGCCGTTCCTGTCCGGTATGATCGATACCGTGCTGCGCGCCCTGCGCGATGAGCCCGGCTACTGGTGGAACACCTATAAACGCGCCTGGAAGCAGAACTGGCGGCAGAGCCTTGTGCCCGGCGCACTGCTGGGCCTGTTTGTGGGCAGCTGGGCCTGGATGCTCCGCGCCCAGGCCGAGAGCGGCAACACCAGCACCGCCCTGTGGGTCGCCTCTTTCGCGGGCATCTTCGTCTGCACGGGCTTCTTCACCTGGCTGCTGGCGCAGGTGCCGCTCGTGGATCTGCCGCTTGCCCAAATCGCCAAAAACGCCGGGCTGATGTTCTTCGGCTTCTTCCCGCGCACCGCGGCGGCGGCACTGGTGCTGGCCCTGTACTGGGGCGCAACGCTGCTCTACCTGCCCGCCACGATCCTGACGATTTTGGCGTTCGGCTTCTGGCTGCCCGTCACGATTGCCCTGATGATCGTCTACCCGGGCCTCGAAAAGGTCTTTAAGCTCGAGGAAACGATCAACACCCGCCGCGCCGCCGAGATCGAGGAGCGCATGGCGCAGAACCAACCCAAATTCGACCAGTAAGGGGGACCCGGTATGGAAAGAAATACCGTCCTTTTGCAGAACACCGAAGCCTTCATGCACGGTGAGCTGGACAACGTGACCGTCCAGCAGAACTGCGTCGTGCTGGATCTGGTGCAGGGCGGCTATGTGCCCTACGGCTGCTACACCAGCGCACCGATCCCGATGCCGCTGTTTGATGCGCTGCGGGTCAGCTGGAACGCGGCCTCGCCCGAGGACACGGCGGTGGAGGCCCAGGTCCGCGTCATGGTGGACGGCAACTGGACGCCGTGGAACAGCTTTGGCAAGTGGAGCCCCAGTCTGCACCGGGAAGGCCCGCCCTACCAGGCGCGCGGCCCCGTGCAGCGCTGGCCTGACCGCCTGCAGCTTGACAGCAAATACGCCACGGCGGTGCAGCTGCGCATCTACCTTTACTCCAAAAATGAGAAGGTAAGCCCCGCCGTTATGCTGCTGGGGGCCAGCGTGCGGATGGTGGACGTCATCCCCGCGCGCGGGCGGCTCGTCAACGCACGGCTGCACCTGATGCCCTACACGGCGGCCCGCCGCGCCCCGGCGCTGCAGCCCTGGATGGACGCGGCGATCTCGCTGGCCAGCCTGACGAACCGCTGGGGCGCCGATCTGCTGCCCGAGGAGTTCGCCCAGGTGCTGCGCGACTGGCGCGCACCCGATGACTGCGGCCCCCGAAACCTGAGCTTTGCCGCCGCCGCGGCGGCGCAGTGGGGCTTCCCCGCGTGGGTGGCCTACGCGGACTTGGCGCTGCTGCGCGCCGAGGCCCGCGCCGGGTGCGGCGCTGTCGTTACATTGCAATCGACCCCTGCACAGGTCGCCGCCGGAGCGCCGGAGCGGCACTGCGCAGCGCTGCGCGGGTTTGCATCGTCGCTGGACGGCGAACCCAAGGTGCTGCTCTGTGACCCGTATGCCGCGGCAGAGGATTTCGGCTGCGAGATCGAGATGCCGCTGGACGACTTTATGGTCGCGTGGGACAATGTGGCCCTGCTGATGCGCCAGCGCAAGTCCAGCACGCCGCCGCAGGGCCGTACCCGGTGCAGCGCGTGGATACGCCCCGTGGGCACCGACGCGCCCGGCGTCTACCGCCTCTACCTGAACGGCGAGGAGCACCCCCTGCCCGACGACTTCTGTGCGCAGGGCGGCGTTCTGGCCTACAGCCTGCCCGATGAGCACCCCCACGCCACCACGGCTCACCGGCAATTCAGCTATGTGGAGCCGACGCAGGGCGGTATCCTGCTTGAGCACGGCGACACCCCGCGCAAGTACACAGTCTACGCCATCGGCACCGACGGGCGGATGATCGTCGGCGATGTGACGGTATAAAAGGAGAACGCTATGAAGCTGCTGATCGCATCGGATATTCACGGCGCGGCGGGCTATTGCCGAGACCTGCTGGCCGCCTGGGACCGCGAGGGCGCAGACCGCCTGCTGCTGTTGGGCGACCTGCTCTACCACGGCCCGCGCAACGACCTGCCGCCCGACTATGCGCCCAAGGAGGTCATCGCCCTGCTGAACGCGCGGAAAAATCAGATTTTCTGCGTGCGCGGCAACTGCGACACCGAGGTGGACCAGATGGTGCTGGAATTTCCGGTGCTGGCCGACTACGCGGTCCTCACGGCGGGTAGCCGCCTGCTCTACGCGACCCACGGCCATGTGTACAACACGGCCCACCTGCCGCCGCTGCAGCCCGGGGACATCCTGCTGCACGGCCACACGCACATCCCTGCCTGGGAGGTGTTCGGGACGGATAATCTGTATCTCAACCCCGGCTCGGTCTCCATCCCCAAGGCAGGCACCCCCCACAGCTATATGACGCTGGAAAACGGCGTGTTTACCTGGAAGGAGCTGGGCGGGGAGGCGTACCACACACTGACCTTATAATATATGCCGCGCGGTAGGGGCCGGGCATGCCCGGCCCTGCACCTGCCCATAGACGCCCGCTGCGCCTTACACGCCCGGGCCCTACCCCCGATGCAAGCATAACACGACACCCCGTAGGGAGGCCGGTCCCCGGCCACCGCGGCACACCATAGATTTACGCGAGGAGTATACTATGAAAATCCCTGCAAAAGGCTTTACCCACGGCGGAAAATTCCATGCGGACGATGTTTTTTCCACCGCCCTTTTACAAATCCTGCGCCCTGACATTCAGGTGACGCGGGGCTTCGTTGTGCCGGATGACTTCGACGGCATCGTCTACGACGTCGGCGGCGGCATGTTCGACCACCACTCCGAGCCGCGGGAGTGCCGCCCCAACGGCGTGCCCTACGCCGCGTTCGGCCTGCTGTGGCGGCTGCTCGGCGCACAGCTCGTGGGCGAGCATCAGGCCCGCCTGCTGGACGAAAACTTCATCCAGCCGTTGGATCTGAACGACAACACCGGCGAGCAGAACTCGCTGGCCGACGCCATCGGCAGTTTCAACCCGCTGTGGGACTCGAAGGATGACCCCGACGTGTGCTTCTGGCGCGCCGTGCCCGTGGCAAAGCAGATCCTTGAGAACGAGATCGCCGCCGCCAACGCCGTGAACCGCGCCGACGACACGGTCCGCCGTGCTTACGCCAGCATGAAGGACGGCATCGTCGTGCTGCCCGCCTACATGCCGTGGAAAAACGGCCTGTACAAGACCGACGCGATCTTTGTCGTCTACCCCAGCCAGCGCGGCGGCTACAGTGCGCAGTGCGTCAACGACCACCGCACCAAGCGCAGCAAGCAGCCGTTCCCGGTGGCCTGGGCCGGCAAGCCCGAGGACAAGCTGCGCGAGGTCAGCGGCCTGGGCCTGCGGTTCTGCCACCCCAGCCGGTTCCTGATCACCGCCGATGACAAGGCGACGGCTATCGAGGCATGCCGCCGCACGCTGCGCGCCGCGGGGAAGAAGGTCAGCGAGGAATGAGCGAAGCCGAACCGATTCGCTTTGGCCCGTCCCCCAGCCCCGCCGAGGCGCAGGAGCCGACCCCCGCGCCCGCCTGGGCCTACCTGCTGCGCTGCCCGGACGGCAGCCTGTACGGCGGCTGGACGAACGATCTGGCCCGCCGCTTAAAGGCCCACCGCAGCGGCAAGGGCGGGGCCAGGTACACAAAAAGCCATGGCAGGGATGCCGTGCGTCTGGCCTACGCAGAGAAATGCGCCGATAAAAGTGCGGCATTAAAACGCGAAGCAGCGCTGAAAAAGCTGCCGAAGGCCGACAAGGAGGCCCTGGCCGCCCGGTGGGCCGCCGACAACAAAATTACCCTGCGGATGGCCACGCCGGACGATGCCGCCACGGTCTGTGCGCTGTACAACTGGTACGTGCGCCACGGCACGCAGACCTTCCAGTACGCGCCGTCCACCGTGGAGGAATACCGCGCGAACATTGCCCATGTGCGGGAGAACGCGCCGTTTATCCTGGCCGAGAGCGCCGACGGGCGGCTGCAGGGCTTTGCCTGTGCGCACCTGTGGCATGAGCGCGAGGCGTACTCGTGGGATGTCGAGACGACGGTCTACTGTGCGCCCGACTGCGTCGGTCAGGGCGTCGGCGGGCGGCTGTACCGCGGGGCTTCAAAAAGATGGCGACGGAGAAGCGCACCGGGTACAAGTTCGGCCAATGGCTGGATCTGGATTACTGGGTGATGGTTCTGCACGAAGGCGGCGGGGAGCCGCAGCCGGTCCGCAAGACCCTGACGGACGCGGAAATTGCGGAGGCGATGGGGTAAGGACGGTGTCCTTTCCGTGGACACTTCCGCTGCCGCACACGGGCACGGAGCGGTCAAGACCGCTGCCTACAAAGCACCCGTGAACGTTAGTCCGTAGGGAGGGGTCTTGACCCCTCCGCCGCGGCCTTGCACAGCAACCCGTTAAACGGGCGGCCACGCGGACCTTCGGCGGCATGGGGGCATGCCGCCCTACGGCTGTAATACAGGTAACATCTGCCCCAAAGCCGCGCGGTAGGGGCCGGGCATGCCCGGCCCGGTGGCTGCCCGTAAACGCTCGTTTGCCGTACACGGGCACGGAGCGGTCAAGACCGCTCCCTACAAAACACCCGTGAACGTTAGTCCGTAGGGAGGGGTCTTGACCCCTCCGCCGCGGCCTTGCGCGGCAACCCGTTAAACAGGCGGCCACGCGAACCTTCGGCGGCATGGGGGCATGCCGCCCTGCGGCTGTAATACAGATGAGCACTCGTCCCAAAACCCCGACAACGCCATAGCCAAAAAAGCGCTGCTGTCACTCTCCGACAGCAGCGCTTTTTGTGTTTATCTTATTGGAATTTCTTCGGTTCCTTCTTTGTAAAGAAGGAACAAAACCCCCGTAAATCAAATCGCCCCGTTCTCCCGCGGCTGACCTCCTGACCGTTCCTGAAAAGCAGCAGCGCCGGGATGGCGTCGATCTTGCGGGCCATGGCCAGCTTCAGGTTCTCGTCGGTGTTCAGCTTGCCGACCTTGACGGTGGGATGCGCCGCGGCAAGCTCCTCCAGCACGGGACCCATCATCTTGCAGGGGCCGCACCAGTCGGCCCAGAAATCCACCACGACGGGCATGGCGCTCTGCAAAACCTCGGTGTCAAAATTCTGTTCGGTGATCTTGATAGACATAGTTGCATCTCCTTTATAATAAGCTCAAATTTTTGCGTCCGCATACTGTAAGGCCAGCACCGCGCGGATGTCCCGGCTCGAATGCCCGATGCGTATTTCGTACCGGCCCGGCGCGGCGCACCAGGCGTGCAGCTCGGGGCTGTAACGGCTTATATCCTGCGGCGTCAGCGTAAAGACGACCTCCCGCTCCTCGCCGGGCTGCAGGTCGATCTTCGCAAACCTGCGCAGCGCCTGGGGCACCCGTCCGCCCGGCACCGGCGCGCCCGTGGCGTCGGCCACATAGAGCTGCACGACCTCGGCTCCGCGCATCGCGCCGCTGTTTTTCACCGTCACCCGCGCGGTCACGGTGCCGCCCGGCGTCAGCGTGTCGGCGTCCAGCGCCGCGCCGCGGTAGACGTAGCCCGTGTAGCTCAGCCCGTGGCCGAACGGCCAGCGCACCGGCATTTTGCGGGCATCATACCAGCGGTAGCCCACGTAGACGCCCTCGCGGTAGTCGGCGGTCACGCCGTCACCCGGGAAATCCAGATAGCAGGGCGTGTCCTCCAGCCGCAGGGGCCAGGTCTCGGGCAGACGCCCGCAGGGGTCGGCGTCGCCCCACAGCAGGGCGTCCGTGGCCTCGCCCAGACCCTCGCCCGCCAGATACATGCACAAAACCGACGATACATCGTCTGCCCAGGGGCACTCCACCGGGCCGGAGGTGTGCAGCACTACGACGGTGTTCTTCTGCACGGCGGCCACGCGGGCGATCAGGTTGTTCTGGCATTCGGGCAGGCGCATGTGCCGCCGATCCGCGGCGGCCAGCTCGGCGCATTCGGGCAGACCGGCAAAGATGACCGCGGCGTCCGCAGCTTCGGCGGCGGCCACGGCACGCAGGAACTCCGCCTCGTCGCGCTGGTCGCGGTCCGCGGGGAAGCCCTCGATATAATGGATCTTGCGGCCATGCAGGACCGCAGCGTCGATGGCACTTGTGACCTGCGGCGCGCGGGGATGACCGGCGGAATAGCGCGGGTGGGCGGCGAAAGCGCCGATGTAGGCTACCTTCTGCCCCTTGTGCAGCGGCAGTGCGCCCAGATTGCGCAGGAGCACACCGCTCTGCTTGGCCAGCTCGACAGCCAGACTGCGGTCTGCGGTGCGGTCCGCGGGGGACGGCTGGGTCGATGCGGCCAAAAGAGTGCGTATAATGTTCGATGCAGCGCGGTTTAAAACGGACTCGTCCAGTGCGCCGGACTGCACGGCATCCACAAGCCGTCCCGCGTCCGCAGGGGCAAAGTCCACGCCCGCGGCCAGCGTCCGGGCCGGGTCCTGCACCGCGCCCGGCTCCGCCAGCACCGCACCGGCAAAGCCCCACGCGCCGCGCAGCGTGTCGGTCAGCAGAGCCGTGTCTTCGCAGATGCGGGTGCCGTTCAGCTGCCCCGCGCTGCACACAACGGCCCGGGGCTGCCCGTCCCGCACGGCAGTCTCAAACGCGGGCAGGTAAAGCTCCTGCAGCGTGCGCTCGTCAACACGGCGGTTCAGCGTCCGGCGGTCTGTCTCCTGGTTGACCACGGCCAGCCGCCCCGCGCAGCCACCCACACCCGCGCTCTGCACGCCTTGCAGGAACGCCGCGGCCAGCGCCCCCGTCAGGCAGGGGTCCTCGGCCCAGGTGTCGGCGCTGCGTCCGCTCAACGGGCCGCGCTTCAGGTTCACGTCCGGCACGTCCAGCAGCTGTGCGCCGCAGCAGCGCGCCTCCCGCCCGAGCGCCGCGCCCATGCGGCGGGCCGCCTCCGGGTCAAACGACGCTGCCGCCGCGCACGCCGACGGAAAGCAGACGCCCCCGGCAGATTCCTGACTGTGCAGGCCGTTGACCCGCAGCGCCGGAAGGCCCAGCCGCGGGACCGCCGCGCCGGTGCAAAGACCGGCCTTTTCTTCCGGCGTCAGCGCGTCCACAAGCTCTTGAACGGTAGCGTACATGGGAAAATTCTCCTTTGACAAAGCAGTTTTCAACATTATACCACGACGCGGGTGGAAAATAAAATAAAAAAGTGTAAAATTATAGCTGTGAGGACACAACCTTGTAACAACACGGGGTTACAATACCCCCAAACAGGGAGGAAACGCGGATGAACAACATACTGATCGTGGAGGATGAGCACCTGATCGCGCGGCTGATCGAGATGACGCTGACCCGCGCCGGATACCGCTGCACGCTGGCCGAGGATGGCCGGACGGCGGCGGATCTCATCGAAACCACCAATTTTGATATGGCGCTTTTGGATATTATGCTGCCCGGCCTGGACGGTTATGCACTGTTGGAATGTCTGCGGCCCCAGGGCGTGCCGGTCATTTTTATCACGGCCAAAAGCGCGGTGAAGGACCGCGTGCAGGGGCTGCGCCTGGGCGCGGACGATTACATAACCAAGCCGTTCGCGGCGGAGGAGCTTGTTGCCCGGATGGAGACGGTTTTGCGCCGCACCGGGCGCGGCGGACGGGAGCTGTGCGCCTACGACGTGGTGCTGGACACGGTCAACCACACCGCCCGCCGGAACGGTGAGCCTGTGGAGCTGCGCCGCCTGGAATACGATCTGTTGGAGCTTTTGATGCGCAACCGCGGCGCGGCGCTCTACCGCGACGTGATGTATGAGCGCGTCTGGGGCGGCATCCCCGACACCGAAAGTCTGCGCACCGTTGACACCCACATTGCCCGTCTGCGCAAAAAGCTCGGCTGGATGGACAAGATCGAGACGGTGTACAAGATCGGGTATCGGTTGAAGAAGGAAGATTGAAAGAGTAACGGCAGCCTCCCGGGAGGTTGTTCTTTCTTTTGGCAGCAAAAGAAAGAACCAAAGAAAACTGCCGCAGTTTCGACGCAGCGGACCCGCGACTTAGGGGCTGCACGCCCCTAAGAACCCCAAAGCGGAAGTCGGAAGGGGCGGGGGCTAAACGAAAGCAGTATTACTTTTCGTTCTTAACGCCCCCGCCCCTTCCTCCACCTTTGAGTCGGGAGTTCCCCCGAACCCCCGCAGGGGGGGGAAGGAGGCCCCCTTGTCAAAGGGGGCTGT
>QWCE01007175.1_pt1 | contig 12079 bp, 10 predicted proteins | sample 1972531 | NCBI WGS metagenome assembly QWCE01 (sample SAMN09866716, study PRJNA288562) | Human gut metagenome isolate term4_stool, whole genome shotgun sequencing... | reverse complement strand
CCGAATCGCTCCTCAGAACGAGCAAAAAAGCATAAATCCATGAAATATCCTAACAATTCAAAGAAAAATTAAGAAACCTTAAGTTGATGACATTGCCCCGGAGGGGAAGGTTAAAAGCTTCCCCTCCGGGGAAGGGTAAGAGGGAAAGCTTTTCTGTTGCAATGCGCCGGAAATTATACTATAATATGGGAAATCAAAATAAAGGAGTGATTTCCATGTATCAGGCGGCTTCTTCCCGCTATGAGACGATCCCCTACCGGCGCTGCGGCGCTTCCGGCTTGAAGCTGGGAGCCTTCTCCCTGGGGCTCTGGCACAACTTCGGCGACACGGCTCCCTATGAAAATATGCGTGATCTCTGCCGCACGGCCTTTGACCACGGCATTACCCATTTCGACCTGGCCAATAACTACGGTCCCCAGCCCGGGGCGGCCGAGGAGAACTTCGGCAAGATCTTCCGGGAGGATCTGGCCCCCTATCGGGACGAGCTGATCATCTCCACCAAGGCAGGCTACACCATGTGGGACGGCCCCTACGGCGACTTTGGCAGCCGGAAATATCTGCTGGCCAGCCTGGACCAGAGCCTCCAGCGCATGGGACTTCCCTATGTGGACATCTTCTACCACCACCGCATGGATGCCGATACCCCTCTGGAGGAGACCATGGGCGCTCTGGAGCAGGCGGTCCGCAGCGGCAAGGCCCTGTATGTGGGCCTGTCCAATTACAACGGCGAGACGCTGGAGAAGGCCGCGGCCATTCTGACCGAGCTCCATGTGCCCTTCGTCATCAACCAGAACCGCTACTCCATTTTCGACCGGACCATTGAGCACAACGGTCTGCTGGAAACCACCCAGCGGCTCCACAAGGGCCTCATCACCTTCTCCCCCCTGGCCCAGGGTATGCTGACGGACCGGTACTTAAACGGCATCCCCGCCGACAGCCGCATCCGCACCGACGGCCGGTTCCTGAAGGAAGCCGCCGTTGTGGAGAAACTGCCCAAAATCAAAGCGCTGAACGAGCTGGCCGCCCAGCGGGGCCAGACCCTGGCGGAGATGTCCCTGGCGTGGCTATTGAACCACGAGGCCGTCACCTCCGTGCTCATCGGCGCTTCCAAGCCCAGCCAGATCCTGGACAACATCAAGGCAGCGGAGAATACAAGCTTCACCGCCGAGGAGCTGGCAAAAATCGAGGAGATCAGCGTTTAAATGGACCAGCAAAAAAGAAATCGGCTGTGGCCTCTATGGCTGCTGCTGCCCCTGGGCACCGTCTATTATTTCTGCAAATTCGTTTTGCCGGGCTACAGCTTCACCGCCCTGGTGTGCCTGTGTCTGGCAGCGCTGATCCTATTCTATGTGGCCATGCCCTTTCTGGGGCAGCGGTTCCCGAAAACGGCAAAGCTGCTCACCCGCTGCGTCACCGCCGTGCTCATTGTGGGTCTTCTCGTCTGCGGCGTGACGGAGGGGATCATCATCAGGGCCAGCTTCGGCAGCCCCGACCGGGACGTGGACTATGTGGTGGTGCTGGGGGCCAAGGTCCGGGATGACGGCCCCTCCGTTTCCCTGTGGGACCGGATCTACGCCGCCCGGGATTATCTGGAAGCCCATCCCAGCACCGTCGCCGTGGTCTCCGGCGGCAAGGGCAAGGACGAGCCCATGAGCGAGGCCATCTGCATGTATGTGGAGCTGACCAACCTGGGCATTGACGGGGAGCGCATCTGGACCGAGGACCGGGCGGAATCCACCTGGGAAAACATCCGCTACAGCCTGGATCTCATCGAAGCACGTACCGGCACCCGCCCCACCCGCTTAGGGGTGCTCTCCAGTGAGTATCACCTGTTCCGGGCCAGCCTGTTTGCCAAAAAAAACGGCGTGGAATTTGTGGGCATTCCCGCAAAAACCTCCCGTCTTTCTCAGAAAATCAACCACTTCATGCGGGAGGTGGCCGGTGTGTGGCACTATATTCTGTTAGGAGGAAACTATCGTGATCAATAAATCTTACGCGGACTTTGCCTGGGACCAGGCTGCCGCGCTGCTGAGGACCGATTCTCCCTCCGGCTTTACCGCCAACGCAGCCCAATGGGTGAAGAATGCCTTTGAGGCCCTGGGCTGCCCTGCCAGAATCACCGCCAAGGGCGGCGTTCTGGCGGAGCTGGGCGGCAAGGATGGGGACAATGCCCTGCTGCTGGAGGCCCACACCGACACCCTGGGGGCCATGGTCTGCCAGATCAAGGGCGACGGCCGGTTGAAGCTGACCCCCCTGGGGGGCATGAGCCCCAACAATGCCGAGGCGGAGAACGTGAAGGTCTATACCCGCAGCGGCAAAATTTACGAGGGCACCTGCCAGCTGGTGGACGCCTCCGTCCACGTCAACGGCAGCTATTCCGACACCAAGCGCACCTACGATACCATCGAGGTCGTCCTGGACGAGAACGTGTCCTCTGCCCAGGAGACCAAGGCCCTGGGCATTTCCGTTGGCGACATTGTGTGCTTCGACCCCCGCACCCGCCGCACCGCCTCCGGCTACCTCAAGAGCCGCTTTCTGGACGACAAGCTGTCCGTGGGCATTCTGCTGGGCTTTGCCAAATACCTGAAGGATAACCACATTGAGCCGGAGCGGAAGCTCTATGCCCACATCACGGTCTATGAGGAAGTGGGCCACGGCGGCAGCGCCAGCGTCCCCGCCGGTGTCACCGAGGCCATCTCCGTGGACATGGGCTGCGTGGGCCAGGGTCTGGACTGCACCGAGCGGCAGGTCTCCATCTGCGCCAAGGATTCCGGCGGCCCCTACAGCTACGATGTGGTCTCCAAGCTCATCGACGCCGCCAAGCGGACCGGTGCCGACTACGCCGTAGACGTCTACCCTCACTACGGCTCCGATGTGGAAGCCACCCTGCGCGCGGGCTACGACATCCGCCACGGCCTCATCGGCGCCGGTGTCTACGCCTCCCACGGCTACGAGCGCAGCCATATCGACGGCGTATACAATTCCATCCTGGTTTTGGCAGGATACACCGGGGTTATCTGACCCTTCAGCCGCCCCCGGGCGGCCAGAAGTATTTTCTGTCAGGTACACGCCCCGACAGAAAATGATTTGATTTTATTTGGCGGCTTACGCCGCCAAACTCTGCGAGGCTTTTTTGACAAGCTGCGGCCGCCCCCGGGCGGCCTGGCCGGAATCACGGCAATTGCACAACCGGAAAGGATGGCCCATTATGAAGGATTTTGACTGGGAGCTGCTGCACGAGCTGTATAAGAACCCCAATCTGACCAAGGTTGCCAATGTCCTCTACATCACCCAGCCCACGCTGACCAAGCGCTTGCAGCACATCGAGGCGGAGTTTGATGTGACCATTGTGGAACGGACGCCCAAGGGGCTGGAATTCACCCCCGAGGGGAAGTATCTGGCCGAGCAGGCGGAGGTTTATCTGCGCTTTCTGAAGCAGACCCGCAGCCACTTGGAGCAGATGCGGGAAAACGGCGGCGAGATCGTCACCGTAGGCTCCTCCTATACCTACGGGAAATACACCCTGCCGGACCAGCTGATCCGGTTCCGGATGGAGTGCCCCAATGTGCGCTGCCAGGTGGTCAACGCCCACTCCGGGCAGCTCTACCGGCAGCTGCTGGACGGCAGCATCGACGTGGCCTTCGTCCGGGGCAATTACACCGGCTCCGTGAATCATGTCTTTCTGGGCAAGACCATGGCCTATGCCATGACGAAGGAGCCCCTCTGCTCCCTTGCCCAGCTGCAAGACCAGCGCCGCCTCTGGTACTCCACCAACGAGGAATCCCACAAGCTGCTCCAGCAGTGGTGGGCGCAGCAGTTCGGCGAGGAGCCCACCCGGGGGGAGAGCATCGGCTATATCGACGTGGCCTGGCAGATGGTGCAGAAAGGGCGCGGCTTTGCCCTGTGCTTCCTGCCCGGGGAATATACCAACCCCTACGGCCTGTGCCTGACCCCGCTGTACAATGCAGACGGCTCCCCCGTCTCCCGGGACACCTGGCTGCTGTACCCCCAGAACAAGCACCTGAACGAAAACGTGGAACGCTTCGTGGATTTCATTTTGCAGGACAGGCAGCGCGCCGGGGATGTGATATCCGGCTGACCTCTGTCTCTCTTTTTCCTCTATATATACCATAAACCGCCCTTTGACCCTGCCTGGTCAAAGGGCGGTTTGTACTCCATCAGAAGGAAGTCAGGGGATAAAAGATCGCAATGTAGGCCACGGAGATCACAACGCAGATCAGCGTCAGCGGAAGGCCGGGTCTCAGATAGTCCCTGAACCGATAGCCGCCGGGCTCCACGGCCATGGAGTTTGCGGGCATGGCAACAGGGGTTGCAATGGCGATAGAGGCGGCAAAGCGGACGGCGGTCAGCATTGCCTTGGGATTGATGCTCAGCGCGGAGGAGACCAGCAGCGCAATGGGGGTCAGCAGGATGATGGTGGCCGCATTGGACATAAACTGGGTCAGAGGCGTTACGAACAGGAAAATCAAAATCACGATCAGCAAGGGGCTGCCCACGCTGGAGAACAGTGCCTGAGCCGCATTGGAGATCAGGTCCGCAGCGCCGGAGTTGGTCATAGCCTTGGCAACGGGCACCAGGGCCGCATAGATGATCAGGCCGGAGGTGGGAATGGCATGGGATGCCTGCTTTACGGTAAGGCAGCCGGTTGCCACCACAATGATGGCACCGATGATGGCCATGAAGTGCAGCTTGATGCCGATCTGCTTCTCAAAGATCATGCCGAGCAGGGTCAGGACCATTACGCCGATGGACAGCCAGGTCTTCCAGGCGGGGACATCGGAGAAATCCGCGGTCTGCAGGGAGGCTGCGTCATAGCTGCCCTCGTTGTTGGGCACATCGGGCAGCAGCTTGTAGCCGATGGTGGCCATATAGATGGCGGAGGCCACTAGCAAAATCAGAGACAGGGGTGCCCACTCGAAGAAGCTGAAGGTCATACCGGTTCCCAGACCCTCCAGAGCTTCCTTCAGATAGGGGCCGGAGGTGGTGCCGACAATGGTGATGCCGCCGCCGAAGCAGCAGCCCACGATAACGGGGTACATCAGCTTGGAGCGCTTCATGCCGGTGGACAGGGAGATGCCCAGAATCAGAGCGATCAGCAGGCCGGCCGCGCCGGTATTGGACAGGAAGCCGGACATCAGGCCGGAGAAGAGGACGGTAACGAACATGAGCTTCCGCTCGCTATCGGCAAACTTTGTCAAAACGTGGGCAATCTTGGCAGCGCCGCCGGTTTTGAAAACAGCCTCGCCGACGATTGCCATGCATACGATGATCATGGCTGTGCCGGAAGAGAAGGCCGCCAGAGCCGTGGACGCATCAACGGCGCCGGTCAGATAGAAGGCCACGCACATGCTCATGGCCGTGACGGGCAGCGGGATAATTTCCGTGACGAACAAAACAATGCCGACAAGCAAAATCAGCAAAACAGCAATTGCCATATGTAGTTCCTCCATTTTTTGAATCCGCTCTGCAGAAGCGTTTTCTTTTTGTTCCAGCGCTGTTTCTACGGAGAGTATACCAGCGCCCCCGCCCTTTTGCAAATTCACAAAAGTTTTCCCCCCAATAACCTGAGGTACTTAACCGGAAGCAATAGGTCCTCAAACTTTTGTGTATTTCCCAACCTGGGACACATGGCGTATACTTTGTGCATAATCAAATGCAAAGGCGGTATTTCTATGGAGCAATTGGAAAAACTAGCGGCTTTTACAGCCGGATTTCATCTGGAGGACGCACCGGAGGCGGTGGTGGAGGCAGCAAAGGCCTGCGTGCTGGACACCGTCTCCGTGGCCATCGGAGCCGGAAGCAATCAAATGTACTGCGGTATTAAGCAGGTGTATCTGGCGCAGAACCTTCCCGGCAAGCACGCCGCCACGGTTTGGGGCAGCGGGGAAAAGGCCCCTGTGCAGATCGCTGCCTTTCTCAATGCCATGGCAGGCCACACCCTGGAAATGGACGACGTACACACAGGCTCCAAGACCCACATCGGCACCGTGGTCGTCCCTGCGGCATGGGCCGCTGCCGAGGCCGTGGGTGCCGACGGAAAAGGGCTTCTGGAAGCGATCGTCTGCGGCTATGAGGTCATGAGCCGCATCGGCATGGGCTTCGGCGTCTCCAGCCATCGCAACAAGGGCTGGCACGTCACCGGCACCGCCGGGACCTTCGGTGCCGCTGCCGCCTGCGCAAAGCTGTACGGCTTCGATGCCGCCAGGACGCTGTCCGCCTTCGGTCTGGCCGGTATGCAGTCGTGCACCACCTGGGCGTTTCTCACCGGCAGCGCCACGGACAAGGTCATGCACCCCGCCCGGGCTGCTGCCAGCGGCGTGGAATCCTGCATGCTGGTCCAGGGCGGCATGACCGGTACGGGAGACATTCTGAATGCGGCAGACGGCGGCATTTTCCCCATGATGAGCGACGGCTATGACTACGATCCGGTATGCAAGGGCCTGGGCGAAACCTGGGAGATCCTGAATATGGACAAGAAGCCCTACCCCTGCTGCCGCAGCAGCCACGGCTCCATTGACGCCGCCCTGGCCCTGCGCCGGAGCTATGGCATTGCGGCGCAGGACATCGATCATGTGGATATCGGCACCTATCTTGTAGGCCTGAAGCAGTGCGGGATGTCCCAGGGGAGCCTGAAGCCCACTCTGCCCACCGAGGCCAAATTCTCCACCCCCTATGTAACCGCCACGGCCCTGCTGACCGGGAAGGTAGGCCTGACCGATTTCCAGCCGGACAAAATTGCAGACCCCCAGCGTCAGGCCCTGCTGGCACGGGTGAAGGTCCACGAGGCAGCGGAATTCACGAAAGAATATCCCGCCCACTGGTCCTGCCGGATGCAGCTGACCACCAGGGACGGAAAAAAATACACCTATACGGTTCCGGATGCATCCGGCAGCGTTGCCGCCCCCCTGACCAAAGCGCAGCTGCGCAGCAAAGCCATGAATTGCTGCGCAGAGCTCCCGGAGGCCCGGCTGCTCCCCCTGTTTGACGCACTGGAGAACCTGGAAAAGGCCCAGGTTCTGCCCGAAACGGCCCTTCGGTGAAGGCACCGGGCTTCTGGAAATTCTGCCGTTTCCGTGGTATAATGCTTTGAAAATCAGAAAGGAAGTGGCAATATGAACAGAAGCGATCTGGAGAAAATCGTTGCAATTGCAGAAGAGGGGAGCATGGCCAAGGCTGCCCAGCGGCTGTACATTACCCAGCCCGCTCTGAGCAAATGTCTGAACCGGGTAGAGGAGGAGCTTGGCGAGCCGCTCTTCCTGCGCAGGCCCAACGGGCTGACCCTTACCTATTCCGGCGAATGTCTGGTGCAGCGGGCCTACCAGATTCTGCGGATGTATCGGGACCTGGAAACAGACTTCTGCGATCTGAACGAAATGCGCCGGGGCGTACTGCGGCTGGGCACCGCCCGCAGAATCAGCGCCGTTGTCCTGCCGGAAGCCATCGCCCGCTTTGCCAGCCGCTACCCCAGCATCAAAATTGAGATTGTAGAGCAGAACAGCTTTGTTCTGGAAGAGCAGATCATGACCGGCAAGCTGGATATTGCCATTGTCTGCCTGCCGGTTCGGAATGAGAACGTGCACTACAGTGTCTTTTATCGGGACCCATTTCTGATCGGTGTGCCAAAGGACCACCCTGTCAACGCCCAGGGCTATACCGTCCCCGGTGAAAAGCTGCCCTTTCTCTCCGTGGAGGCCCTGCGGGGGCAGAAGCTGGTGCTGAGCAGCCCGGAAAAGAAATCCAGAATTATTGCGGACAAGGCGCTGGCCCAGCTGAACGGAGAATACGAGGTCTGCCTGGAATCCCACAATATTGAGCTGGTAATCCGCTTTGTCGCAAAGGGACTGGGCATTGGCATTATCCCCAGCGTATTTGCCGCCCAATATCCGGAGCCGGAAGCCATCAACTATTACCGTCTTCCGGAAAACGAAGAGATTTTCCACCAATGGGCTGTGATGTATGGCGACAGCGTCACCAATCTGCCCCGCCCATCCCGGGAGCTGTACCATATTCTCTGCGAGGAGAAATGCATCTTCCCGGATTACCTGGGATAGCACGCAGGCAGGTGGGCACATATTCCAAAAAGGAATCCAGGCATTCCAATTCCCCATTTTACAAATCCCCTTTTGCTTGCTAAGATGGAGATACAAAAATAAAGCACCCAGACGGGTGCCGGAAAATAAGGCAAACGAGAAAGGAACGATTCTATTATGGTCCACCTGTACGATACCGGCGTTTACCTGGTAAACGGCACTGACCTCGTCACCGCCCCCGCCGAGGTTGCCGCCAAGACCGGCAAGAAGGTTACGAAAGAGGCAGCCCAGCAGGGCACCATGGCCTATGGCATTCTGAAAAGCCACAACCAGAGCGCCGACATGGACAACCTCCGGCTGAAATTCGACTCCATGACCTCCCACGACATTACCTACGTGGGCATCATCCAGACCGCCCGGGCCTCCGGCATGACCGAGTTTCCCCTGCCCTATGTGCTGACCAACTGCCACAATTCCCTCTGCGCCGTGGGCGGCACCATCAATGAGGATGACCACAAATTCGCCCTGTCCGCAGCCCACAGGTACGGCGGCATCTACGTGCCCACGAACCTTGCCAACATCCATAGCTACAACCGGGAGATGATGGCAGGCTGCGGCCGGATGATCCTGGGCTCCGATTCCCACACCCGCTACGGCGCGCTGGGCACCATGGCCATCGGCGAGGGCGGCGGGGAGCTGGCCAAGCAGCTGGTGGGCCGGACCTACGATTTCGCCCGCCCCGGCGTGATTGCCATTTATCTCACCGGCACCCCCAAGCCCGGCGTTGGTCCCCAGGACGTGGCCCTGTCCATCATCGGCGCGGTGTATAAGAACGGCTATGTGAAGAACAAGGCCATGGAGTTCGTCGGCCCCGGCATTGCAAATCTTCCCATGGAGTACCGGAACGCCATTGACGTCATGACCACCGAGACCACCTGCTGGTCCTCCATCTGGGTCACCGATGAGAAGACCAAGGGTTACTTCACCATTCATGGCCGCCCCGAGGCCTACAAAGAGCTGAAGCCTGCGGAGGTTGCCTACTACGACGGCTGCGTATACGTAGACCTGTCCACCGTAGAGTGCACCATTGCCATGCCCATGCACCCCAGCAACACCTACACCATCCACGAGCTTCAGGAGAACGCCGCGGACATTCTGCACCTGGTCCAGGATGCTGCCAATAAGCAGATCAAGGGTGCCCAGATGGACATTGTCTCCAAGTTCCATGACGGCGCTGTCTGGGTGGAGCAGGGCGAAATCGCCGGCTGCTCCGGCGGCACCTTCGACAATATCTGCGCCGCTGCGGATATCCTGAGAGGCCGCAGCTGCGGCAACGGGGCCTTCACCCTCAGCGTCTACCCCGGCTCCATGCCCGCTCTGGCAGAGCTGATGAAAAACGGCCGGGCCCACGACCTGATCGCCGCCGGTGTCATTCTCCGGGAATGCTTCTGCGGCCCCTGCTTCGGTGCAGGCGACACCCCCGCCAACGGCGAATTCTCCATCCGCCACACCACCCGGAACTTCCCCAACCGGGAGGGCTCCAAGCCCGGCGAGGGCCAGATGGCTGCCGTGGCCCTGATGGACGCCCGTTCCATTGCCGCCACCGCGTGTAACGGCGGCAAGCTGACCGCGGCAAGCGATCTGGATGTGGAGTACACCAATCCTGAGTACCACTTCGAGGTTGGCATCTACGAGAAGCGGGTCTACAACGGCTGGACGAAGCCCGAGCCCCAGCACGAACTGAAGTTCGGCCCCAACATCAAGGACTGGCCCGAAATGCCCGCGCTGACTTCCGATCTGCTGGTAAAGGTCTGCTCCTACATCACCGACCCCGTCACCACCACCGACGAGCTGATCCCCTCCGGCGAGACCGCCTCCTACCGCTCCAATCCCGAGCGCCTGAGTGAGTTCGCCCTGTCCCGCCGTGACCCCCAGTACGTCTCCCGCAGCAAGGTTATGCGGCAGATGGAGCGGGACCGTCGGGCCGGGAAGGGCCTGACCGAGGAAGTGAAGGCCGTCTACGCTGCCCTTGCCAAGGCCGGTCTGACTGTCGACCCTGAAAATACCGACCTGGGCTCCACCATCTTCGCCAACATGCCCGGCGACGGCTCCGCCCGGGAGCAGGCCGCCTCCTGCCAGAGAGTCATGGGCGCTTCCGCCAACTTTGCCAAAGCCTACGCTACCAAGCGCTACCGCTCCAACTGCATCAACTGGGGCATGACCCCCTTCCTGGTGGAGAACCCCGAGGTGTTCAGCCTGGGCGACTACATCTTCGTGCCGGGTGTCCGGGCGCATGTGCTTGCCAACGACGCTTCCTTTGACGCCTACGCGGTGAAACCCGACGGCACCGTCACCCGCTTCCCCGTGTCCACCGGAGAGCTCACCGAGCCCGAGCGGCACATTATCGCCGACGGGTGCCTCATCAACTACTACCGCAGCAGCAAGTAACCCTTCTTTCGATTCCTTTCTAAAAAGCCCCCGTCCGCTGCCACCACAGCGAACGGGGGCGGTTTTAAAAAAGCGGGCCGCCGGACAGACGGACAGCCACCTTCACAAATTCCCCATTGATTAGAAATTCCTTCACATCCAGCTCTTCACCGTCCATTTTCCGCCGTAGTCCTCAAACCGGTTCACGGGGGCATACCAGGCCAGCTCCGCCGTGCCGGTGCGGCCGTGGCGGTTCTTGGCCACGTCCACGAAGAACTGCTGGGGCGCTGATGCCTCCCGGGGCGTCTCCGTCCTGCCGTATTCCGGGCGGTGGAGCAGCAGCACCCCGTCGCTGTCCTGTTCGATGGCGCCGGAGGAGCGCAGCTGGGAGAGCCTGGGGCGGGCGTCCTGCCCGGGGGCGCTGACGCTCTCCCGGTTCAGCTGGCACAGGGCCAGGACCACGCAGCCCAGGCGTTTGGCCAGGCGCTTCAGGTCCCCGGAGATTCGGGTCACCCGGTCGTATTCGCTGAGCCGCTTGTCCTCGGCGGAGAGCAGGCCCAGATAATCCACGATCACCACCTCGGCCCCCACGTTCCGGGCTTGGAGCTCCAGTTCCGGCACGGTGAGCGTGGACACGGCGGAGATTTGCAGCTTGTGCGCATAGAGCTTGCCGCAGGCATTGGCAATGGCTGCATCCTGCTCCTCGGTTGTCTTGCCGAACAGCAGCTTCCCGAAGGTGCATGTGATATCCGAAACGGCGGCAACCCGGCGGGCATTTAATTCCGCTTCCGTCATCTCCAGGCTGACATACAGCACCCTGCGGTCCCTTGCCATCATGTCCGCCAGGGCAATGCCCAGGGCCGATTTGCCCACACCCGGGCGGGCGGCCATGACATAGAAGCCGCCCTGGGCAAAGCCGCCCAGAATGCGATCCAGGGATGGGAAGCCCGTCCGGATCGCCTGCCGCTTGCCCTGCTGCACCTCTGCCCGGAAGGTCATGAAGTCCAGCAGGCTGTCTCTTGCGCTCTTCACGCTGCACCGCCCCGGGGTGCTTGCCAGATCATCCAGGGTGCTTCTGGCCTCCGTCAAAAGCTGATCGGCGGTGCTGCCTGCGCAAAGGGCTTCCGTTTGCAGCTTTTCCCCCAGCGCCTGCAGCTGCCGCCGCTGGTAGCCATCCAGGACGGCCTTGGCGTACTCTGCGGCCCGGGTGCAGGTGGGGGCTAAGTCCATGCACTGCATCAGGAAGTCGTTGCTCAGCCCTGCCGCACGGCCCACAATGACCGGGTCAATGCCCTTGTCCTCGTCCTCCAGCCGGCAGGCGGCTGCGTAGGCCTTCCGGCAGGGTTCGCTGGCAAAGGCCTCCGCCGTGGGCAAAATCTCCCGGGCAGCAGGGAGGCACCGGGCGTCGATCAGGACGCAGCCCACAAGGCTGTATTCCGCAGTGGCAAGATCAAGCATAGCCCGCCTCCCGCTTCCGCATAGCTACCTCAAAGGGGTCTTCCGCCGGGGCCAGAACATAGCCGCAGTTCTCCGGCTCCGGCTTGGGGGTGTCCTTCTTCACCCAGGTCCGGACTGCCGCCCGCCAGTCCTTCATGGGATTC
>QWCE01005213.1_pt1 | contig 12086 bp, 11 predicted proteins | sample 1972531 | NCBI WGS metagenome assembly QWCE01 (sample SAMN09866716, study PRJNA288562) | Human gut metagenome isolate term4_stool, whole genome shotgun sequencing... | reverse complement strand
GTCTAATCTGCAAAATCAATTGTAAAAATCATCCTACTAACTTTATCCAAATAAATAATAACATTATTTTTTTATTCTGTCAATAATGATAATCATTTGAATTTAAAAAAACTCCGAGATATTTCTCGGAGTAAGTTTTATTATTCATTTCTATTTAATAACCATAATATCTGTTCATTTTTCTAAAATTCTTAAAAGCTTTACTTTCAGTATTATACAATGTGGATTGTTTCATATTCATCTACTTTCAAACTTCTTTAGCGGGTTTTTCCCTGAGTTAATTTTCATATATAATCTTCTGTTGTTTCTCTTATAATTTCCTTACTTTTTCGTACAAATTTTTGACTTCTAATCTATATTCAAAGCCCTGTTTAATATACTTTCCAGATTTAATAAAATTCATAATTTCCTCTCGATCTTATGTTTGATAATATATAGATTCAATACTTCCTCTAGGATTTTTCTTTAAATACTAAAATCTAAGTCTAGATTTAAGATAAACATTAAAAGGAGCGTAAATGAGTATAATACATACAATAATTCCTATATACGTAGACAATATCTGCAATGCAGTACAGCTTTATTATAATGATACCACCACTATTAAGTATTATTCATTGGAATATTGCATAAAAAAATGCAAAAAATGAACCCATTGACTTGGCAGAAATATGAAAAATAATCAAGAAAACATTGAAGACAAAGTACAAAAAGCAAGGCTATCGCGCCTGTTATTGATGACTACACCTCAAAATTGAACATTTAAAAATCGGATTTGATATCAAATCCGATTTTGTTGGCTTAGGTTAATTTGTTGAAATATATTTCGTTGAAAATAATAAAAGAGAATACCCTATAGGCGTAATTAACCAAAAGACAAATGATGGGTATTCTCTCTATTAACTAATATATAATATTTTTATTGACTTTTTATCAATATGAATAACAAACATATGGTGTTAAATGCCCAAGACACTATATATGTTACAAACCATATTTATTTTTTTATTTATGTTCAAATCTCTAGTAATATACAATCAATGTTTCTATGACTTTATTTTAATCTCTTCTATACAAATCTCTCGTATACACTTTATCGCTTACATCTTCAAGAAGTTCTTCGTCAAATCTATTAGCTAATATTACATCTGAGTCTTTCTTAAATTTGTCGATATCATTTACTACTAGACTATTAAAAAATTTAGCGCCGTCATCAAGTGTAGGTTCGTAAATTATCACTGGTATTCCTTTTGCTTTAATTCGTTTCATTATGCCTTGAATCGCTGAAGCTCTAAAATTATCTGAATTTGACTTCATCGTCAATCTATAAACTCCAACAACATTTGGCTTTTTTTCAATTATGTGATCAGCAATAAAATCTTTTCTTGTTGTGTTTGATTTTACTACTGCTTCAATCATATTTTGTGGAACATCCTTATAATTTGCTAAAAGCTGTTTTGTATCTTTAGGAAGACAGTATCCACCATATCCAAAACTAGGATTATTATAGTGCGATCCTATTCTAGGATCCATGCAAACTCCTTTAATAATCTTATCTGTATCTAATCCTTTAACTTGTGCGTAAGTATCTAACTCATTAAAGTACGCAACTCTAACTGCTAGATATGTGTTAGCAAATAGTTTTATAGCTTCAGCTTCTGTTGGAGGTGCAATAAGAATAGGTATTTCTTGTTCTTTTACTCCTTGACGCTTTTCTTCAGTACGAGCTCCTTCTAATAATAAATTAGCAAATATCTTCGCTTTATCAATTTGATTTTCTTCAGCGCCAACTACAATTCTACTTGGATGAAGATTGTCATAAAGAGCCTTGGATTCTCTCAAAAATTCTGGACTAAATATTATATTTGAAGTATTATATTTCTTTTTTATTGATTCCGTATATCCAACTGGAATTGTGGATTTTATTACCATTAAAACACCTGGATTATATTTTAATGTTTGCTCAATTGCATCTTCTACAGCTGATGTATCAAAAAAATTACCTTTATCATCATAGTTTGTTGGTGTTGCTATAATAACTAACTCTGCTGAAGAATATGCTGATTTTTTATCCGTAGTTGTCCTTAAATTCAAACTACGACTTCCTTCTTTTACCTCATTAAAAAAACGTTCAATCTCATCATCCTGAATAGGACTTATAAAGTTATTTAACTTTTCTGCTTTCGATTCTGTTGTTGTAATTGCAGTTATTTCATGATTTTGAGCTAACAGAACCGATAATGATAACCCTACATAACCTACACCCGCTACTGTAATTTTCATAATATCACCCTTTCAAATTTATATTTATAATTTTATTTACTATAAAATTCCTTATACCATACCGCGAAATTTCTTAGACCTTCTCTGATATTTATTGTTGGTCTAAAATTAAATTCATTTTCTAATTCACTACAATCAGCATATGTTATAGGAACATCACCCTGTTGCATACCTACTAATTCTCTAAATTATAATCTTTTGGCAAAATTCCACAGTTAACTAATTCTTCTTGTAATATTCTTATATAATCTAATAATTTACTATTCCTTTAGTGCCTCTATTATTTTATTTATTCTTTCATTATCTAAGTGTTCCTCGTATGGTAGTCTTAATAACTCACCTACATAAATTTGAGATTCCTTACCTTTCCACTTATCTATGCCATTACATGGTGTAAATGTTAGTTCTCCAAAAAATATCTTTCCATTAATTTGATATAAATCTACTCTAACATATATAAAGTCTTCTGATAATATTTCAGCTATTTCCAACATCTTATCAAGTTGTTTCGGTCTTTCAATTTCATTTGGATGATTTCTATATGTAGATGAATCCATTGTAATATTCAATCTACTCCAACTTATATCGTACCATGATTCTAATACATTATGTCCAATTCTATCTGATAAATATTCAATGATTAAAGGTTTACCATTAAAACAATGAATCTTATAGTCAGCTACACTTGGTCCATCCATATCTAGGAGTTTCTCACATATTATTTTTCTATCAATGTCAATATAATGAATTTCCATTCCAGCATATCCAAAAGGTAGCCTTCTCCAATTATCCATGGCTTTTTTTAATTCTAGATAATTTATTTCTTCTTTATTTTTTATTATTTTATATCTTGCTGATCCTGTCGTAGACTTAAATATCATTCTATCTGGAAGAGTAGAAAAATCAATTTCATCAAACGTATTCCAAGATCCATAAAGAGGTACAAGGTACTCTTTTCCAATTTTCTTTATTATATATTCTCTTACCTTATATTTATCTGCGCATTTTGTTTTCAGTGATGAATTATCGAATAATTTTAACCATTGAATTTTTTCATTAAAAGTTTGCGGATTAACCAATGGATTTTTCTTTTCTTCTGTATTGAACTTGTACCATTCTATTAGCTCATTTTTATAGTCTTGTGCTTTCAAATTAGAATAATACCTGTGATATATATATTCATATATATCAAATTCAATTATTCCTAATTTATTTAAAATTCTTTTTAAAACTCCAATAATTCCTAGCCTTTTAATATAATACTTGACTTTAAATAGTTTCATTTTACCTCCGATGAAATTATATCCTTTTCTACAATTATTTCTTTAGCTTCCTTAATATTGTAGATGAAGCTAATTTAAATATTTTTATTATTTTTTCATTATATACAATAATGTTTAATATTATTGTTATTATCGTTGTTAGTGTAAATACAACAATGGCTTTTATTAGCCAATTTAAATAGTTATCAGCAGAACAAAGATTAAAATAATTAGACAGTAATGAAACCATTAAAATGATAAATGACATTAACATTATTTTTTTCATGCTATTAAAAGTATCAACCTTTAGAATTCTCTTATTTGAATGATAAATAAACTCTATTGTTCTTATTACCATTGCGATTATGGTTCCAATAGCCACACCAACAATACCAAATCTTTTAACTAATATTAAAGAAATAATTATATTTGACAAACACTCAACCCAAGCTCCCACTCTAGTTTGTCGAAAATCTCCATTTGCATAGGCCAAAGTAAGATAAGGAAGTCTGACAGACCATATACATTCACTTATTACTAATAAAATTGCAAATATTGGCCTAATATAATTTGCATCGTGTATGTTTTGAGTATATATTTCTACAAATGGTACTATTAATACAAGTGAGCAAGAAAATAATATTGAACATATAATAAAATATACTATTTCATACATTTCAAATTTTATTCGTAAATTCTCAATTTCTTTTTTGCTTATCATATCTCCAAATGCTGCATCAAGACCTGATGAGAATGATGAGATTAAAGCTTTTACACCTTTTACTATTAACATATATACAGAATATACAGAAACTTCTGAAAGAGTTGAGAATATAGATAAAATTGTTATATCTGTATTAGTGTGAATCACATAGGCAATATGTTGTGCTAGGCCATCCCATTTATCCTTTAATACATAATCTTTATTAGCATCTGCTAATTTAATATTGTATTTTCTCTTTACATATAAATTTTGAATTATTGGTCTTAGAACAAATATTAGACTTGTTCCAAGTTTCAACGTATGCACGGATACCTCTTTTTTTGCCATAAATAGAGCTATTATTATTGCTAAAAAGTATGTTCCTATCTGAATAACCGAAATCACATATGTTTCCTGATTAGCCTGTAAAAATATAGAATATACCATTCCAAAAAAATACTCACAGAATATACTTACTGAAATTATTATTATCAGTGACGATACATATAATGTACTATTATTCAGACTAATCATTTTGGGGTAAAAAAGTAAAAGTATTAATATATATGCAATAAATATAAATGCTATCTTTTTAAAAAACTTATCAGTGGCGTACAATATATTTCTAATTTCGTTTGTATTTTTATCCGCTATTGGTTTATATAATCTAGACTTTACCACTGGTCCCACTCCAGATTCAAGCAAACTAATATAAGCTAAAAACTGTGTAATAGATGAAATAAGTCCATTAACATTTGATCCATAGTTTGACATTATAATTTTAGGTAATATAAAACCATAGGCAAATATAAAAAACTGCAATATTAAATTTGAAATAACATTGTAAAATGCTTTCTTACTTCTCATCATTCTTCCTTTTTTAACGACTATATCTTTTATTTAAAATTATCTCATTATTATTTTCCTCATTAATAAAATATATTAATGAGAAAAAAATAGGGATTATGAATTGTTCTTTATTATAAATAGGCTCAGATAAAAATATAAGTTGGCAAAATATACTATATCCTAGCAACATATCTATTACTACGTTCCTTTTTCCTTTATATGAAAAAATAGGATATAGTATTATCATTATCAATATAGACAATCCTACTAGTCCTCTCTGAAATTGGATATCCAAAAAATAATTATGAGCACCATAAAAATTACCAATTAACCTTACTATAGTGTAGTCATCCAACGCCCCATATCCTAAGAAAATTTTATCCAGTATTAATATCTTTATATTTTCCCATAATAAAGTTCTATTTGATAAGTTGGTACTTTTCCTAAATAATCTTGAAATTAATTCTGAAAAACTTGGGCTAAAAACAAATAGAATTTCCATGATAAAAATTAAGAATACTAATAGTAAAAATACTTCTTTTGGTTTAATTTTTTTCTTCTTTATCATGTATATCCATAATATTAGAAATATGGTAGCTATTACTGATGTTGCTGTAAAATATATCTTAAATGCCTGATAAAATATACCAAATAAGAAAATTAATGATGCAAGGGAGACGTTCTTATGTTTCTTTGCGTCAATAATTGTTGAACAGCACATTCCTGCAACAATATGCTTAATAGTTGAATTTACATTTCCATATAAAAAATTTGGAAATAATGGATCATATGTTATAGATGTTATTCCATTTGGATATATGAATAAAACAATTATATTTATAACAAAAAACACCAATGTAATATCTCTAATAGCATATAAAAATGCTTCTCTTTTTATTTCATCTTTTAAGATAATCGTCATATTATAGCAGATTAAGATAATTATAGATGCATGTATGATTCCATCTCGAATATTTCCCTTATTTATTATAGTTGCAACAATTAATGAAATATTGAAGGCTATAATTAAGTTTAATGATTTATTATAAATTTTCTTACTTATTATTGGATTAATTGCCAATAGGCTATATGAAACTATCTTTATAGAATCCAATAATCTTCCAGGATGTAATTCATTAAATGCTGGAGGAATTAAAAATATTAAAAACATGAAGAAATAGCATATATAATATCTTAATTTGTTTCTGTTGATTCTTATGTCTAATAAATTCATGGCAGCTCCTATCGATATTTACAAGAAATTCGTATTATTTTCTCCTATTTTTTATTTTTGATAAATAATTATAGAGATTATAAACATAATAATATGTCTTTAATTTTTTCTTTTTTAAGAAATATATCATTGTTTTCAGTCTCAATGGAAGAAATTTCTCTTCAACTTTATTTATCGCCGTTTCATATTCTTCTACATTAATTAAATCTTTTAATAAATCTACTTTGACTTCCAATTGAGCACTATTATTTTTATTAAAAAAATTGTGATCTATATTCCACATTATAACTTGTATATATCTAAGATATAATGCTTCATAAAAACTATTATCTTTATTCATCACTGTTATAAATTTTAAATATTCTGATATAAGATTATCGAACTCCTTTACACTATTTCTTAAAAATCTTTTCCCAGAACTTATTGAATTAATGGATATTCTATAATTATACAGGCACTTATCTAGATAGTAAATTGATTCTATATTTTCTGTAGCATTTAGCCAAAAAATAGTATCCTGTGCTTTTATTAAACCTGGTTTAAATCTTATTTTATTATCGAATAAAACCTTCCTTTTTATAACCTTGCACCATGTTGTTCCTGATGAAACGATTGTTTTATTATCTCCACCACTATAGTACTGCGAAATCATTCTCTTCTGAAACAAATTTTTTTCTTCGGTAATATATTTACTGTCTGAAAAAGGAACAGTTCTGCATTCATAATTATTATCAGAATCTATATATGCACGATAGTTGAATACAAGCATATCTGTATCATTTTCGTTTATGCAATCTATTATCTTTTCAATAAAATTTGCTTCAACAAAATCATCACCATCTACAAAAGTTATCCAATTTCCTGTTGAGTTCTCAATACCTGTGTTTCTAGCCACAGAAACCCCCGAATTCTTCTGATGAATCACCTTAATATTCTCATATTTTGAATAATTGTCACATATTTCAGATGATGCATCCGTGCTTCCATCATCTATAATAATTAATTCAGAAAATTCATTCATGCTGCTTAGCAAAGAATTTATGCACTTTTCAATATACTTATCAACATTATAAACTGCAACTATGACGCTTAATTTAATCATTAGTACTCCTTAATAATTTATATTCTTTTTGCATTTGAAAGTTTTCCTTACCTGTGAATGTCTTATATATTTGTTTGCAATCATTCAACAATTTGATTTTATCTGATTTTTCACAATTGAAAAGATCAAAAGTATCTGCGACTTTCTCGAACGATTCTTCTTTTATTGTTTTTGATATAGAAAATGAAATTTCATAGTCGTTCTTATTATTTATATCTATGTGTAAAACGATTGAATATAATGGTAAATTTTCATCGATTAAATATACAGTATCTGGTGATAAAAAGAAGTTTCCTAATGAATATGCTACAAATTTATTCTTATTAAATTCACATTTTTGAACAACGTGTGGATGATGACCAATAACAAAGTCTACACCTATTAGTTGTAGTTGTTTAACTAATTCTAATGTATACATTCCGGGATTTCGATTAAATTGACCTCCAGAATGCATCATTAATATTACAAAATCAGAATTTTTCTTGAGAAATTTCACATCTTCTAATAATTTATTATCTAATGGTTTTAGCTTCTTGTTGTCCACCCTTGGTCTATTATATGTTTTCTTAAATTTCCTTAGTATTCTTACTCTGTTCTCTGCTGAAATAAGTTTTTCTTTAACTTTGGAGTATAAATCCTTTCTGCTTTCATCTATCCAGTCTTGTTCTTCAAAAAAATTTACCATATATTCATTGTTTTGTGTTAATTTTTGTTTGTTAATACTGTAATTTGATCCATAGGTGTATGCTAGAAATCCTATTTTTATTCCTTCTAATTCTATTATTCTGTATCTTACGTCCGTTTTTTTCATATTTGTACCAATATACTCAATCTTATTATTTTTTAGTATATCCATGGTACGTGTTAGTCCTTCTGCTCCTCTATCTAAGCAGTGATTATTAGCAGTGGTAAGCATATTAAATCTGGATTTTTTTAATTCATTTACAATTGTATCAGGAGTATTATATGAGTAAATATCACGTGAATATTTTAGATTTTTACCAGCAAGAACTGACTCTAAATTTCCAATCAGGTAATCCGTTTGTGAAAATATATTTGTTTCTGAAAACATTCCTTCAAAATTAAAGTTATTTTTTTTTACCTTTCTTAGTGTTGGCAGCTCGCACATTATATCACCAGTAAAACTTAGCCTCATATAAAATTACCTCCTATATTTTAGTGATTGTATTTTTGTATATGTTCCATTTTCCTATTTGATCCGGCATCTGAACAACATCTGGATCTGATGCGCTATTACCTTCAATAATACAAATAGTTCCATTATTTTTTATAGCTATATCCCAACCTACATATCTAATATTTTTATTAACATCAGCAGCTCTTTTGACTGTTTCAAGCACATTTTCCCAGTATGGAATTTTAAATCCTACTATTTGTTTGTTTGAGCTTGGGTGAAATATATATCTATTATTTTTTTTATCTATTGCTTGTGTATATACTATTCCTGTATCTATATCTATTAGTGCCGCAAGTCCTAGATGATGAAAATTATCTGTGCATCCTTTTCCATTTCCACATCTAAATACAGCGTTCATTATTTCAATAGTTTTACCTGTATTTATAGTAACAACTCTTAATGTATTTACTGATGACGGATTGAAATCTGACATTTCGTGGTTCTGTATTATTAACTCTTCTAAAATTACATTCATAGCACGTAATTCCAAATACTTTTGTTCCAAGTCTGATATTGCATTGTAATCTAGTATGCCTATCCCATTTCCACCGCTACCATCTTTTATCTTATACATAGAAACTGGGTATTTAACTACGAACTCGCGAAATTCTTCATATTCTGCTTTGCTTAAATCTATCCAATCTCTTCCAAGAAATTCACTGTAATTTTGATAAAATATGCTCTTATCATCAAACTCTTCAACTTTTAATTTTCCATTACAAGCAATCACGATTTTTTTCCATTTACGAGCTACAATAAATTTTTTTCTATCAAATGATTTTTTATAGAAAAATTTATATTGGAAATAATCATTTATCCCACATCCATATCTTAATACACACCAAATAAAATCAAAAATAATATAAGTTTTTATTAAAAGCCCAACATCTTCTTCAATAAAATACTTTTGTAATAAATTATATTTTTTAAAATGATCAGTTATATATTCAAATCCTCTTGAACTGTTATATCCTGTAATCTTCTGGGTATGATTGTCAGTTTTATCGTTTTTTTTCATTTTACAATCCAATTTCCTTTATCGTTTTCAATTGCCAATTCATATAAACTATTTGCTAGATACACATCTATAAGAGCTAATCCTACAGAATTGAAGTAAATGAATTCATTATTATTTTCTCTACCTTTTTTTCTTCCATTTATTATATCAACAATGTCAGCATATATATCGCTATCTTGCAATAATCCTTTTTTGTACATTTGTGATATTGTCTGAGTCCTATGTTTTACACATTCCCAACTATCACAAATAATCTTATTTGCGCTTAAAGCTACATCAAACTCATCTTCAAGCCCTGCAACATGAATGTATAAGCTTCCTTCTTTTATCCATTTTTTCTTCAAGACCTTCTCTTGGGAACTAATGGCTGTAATTATTATATCGCTATTTTCAACAGCTTCTTCGTATTCATTCGATGAATTAATAAATTTTACATCTGGATAAAGCTTCTCTAACTCATTAATTAAATCTGTAATTTTAGTTTTTGTTCTTGAAGAAAAATAGCATGTATTTATTTCTGGAATGACACATTTTATTAATTTAAAGTGTTCTTTAGCTTCTTCGCCTGCACCAATAAATCCTATGACCTTTGAATTTGATTTAGCCAAATACTTAGCAGCAATAGCTCCAACGGCAGCAGTTCTTAGACTAGTTGCTAATGATGAATTTAATATTGCTTTAAGCTTTCCTGTTTCTGTTTCGGACAACAAGGTAAATCCTTCAACATTATCTATTTCTTTTTTCTTATTAGACGGAAAAACTGATATCCATTTTAATCCTGAAATGTTTTTATCTAAAATAGTAGCCGGAAGGCAGTTAATTCTATTTTGAGTGCTTTCCTCTATTATTAATGATGTTTTATCTGGTTGCATTACAGTGTCAGATTTAGCTAATAATAACGCCTCTTGTACAGTAGATAATATATAATCATAATTTTCGTTTATCAATGAATATATATCTTCAGATGATATATACAGGAATTTATCTTTCATCATATCTCCCAAATTGTAAACAACATATTTTCGTCATTTTCATTACTTACATTTAGTACTTCTTTCGACATTTTAAATGTATCATTAATTTCCTCAATCGAATTGCCTGTAACATGCAAATATCCAAATACCTGTAGTGTAGTACCTGAGCCTGGTATGGTATCTCCTACTGAATGTGATTGAACAAATTCATGCACTCCTTGTATATTTCGTAATTTATCGATTCCTCTTATTTGTTTTATCGTGCATGGCTTAATTTGTATAGGTAAAATTGAGTATAGTTTGTTTTTATCGTGGTATGTTTCAGGCAAATCACTAAAATTTTCGTACAGCCCATTTCCAAATAGCGAATGATTAATAAGTATTTTCATCTGATTTATACCATAAAAATACTCTACTGGATAGTATGTTAATGAACCTCCATATCTGAATCCTATCTCATTAAAAATAAATTTATTATCATAATAAAAAGATTCAATCCATATAGCGCCATATTCAATTTTCTGATTTTCTATCATTTTTATGGCCTTAGCATTTGTGCTCTCTAGATATTCCGATTCATGAATCGATGGAAATACTTGTAGTGCCATTACAGGCGCCGCATTGTCTTTTATTTTTTTTGATTTTTTATCACTCATTCCGCAATATTTAACTATTCCATCTTGAATTGTATATTGTATGATTACGCTATCTGATGGAATATATCTTTCTATCAAGATATTCTTTGATTTCGAATTATCTAGCGCCTTTTTAATACCTTCCTTTAGTTCATTCTTATTTTTACAAATACTTATTCCTGTTGATCCGTTGTTATCTACTGGCTTAGTAACTAAAGGATAGTACTTCATATCATCCAGCTTATCATCACCAGTATCAAATGTCTCTGTTACGTCAATTCCGTGTTCTATACATTTATCTTTGAATATTCTTTTATTTGTAGACATTTCCCACTGCTTCTTATTTGTATAGTATGGCAGTCCTAATCTTTCACATAACTCAATTGCTATTGGTATATTAACTTCACTTGCTCCAGCATATATGCCATCTACCTTCTTATTAATGCACAGTTCGTATACTTTTTCAATATCTATTGTGCTAATTGAATAAGATTCATCTGCGATTGATTTTACTACAGCTTTTGGCAATTCTTGATTATCTACAGCTATTAATTTATATCCTTTTTCTTTTACGTATCTCGCTGCATCAAGAAAATAATTAGAAGCACCTAAAAAAAGTATAGTTTTATTGTTCATTTTCAACCTCTATTTTAATCATCTTAATTGCTCTTTCCGCGTTTTCAATAGCTTCAATTTCGTTATCTCCATCTGCTATTACATGGCCAATTCTGATGTGTACCCATTAAACTGGACACAAATATTTAATTAACTAATTGTAGTGGATGCTAACCTATACTTTGTAGGTGGCATCCATTTTGTTTTTGATTG
>QWCE01005209.1_pt1 | contig 12091 bp, 10 predicted proteins | sample 1972531 | NCBI WGS metagenome assembly QWCE01 (sample SAMN09866716, study PRJNA288562) | Human gut metagenome isolate term4_stool, whole genome shotgun sequencing... | reverse complement strand
GTACAACTCTGAACTAAATGGCGAATACTTAGGTTGGCATTCTCACAACCTACGTCTGGTAAATTGTAAGATTTCAGGAACCCAACCACTTTGTTATGCTCATAATCTTATTATGGAAAATTGTATAATGGCTGATGATGCTGATCTCTGTTTTGAGTATAGCAGTGTACAAGCCACTATCAACAGTCCGGTACATAGTATAAAAAATCCACGTAGGGGGAGTATCATGGCAGAAAGTTACGGTGAAATTATCATCGACAAAAACATCAAAAAACCTGCTGACTGTGAATTACAACTATGGGACAATATAACCTGCTTTAGCGCATGAGATACGATTTTGATGAAGTAATCCCCCGTCGTGGTACCCACTCCTATAAATGGGATATAGAGACGGAAGAGGATGTTTTGCCTATGTGGGTAGCTGATATGGATTTCCGTACAGCTCCTGCTGTGGTTGATGTATTGAAAAAACGGGTAGAACACGGTATTTTCGGTTATACAAAAGTTCCCTCTGAATATTATGACTCTATTGTAGATTGGTTTGGGCGAAAACACAATTGGACAATAGAAAGAGATTGGATTATTTATACAACCGGAGTTGTACCAGCACTGTCTGTAATAATAAAAGCCCTGACATCTCCCGGAGACAAGATATTGGTACAAACTCCGGTATACAATTGCTTTTTCTCATCCATCCGTAATAATGGATGCGAGATAGTTACCAATCCTCTCATTTATATACACGGAACATACCAGATAAACTTTGATGATTTAGAAAAGAAAGCAGCTGATCCGAAAGTTAAACTTCTGTTGTTGTGTAATCCACATAATCCGGCAGGCAGAGTATGGACAAAACAGGAGTTAGTACGTATTGGTAAAATCTGCCTTCAAAATGATATATTGATAGTAGCGGACGAAATTCATTGCGAATTGGTTTTTCCCGGACATACATATACTCCTTTTGCCTCTGTATCGGAAGAGTTTCTAATGCACTCTGTCACCTGCACTTCGCCAAGTAAAGCCTTCAATCTGGCAGGACTTCAGATTGCAAATATTATTTCTGCCGACACGAATATACGTATGAGAATAGAAAAAGCAATTAACGTAAACGAAGTATGCGACGTAAACCCATTTGGAATTGAAGCTTTGATGGCAGCATACAATGATAGTGAGGAATGGCTGGATAAACTTAATCACTATTTATTTGCCAACTACAATTATCTGAAAAACTATTTCAAAGAACATCTTCTACAGTTTCCCGTAATAAGGCTCGAAGGTACTTATTTGGTATGGATAGACTGCTCTGTATTGAAACTGTCATCAAAAGAAATTGTAAAAACACTGTTAAAGAGAGGTAAGATTCGGGTGAATGAAGGTAGTCTGTACGGAGAAGCAGGCGATCATTTTATTCGTATCAATATAGCTTGCCCCCGACAAACATTGATTGACGGACTAAACAGAATAAGATGTGCTTTAAGCAATTAACAACCCAATAAAGGAAATATGCCGAAGAGAAGAAAGTAAACAAGATTTCATTGATTTATCTGATTTCTTTTGGCTCTTATTCAGTTTATGTGTGGTTATTAAAAGTTCGTCCGGCAGCAGAAGTTGGAACTCATGCTTATATCAATCCTTTTATAGCCATTCTGTTTGGAGTGCTTTTAGGGAATGAAAGCGTCAGCATTATTTAGTTAATCGGTCTCATAGTCATTTTGTTAGGAATGACCATGATAAACCGAAAATGTTTATTCAATTCTTAATATCTATTCACTGATGTTATTACTGCAATAAACCGTTGAAACAAAGATATATAACTACTACCACTTTGTTAAAAATATTTCCAGTATTTGTTTTTTGGATAAAGGCTTTGCTAAGAAAGCATTGCACCCTGCCTCAATGGCACTGCCTTTATCAGAATCAAAAGCATTGGCCGTTAGTGCTATAATGGGAACCTTCGCATTGAATTCACGAATTCTTCGAGTTGCTTCCAATCCTCCCATGACAGGCATTTTCATATCCATAAGAATAAGATCAAAGCTCTCATTGCGAGCCTTCCAGACAGCATCTGCACCATCCAGTGCTCTCGTTAGATTATAGTCTTTGAGAATATGTCGTACCAATAAATAATTACTATCATTATCTTCAGCAATTAAAATCTTCAAATCTTCCTTACTTATTTCATACAGACGGTTGGTCTAACGGTTGAGAATCGACCGAGGATACTTTTTCCGGCATTTCTATCTCACATGGCACCCATGCCCAGAAAGTAGATCCTTTGCCTGGTTGAGAGATAAATCCGACTTTACCTCCTGCCCCTTCTATTATGGCTCTGGAAATGGCAAGTCCAAGTCCCGTCCCCTGTGCAAACTCATTAAGCTTTTGAAACCGGCCAAAAACTCTATCCTGCAATTCTACAGGAATACCTACTCCGGAATCTTCAACATAAAACCGGATGCCTTTCCCTTCAATGGAATATCCCATTTTTATATATCCGGACTGAGTACATTTCACGGCATTAGTAAGGTAGTTCATCCATACTTGCTTGAGCCTGTTTCTATCCAAAAAGATCAGGCACTCCAGACCGGATTCATCCATACAGAATTTAACATCAGGATTTGTAACCTTGGGCTGAATCATAGTATACAACTCACTACAAACCTTACTCATGTTAAATTTTTCTGGTTTGCGTTCAAGAATTCCCGACTCTATTTTAGAAAGATCAAGAATGTCATTAATCAAACGCAATAATAATTCATTATTAGATTGAATAATTTCCATATATTCTTCTTTTTCAGAAGAATCATCACAATTTATCATCAATTCGGAAAATCCTACAATAGCATTCAACGGAGTACGAATCTCATGGCTCATATTGGCAAGAAAAGCTGATTTCAAACGATCAGAAAGCTCTGCTTTTTCTTTTAGATCTTTCAATTCTTGTGCCATCTTTTCCCATTTCGTATTGTTTATTTTAATACCAGTGTAACGAGTTACCTGCCCTTTCTTGTTCCTTTCAATCGGAATTCCAGTAACTAACAAGGTTTGCCATTCATCATCCCATTTAGTTTTAGAACGATATTTCAAATTAAAATCGCTATTAACTCCTAGAAGTATACGATTTATATATTCACGAACACAATTCACATCGTCTGGATGGGCAGTATTCAAATAATCTTCCGGAAAAATTGGTTTTTCAGAATGAAAGTCGTTAACCGGATCGTTAAATGCCCGGAATTGTCCGCTCTCTACATCAAAATCCCAATAAGACATTCCAACGGTCTTGAAAGTGAGCTCCATTTTGTAGTTTCTCTCTCTAAGTTCTTCATTCAATTGATGTTGTTTCGAAATGTTCTGTCTGAATCCTGTATAACGTACAATATCTCCATTTTCATCTCGCTCAAAAGGCACTCCGATTATATTGCAATATGACCACGTTTTGTCGTGTTTTGTTTTAATGCGACAAGAAAATTCCACGGTAAGGTCTTTACCTGATAACATGATTTGTATAGCATCATAAGCGGAAGAACGATCTTCAGGATGTATTACATTCATCTGTTCTTCAATAGTCAATAGCTTGTCGCTGGCGTAATCATTAACAGGGTCATTGTAAGATTCGAATTTCCGGGTTCGCACATCAAAGTCCCAGTGGACAATATTGCTAACCTGCATAGCAAGTTCACGCTTCGCTATTAATTCCTCTGTTTTCTTTGCCAACTGTACCTTTTCTGTCACATCCATTTCCGTACCGATAATCAGTAATTTTCCAAAATGTTCAGAGGATAAACGCATTCTACTTTCATAATAGCGATATTGTTTCTCCTTTTCATTATAAATACGTGCAGTGATTTGCCCTTGCTGAATTTCTCTCTGTTCCAGTTGACCAAAGAGTTGAAGCAGCTGAAGCTGATCCTGCGGATGCATTATTTTTAATAAATCCTCTAATGTTGAAATAGATTCTACTATAGGAGATCCATATAATGAACTGAAAGTTTTTTTATATACATCATATACCCACGAAGACATATTGGTGGCGTCCATAGCCATTTCCAAATTCTTCTTGTTTTCTTCTGTATGAAATTCTGCTTCTTTTTTTGCTGTTACATCATTAGTGAGTAAGATATGTCCGATGATAGCTTCTTTTTTATTACGTACGGGAACGACCTTAACTTCGTAAATCATACTATTCTTGTTATTGGAAGAAAAATATGCATTCCTGTTTATCCGATCAAAATCATATTCAAATTCCAATACAATATTTTCACCACGTTGAATCTTAGTCTTGAGTTCTTCATCGACATACGGGCTATTAAACAGATTCACAACACCTATCACTGTATTCCGGTCTTCAACACCATACATCTTTAATGCATAGTCGTTTATACTGTGAAGGAGACCCACCGCATCATAAACTTCAACTCCCCCATTGGTAAATGAACATATATACTTTCTGTGAACAGAAGTTGTTCTTGCATCAAATTGGAGATTTCTTTCTCAAAAGATATACTGTCACCCTCTTGGGATTCTATTTTAATTTCTTTCATCTGCTATTATGTCTATCAGAATGTTATACTCTATAGAATCAAAATGTTATTTCATGAAAGTATTACTACTATTGTTTCTTTTGCATAATTTTAAAAACGGAATCTATCCAACATAAAAACAAGAAGTAATGAGATTGCTTTGTTTGAGTGCTTTCATGATTAATTATTTTGATCAACAAAATCATTATTTAATTTACAAAATTAATATTTATCATCATAATATTCCTAAACAAGAAGAAATAATAAGTTTTTTTATACTATTGAATCATCCTGTTTTATATCCATAAAAAAACAGTTTCAAAAGTTATTGTAATCGTATAAACAATTAATTATTTGCTTATTAAATTTACATTATATTTCTACAAGATTTCTTTCTTTTATTTTCTCAAGTGAAAGTAATACTATTGATCCATATATTGAATCTCATCGGAAACTGATAGAATGAATTTGATCTCAAAAGACGTGCTTTTCCGTAGAATGAATACACTGCCAATAAGTTATTGCGTTCGATTAATAATCAGATTTGCAAACAACGGTCTTATGGCAGGTAGTATATATAAAAAGGCACGATGTATATGTTGTGATTTCAAATACATAAAAATGCTAAATAAACAGATAAGGAGATCGCTTGTATATTGAAAATATTCAACATTTCAATAATTTATAACACATTGTAAATCAAGATATTACACAGGCTATTTTTTCTCTACGAGAATCACCTCGTTTCTCTACGGAGATCGCGTCGATGCTCTACGAGAAACGGGTCGTTTCTCACCGAGGAATAAATTGAATATTCATAAGATACAACAACTTGCATAAACATGAAAACAGAAATAATTATCAATTGTTATGAAAACAGAAAATGAAGTAAAGAAGTGAGGCTTTTATTGATTGATTTTTATCATTGAAAAATATCGGTCAAAGCTTAGGACGTATTCATAACATTTAATTTAATTGTTAGTAAATCAAACGTTCTTATGAATTCAAATTTGAAGCTGAATATTATGTGTCGGAGACACGAAAAGTAAAGGTACAAAATTAAAAAAGTAACCAATATATAACATTCATTAGTTCAGGTGGTTAGAATATATGAATGTTACGCATGGATTGGTCGCACGGGTTACTAATAATTGGTCGCATATTATGCACACCATTTTTAAAAGTGTAGCAAAGGTAAGAACATAAAAAAACACTAATATATTGAATATCAGTGCTAAATATTTGTTCTTAATTTTCCTTTGCGGTGCGGACGGAAGATGAACCTTAATTCTAATCTTCACTGAACCAATATTTTAGTAAGCTCGAAATTCTTTCTCCCACTAATAACCCCACGTGTACAATACTTTAGATTGCTTGGTGTTGCGGTGGTTGTTTGAGTTGGGGCAAATATACAATTAAAATATGAAGATTACTATACCGCAGATATAAAATAAAGAAGATGATTGAAGAATATATATGATACTACTGTGGTTTATAAACTATATTGCTAAAAAACAAATGATTATAAGATGGAATTTGAAAAGTGTAATGATTTAGCAATGTACTATCCACTTTAATATTCTTAAGATTGCGTGATTTTAATAACCTGTGAAAAAGATAGCAATCAGATACCGAATGGGAATATTTAACTGTCATAATACGCAAAAGAATTAGGATTCATTATTTTTTCAATACCTTCTCTTGTTAATCCTAATTTTAGTGCTTTGTAAATCCTTAAAAATGATGGTATTTGCATTAGGCCTTTCTTTCCCCATACTTTTTCATTTTTACATTTTTCTATAAACAAATCTTTGTTACAGTTAAATGGAAACTGATTTGTGTTAAAATTAGGGTTGTGTTGTATCAATAATTTCTCTCTTTTTCTTATAACATTAATGATTGTAGACACCAACCATTGATCCAAATATTTCATTTGATGTTCATCTGTTATTAAAGGATAGAAACTCATTATTCCTTTAAATGATAGTCTTTTATAAGTTCCATTTACATAACTTCTTAATACATTCTCTGTCATATTTCCATATAAATATCTACGGACTTGCATAATAGCAGTAATTAAATCCCTATCTAACCCATTAGAAGGTATATTAACTGCTTCAAAAGGCTCTGATTTTATCGGTTGTATCAAATTCCTATATAAAAGATAAGATATTTGTTTCTTTATTTTTTGAATAGAAGTATCTTTTATTCCTATGTTCTCATATGAAATACGATACCCTAAAAATTCTATATATTCCTTTGTGTTTTGAAATTCAGATTTCAATTCCTTACTTTGGAGTAAATTTATACCAGCAGACTTCTTTTTATTTATTTTTATTCCTGCTTCTTTTGAAAAATCAGATATAATATCAAAAGCCTTAGATATTTTTGTATAATCTTTAGACCAAATAATAGTATCATCTGCATATCTCGCAAATCTAATGCCTTCATTTTCTAAGCAGCGATCTAATTTCCAGCATACAAGATTAGCTAAAAATAAAGAAATAGAAGTCCCTTGAGGAATGCCAACTTGAAAATCATCAATAAATGCATGTATGATATATTTATCTAATTCACTTATTAAAAATTCATTTTCTTCAAACTGTTTAAATAGAAATTCATGATTAATTGATCCGAAAAAATCACTAAAATCAAATTCAGCTACAAATATTCTAGATACATTTGTTAATTCATGTGCAATATCTTGAATTGCAAAATGAATATTTCTGTCATTTCTGTAAGCATAAGAAAGAGAACTAAATCTATGCTTATTTTTAGATAATAAGTTATGATAAAATCTATCAGAAACGGCAGCATCAGGTATTTGATAGACTCTGATATCACGGCTTCCCCCTCCTTTTTTTGGTATGCTCTTTATATAAGGAGAATTGGGTTTGTAAGAGTATGATAATATACTTTTAGAAATAGACTTAGCAATTTGCTTTTTCCTTTTTATAACATAAAATGGGTTATACTTAGGGTCTATATCCCACTCTTCTGGAATGAGAATGTTTTTACAAGGTGCATCTTTGATACGCCTTTTGTTTCTTTGATAACTTAATTCCAAATAATTATGATACAAATGAAAAGACTCAGCCTTTTCTTTCGCTTCCTTTAAAATGTCTTGCAATATTACTTTTTCCATGGCATTAAATAAAAAAACAAAAAGCTCCTGATTTTCAGGAGCTTTTCACGGGGAGAAAAAGTAAAAATAAGTTTTCTTTTTCCTCCGAATCTTGAACAGATTTAGAGAACCAAGGTCTGGCATTTCAACCAAACATAAATCTACCCGTTTGTTCCCTTAGAACGTTTTGCAAAATTATATATAAAAAATAAAAGAAACAAGATATAGGGCATTTATTTACTATGCTTTATTTTACACAGTATTCAAACAAAAGCATATATGTCAATAAGCTACCAAAAACTGTTACTTTCAAGTTTGTACAAAACATCCAAACATTTACATTCTACGAACTTTTTTCTTCTTACACTTCTGTAATTTTTCTGTCTGTGTTTCCTTGTAATCATTACCATATCCTAACGAAAAAACAGACAATAGCGAATCACCACTAGCATTATCTCGTTGATTGTAAGAATGTTTATTATCTTGTTTACTATCAAGATTGCAAGAAATCATGTTTTCTTTTTCACGGGATTGCTGATCCTCGTTTTTCTTTTCGCAAGTAACATTTTGTTCCTGTAATTCAAGTTGTTTGTATATAGAGCCGTTCTTCATCGTGTTGGCATACTCAAAGGATTCAGATAATTGGCGGTCGTAACTGAATAACTTATCAAAGCCCTGTTCTGCTTGTTGGAATAGGTTCACTCGGTCAAAACCACCCGTTACCGTCCCTTTCTTGGTGTTCTTATGGTTGGTAAGCGGAGATAGCTTTTTCTTATTCGTTTGGTCTTTACGACTGACAATCAAATGGCAGTGCATATTCAGTTCGTTATCGGAACGGCTACGGTCAAAATGTATCTTTCCGTAAAATTTTATATCCGCTTCGTATAGTCCTTTGTTGAAGTTCTTGGCGTATTCAGGAATAAACACTTCCCGAATATACCGTTTCATGGCTTCGGCTTTCTCTTGTTCGGTATTTCCCATTGCCCGAAGTTCGCTTTCCGATGGGCTGACATGGATAGCGAAAAACTTTGCATCCGTTTTCAGCAGTTGCCCGATATTACTATCTATATCCTTTATAACTTGCGATTTATAGATATTATCATCCGTAAGGTTGAAAAAACCATCAGTATAGATACCTTGTTGCATCCGTTCCATATCTTCATGCTCCATGTATGAGGCTAATTGCCGACTGCTACCTGCATTGTTATATGTTCCTCCCGATGGTAGGGCAAAATCTATGTGCATGGCTCTATGTGTTTATCAGGTTGGTAATCTCAGCCTTTAGACTCTCTTTCCTCTTACTATCCATCACACCACAGGCGGATAGTTCCGAATAGAGTTGTATCAGTTGAAGCAATTTCTTATAATCCCGATGGTGTATCTGATACAATGCAGTTAGTTGCTTCCCCTGCTGGTTAATTATGTCGGCGTGTTTACCGAACTGTTCACTTACTTTTTGCAGTACGGCTGTTTGTTTTCCCTGACTGGATTCCAATTGCGAAAGAATAAGCGTTTCCAATGTCTTACCAATACCATCAAACCGAACTGCGATAGAATTAGCAGTTCGTATCATGGGATTTAGTTGTTCTTCCTCGTAGTGGCGGATGAAACGAATAATATCATCCTGCCGTTTGTTTATTTTTGCCAGTTCCGATTTTATGGATTCCGGTGCTTCCGATGGGTTGATACACGCTTTATCAATGTAGACAAACGCCAGTCTGACTATTTCCCCTTTTTTCAGCGAATAGCGTTTGCAGAGCTTATCTATCAACTTACCCGTCTGTCGGTCTATTCCGATGGTGGTAAGTGTGGATATATTATTGGTCTTATCCATGATTATAACTTTTTTATAAGGAAAATGAGATTTATTCAGTTGATTATAAGTGAAATACATTTCCGACTTATAATCACTGTTATAAACGGTTACGAACGTAACCTATTAAAGCCGAAGGCTTTGCCCCGCAGGGCAAGAGGGAAGAACAGGACTTGTCCAGTTCCCTCTTGCTCGATTTAGCGAAACAGGCTGAACCGATAGGTGAGGCAGTTTGTGCTAAATTGGGGTGGCAGTACAGAGGAATAGCCCGAACACAGGTTGCTTTCCTCTACTACTTTTTGCTATCAGGGCTGATTAGCCAACTGATTGGCTTTTTCAAACTGTTTGTAGGTTTGAGAATCGGCATGTTCACGAACAAAAGCTCTAATATCGCTGGCTTTATAGTATGCTTTCCGACCGATTGTAAAATAGGGAAGTACACCTTTAGCCCGATAGCGTTGTAGAGTTCTGAAAGATGCTTTGAGCAAGAAAGCTAAATCTTGATTGTCTAACAGCTTTTCATCTTCATCGAATACAGTATCAGTATTAATTAGTGATTTCAGGTCTTGCCCGATTTCAGTGAGTTTCTTGGATAGCTTCTCCATCCACTTCTCGAAGTTTTCGTTGTCTATATACATTTTGCTTCAATTTTTAATTTAACATTATTGTTTTCAATCGATTGATGAAGCAAAGTTCGGCAAATGGGTGCAAATAAGTTAGGGGAATACCAGTGGTACTCCCCCATAAATTGAATGTATGTGATTGATTTACAAGCTGAATTACTTCATGTTTTATGAATGATAATAACCCTCTTCTTTACTCTTTTGGATAATGGCAGCTTTTAATCTATCGAGAAATTCGGCAATTTTCATTGGTTTTCGTTTGATTACTGCGCTTTCTTTCTTATATATATCACCAAAATTTATATTGAACATCTTTTCAAAGATACGTGCTACATCACTAAGAAAGATTTCCTTATGATCTATGCGGATAATACCATCTGATATATAGAAGATACCACAGACTAGCTCCATCATATCTACGAGTTTTATTACTTCGTTATTCAAATAAAATGGTGATTTCCATTCAGATTCTATATTGATAAAGAATTTAGGATATTCCATCTGCCGATAGATTAATTCCTGCTCCATATTTATCAATGATAACAACTTATCTAAGAAAACCAATTTCAATTTACTGTTTTCTGTGGGGCATGATTCTTCCAATGCTTTAAGTGTCCCGAAGTCAATGTAACTCATATTAAGCTGTCTAATACGTATTTTATTGTCACTTATCCTATTCAAGTAATCAAAGAGTTCTTCCACAAATTCCAAATAAGCAGAAGCCATATCTTCAACTACAGACTTATCTAATTGGTATGGATGTCTTAGCAATTTGTATATACGCTTTTCAGTTAAATCCCAATCTGACATGACTCTCTGTTTTTATCATTCGATATGAATTTATAAACTCTTCGCAATTATTTGCCATTTCCGCTGTCTATGCTTATAGAATTTTAAAGTCCACCATGCAGCAATAGACGTAAAGTAACCTGCATATAAGTCCACAGTATCAGTATATCGGGTTACCTGTTGGCTTATTTCTTCCATCTTAATATAGTGATTCCAAATGATTACAGTATCGTTATATTCTTCTGTATCTATTTCTCGTGACGCTTTATCCATCTTGACAACGTTTATTGTATGCCTGCCTACTGGCAAAAAACCATGTAAGAACAGCTTAAAAACAAAGGATTTACCCTCTTTCCACAACATAGGAGAGTCGTCACAAGAAATAAAGCGGGCTTTAGGTTTACAAATTTCTCTCAAAGTATCAATATCGTGAATTTTATTCCATATATTCTCTATATTAGAATGAAAATCCGAAGTAACAGTAATTCGGCAACCCATAACTTTTTTACCTTCACGTGTTGTTAACTTAACTTTCTGAATCATAATTGATAGTTTTTAAATGTTTATTATTAGCATGCTTCTTGATACATGCAAAATTTCGCATACTTGGGGAATTGTGTAGAACTTAGCCGAAGTCTTTTTGCTAATTTCTGTTTTCAGATTTACAATGTCTGACTTCAACTCATACAATGGTTCAAGCTGTCTTTGCAGCTCCGAACCGTTAATTAGCTTTATTTCCTCTTTCATATCTGAATAGGATTGGGTTGTACAATATTTCAAAGAACTCAATCGCTGACCGAATCATCGCATACATTTTTGCATCGTTAACCAGCTTGGATTGCAGATGCAAAGGTATTTTTTATTTTTGAAATATGAAAATAAGTAGCTGATACACAAGTGGTTACAACTATCAAATAATAAGAAAATTACTATCCAAACAGATATAAGTTACTACCAGATTTGATAAACGCAACAGAAAAATCTCTCACGAAATCAGACCTTTTGAAGAAAATGCACTACCAATGAAAAAAAGAGAAAAACACGTGATATTTCCCCGAATAGTTGGTAGCCAAAACAGACCTCAACCAACTGCCGACTTTTGATGAAAGAAAGAAAAAGTAACAGGCAGAACGTTTCGGGAGACCAATGGGGAGACCAACTTTACTAGCGTGAATGAATAATGGGGTGATAAGAGTTGGTATTCTGCCTACATATTATAATA
>QWCE01009435.1_pt1 | contig 12092 bp, 9 predicted proteins | sample 1972531 | NCBI WGS metagenome assembly QWCE01 (sample SAMN09866716, study PRJNA288562) | Human gut metagenome isolate term4_stool, whole genome shotgun sequencing... | reverse complement strand
CACGCTGCCGTCGGTGATGAACTCGCTGTGCTTGCACTTGGGGCAGCGATAGTGGGGCGGCAGGCTGTTCACCTCCGAGATGCCGGAGAAATGGGCCACAGCCGACGAGCCAACCGAACCACGGCTGCCCACCTGATAGCCGCCCGCGTTGGAGTAGGCCACCAGCTTGACCGCAATAACATACAGCACCGCGTAGCCGTGGCCGCAGATGGAATCCAACTCTTTCTGCAGACGCTTTTCCACGATCTCTGGCAGCGGGTCGCCGTAGTCGCGCTTGGCGTGTTCCCACGTTGCATCGCGCAATTGCTGCTCTGCGCCCTCGATGCTGGGCGGGTAGGTGCCGCGCGGGATGGCGCGCACCGTGTTGTCGATCATGGCAGCGATCTTGCGGGGGTTCTTTACCACCACCTCGTAGGCTTTTTCCTTGGGCAGGTAGTAGAACTGCGCCAGCATATCCTGCGTGGTGCGGAAGAACAGCGGCGGCTGGTTGTCGGCGTCCTTGAAGCCGTTGCCTGCCTGCAGCACGGCACGGTAGGCCGCATCTTCCGGCTCGGTGAAGTGCACGTCGCCGGTAGCAATGACCGGCTTGTGCAGATCTTCGCCCAGTTTAATAACCGTGCGGTTGAAGTTCTTGATGTCCTCCTCGCTGTCCACCTTGCCCTCGCGCACCATGTAGGCATTGTTGCCCAGCGGCTGAATTTCCAGGATATCATAGTAGGATGCGATCTTTTTCAGTTCGTCGTAGCTGGTGCCGTCCACGATGGCGCGGTACAGCTCACCTGCTTCGCAGGCCGAGGTGAGCAGCAGGCCGTCGCGGTACTTGTTCAGCAGGCTGCGGGGCACGCGGGGCTTTTTGAAGAAGTAATTCACGTGGGCTTCGCTGACGATCTTGTACAGGTTCTTCAGGCCCATCTGGTTCTTGACCAGAATGATGAGGTGGTAATACTTCTTTTTCAGCACTTCGCGGTTGCCGCCGAGACCCGTGTTGATCTCGCTGACCTTCGTCACCTGCTTTTCGGCCAGATCGTTCAGCATCACGCCGAAGATGCGGCCCAGCGCCGCCGAGTCCTCACAGGCGCGGTGGGCTTCGTAGGCGGGCAGCTCCAGGTGCTTGTTGATGGTGCCCTGCTTGTAGTTGTGCAGGCCGGGGTACATGGCCTGTGCCATGGTCAGGGTGTCAATATAGGTCGTGCCTTCCAGCGAGATGCCGCTGCGCTTCGCGGCGGCCCGCAGAAAACGCATATCAAAGGAGTGGACATTGTGGCCCACAAGGATGCGGTCACCCGCAAACTGCAGGAAAGCTTCCAGTGCTTCCTTTTCGCTGGGGGCGTTGGCCACCATCTCGTTGGTGATGCCGGTCAGCTCGGTGATCTTGGGCGTGATGGGCTTGCCGGGCTTGACAAAGGTGTCGAACTCGTCCACCACTTCCCCGTTCTTCACGATGACCGCACCGATCTCGGTCATATACTCCACGCCGGGGTCAAGGCCCGTCGTCTCAGTATCGAACACGCAGAACTCCCCGTCCAGCGGCTGATCCTTCACGCCGTAGACGCAGGGCACCATGTCGTCCACAAAGTAGGCTTCGCACCCGTAGATCAGCTTGAAATCCGGGTCGGTCTTGTGGATGTCGTCCGCCGCCAGCATGGCTTCCGGGTAGCCCTGACACACGCCGTGGTCGGTGATGGCAATGGCCGGGTGCCCCATGCGGTGGGCCAGCTTGACGATGCCGCCGGGGTCGCAGAAGCCGTCCATGCTGGAAAGCTTGGTGTGCAGGTGCAGCTCCACCCGCTTGACCGGGGCAGTATCCTCCCGCTTTTTGCGCTCCACGATGAGCACATCGTAGGGGTAAACGATATAGTCATGCTCGTATTTATCGTAGGAGCAGTCACCGCGCACGATGAGGGTGGTGCCCTTGCCGAGAGACTCCCACTTGGAGCAGTCCTCGCCTTCCTGCGCGCGAATTTTCAGGTTGATGGAGCCCTGATAGTCGGTGATGGAAACGGTGTAAATTTTGCGGTAGTTGCCCTTCACCTCGGAGAAGAACACATCACCCCAGATGGTGCACTTGCCGCCCTCGCCGCCCAGGTCCTTGAGCGGGGTGAGGTTCTTGGGGGTGAACATCTTGCCGTGGAAAATGGTCACGGGCTTGTCGGTCAGGTCGAGGCCCTCCACCTTGATGGACGGGGCGGTGTTCTTCTTCTCGAACTTGACCACCGGCGGCGCGATCTTGCGCTCCAGCTTTTCTTCCATCTGGTGCTGCTCGGCTTCGCTCACCGCGCTTTGCAGCGTCACCTGCGGCTTGACGCCGGTATGGGCCGCAATGCGCTCAGCCAGCAGTTTTTCAAAGCCCATCTCCTGCAGAAACTTCGTGCCGTGGCACACCCCGATGGTGATCTTCTGGCCGGTGATGCCGATGGTGCACCGGTCCAGAAAACCGTTGATGGGCACACCGTCCCGCTTCATCTCCTCCATCAGGTCCCGCAGGGCAGCTTCGTCCAGCATGGCATAGCCGAACAGGTTTTCAATTTTTAGCTCAAAGCCTTCATAGTCCGGCTGCAGGGAAGCCAGCAGACGGGCGCACAGGCCCTTATCCAGCGGGGCGGCGCTGCGCAGCGTGAAGATGACCTGCTGGCTCTGCCGCAGCATCCGGGCATGCTCCACGATCACCTGCCCGAAGCAGGACGCAAAAGCCGGGTCCACCATGAACTGCGGCCAGAGCTGGGAAACGAGTGGTGTCACAAATGGTACTCCTTTTTATGGTTTACAGCACAAACTGCCGCACCCGGGTTTGTGGGTGTGGCAGCAGAGAAAATACAGTGTTTACAGTTTATAGATCTCATCCATGAACTGGTCGAGAATGTTATCCCCGGTCAGCTTTTTGATGGGCTTGCCATGGAGGAACAGCACCGCTTCACCCTTACCGCCGGCAATGCCGATGTCGGCTTCGCGGGCTTCGCCGGGGCCGTTGACCACGCAGCCCATCACGGCCACCTTGATGGATTTTTTGTAGCCCTGCAGCCGCTTTTCCACCTCGTTGGCGATGGCGGTGCAGGGGTACTGGGTGCGGCCGCAGGTGGGGCAGGTGATGACCTCCGGCCCTGCCACCGGGAAGCCCACGGCACGCAGGATGTTGTAACCGGCTTCCACTTCCTTTTCCGGTTCGGCGGCCAGCGAAACACGGATGGTATCGCCGATGCCTTCCAGCAGCATCCCACCAATGCCCATGCCGCTCTTGAGCAGGCCCATCTGGTAAGTGCCGGCTTCGGTCACGCCCACATGCAGCGGGTAGTCCGTGACGGCGCTGAGCTGGCGGTAGGCTTCCATCATGCGGGGCACGTTGGAGTTCTTGATGGAGATGACGATATTGTCAAAATCGAACTTTTCCAGCAAGCGCACATGATACAGCGCACTCTCCACCATGGCTTCCGGCGTGGGTGCGCCATATTTGGCAAGGATGTGCTTTTCCAGGCTGCCGCCGTTCACGCCGATGCGGATGGGGATGTTCTTGCGCTGGCAGGCGTCCACCACTGCCTTCACGCGGCTGTCGTCGCCAATATTGCCGGGGTTGATGCGAATTTTGTCCACACCCACATCCGCGCAGGCTAATGCAGCCTTGTAGTCAAAGTGGATGTCCGCCACGATGGGGATGCTCACGGCGTTCTTGACCGCTTCGATGCACCTGGCGTCCGCCGGGCTGGGACAGGTCACGCGCAAAATCTGGCAGCCCGCTGCCTCGCAGCGCTTTGCCTGTGCCACATTGCCCTCGATGTCCTCCACCGGAACATTCAGCATGGTCTGCACCGCAATGGGGTTGCTGCCGCCAATGGTCACGTTTCCGATCTTCACTTCGCGTTTTTTCTGCCGCATAAGGGTTCCCCTTTCTGTTACATGGCTCCGGTCACGAGCCGGATGATATCATTGTAGGTTGCAAAGAGCATCAGCCCGAACAGCAACCCAAAGGTTGCAAGGGTGAGCAGGCTTTGCAGCTTTTCCGGCACAGCATGGCCGGTGACGCCTTCAATGACCAAAAATACCACCTTGCCGCCATCCAGCGCAGGGAAAGGCAGCAGGTTGAGGATGCCAAGGTTGACGGTAATCAGTGCCAGCAGCTCCAGCAGATCCTGCCAGCCATAGCTGGCGGCCTGGCCGATGGCCGTCACGATGCCCACCGGGCCGGAAAGGTTGTTGATGCTCTCGCGGCCCCGCAGAAGGTCGGCCAGCGAGGTGAACACGATGCGCCCATAGTACAGGGTGCTGTTCCAGGCTTCCTTTAACACGCTGAGCGGTGTTTTTTCGATGCCGTACACACTGAAGCCAAGGGTCATGTGCGTTTCACCATTTTCGTCCTGCCAGGTATCGAACTGCACATCCGGCAGCTCCACCTTCTGGCCGTCCCGCTTCACGGTGAAGTCGGCACGGTAGGCTTCGGTGCGCACCAGCTCATACAGGATGTCGTTTGCTACAAAGCAGCGCCGACCGTTCACAGCTAAAATTTCGTCGCCTGCCTGCAGGCCGGTCTGGCCGCAGAGGGCACCGTCCTGCACGGCATAGACCGTCTTGCTGGTGATGGCATCGTCCTGCGCCGCCACCAGAATGATGAGCACCACAAAGCCCAGCACAAAGTTCATGAAGGCACCGGCAGCCATCACCAGTGCCCGCTGCCATACCGGCGCTTCGGGCAGAGGGATGCCAGTGCGCTGCTCGGGCGGGATGGGATTCACGTCCTCTGCTTCTCGCTCGCCGCGGGCATCCTCAGCCTGCCGGCTCTCGGGGCTCTCCTCCCCTTCCAGCGCCACAAAACCGCCCACCGGCAGAGCGCGCAGGCTATACTGGGTGCCCTTGTGGACCTTCTTCCACAGCGTGGGACCCATGCCGATGGAAAACTCGTTGACCTGAATGCCGCAGAGCTTTGCCACCGCAAAGTGGCCGAACTCATGGATGGCGATCACCGCGCTGAACACCACCAACGCCGCGATCAGGGTGATAAAAACTGACATTGCGTCTCCTAAAGTTTACAGATGTGCTCTCACAAATTCCCGTGCCATGCGGTCGCATTCGTACACATCGCTGAGGGTGTAGTCGCCGCCAAAGCTGTCGCTGTCCACGACGGCTTCCGTCCAGCTCCGGCACCACGCCCGGCACCCGCTTGGGGTAGGTCAGGGCGTACTGGATGGGGATGCGCATATCCGGCACGCCCAGCTGGGCAATGACCGAGTTATCGCTGAACTGCACCGCCGAGTGCACGATGCTCTGGCGCTGCACCACGATCTGAATTTTTTCCGGCGGCAGACCGAACAGCCACACCGCTTCGATGAGCTCCAGACCCTTGTTCATGAGGGTAGCGGAGTCGATGGTGATCTTCGCGCCCATGTTCCAGTTGGGGTGCTTGAGGGCATCTGCCTTGGTCTTGCCGCGCAGCTCCTCCGTCTTCATGCCAAAGAAGGGGCCGCCGGATGCCGTCAGCAGAATTTTGGTCAGGCTGGGGGCGCTCTCCTTATCCTGCAGGCACTGGAAAATGGCCGAGTGCTCGCTGTCCACGGGCAGCAGCTGCACGCCATGCTTCGCCACAGCCTGGGTGACCAGATGGCCGCCGGTGACAAGGCTCTCCTTGTTGGCCAGGGCCAGGTCGTGGCCGCTCTCGATGGCGCACAGGCTGGCACCGAGGCCCGCGATGCCCACCACGCTGTTCAGCACCACATCCGGGCCGTCCAGTGCGGCCAGCTGCTTGAGACCTTCCGGCCCGATCAGCAGCCGGGGTGCATCGGCGCGGCCAGCCAGCTCTGCGTCCAGTCTGCGGGCAGCATCCGGGTCGGTCATGCAGACGTACTTCGGATGGAACTCATCGATCTGCTGCAAAATTTTCTCCACATGGCTGTGGGCCGACAGGCCGAACACCTCAAACCCCTGGGCCCGGATGACATCCAGGCTCTGGGTGCCGATGGAGCCGGTGGAGCCCAGCAGAGTGATCTTTTTCGACATCACACGCGCCCCCTTTTAGGAATAGAACACCGCCGTGATCACCATGGTGACGAACGGTGCAATGAACATCACGCTGTCAAACCGGTCCAGCACGCCGCCGTGGCCCGGGAAGATGGTGCCGTAATCCTTGATGCCGCACTGGCGCTTGACCACGCTGGCAAACAGGTCGCCGTAAATGCCCAGCACCGCCGCCACACAGCCCAGCAGCGCAATGACGACATACAGCGAAACGCCGATGTTGGTGCGGGTGAACTCCTCCATGCGGTTGGCCGCCACCGAGTAAACCAGTGTTGCGACCACGCCGAACACCATGGTGCCCAGCACGCCGCCAATGGCACCCTCCACGGTCTTTTTGGGGCTGACCACCGGGCACAGCTTATGCTTGCCGAAGGCGCGGCCTGCAAAATAAGCGCAGGTGTCGCCGCCCCAGGCAAAGCACAGGATGAGCAGGATGAAGAACATGGCGTCGTAGCCATACTGTTCTACCGGAAGGCGCTCTTTGAGCAGGATAAAGGAGTAGAAACAGAAGATCACGATGCCCGAGAACACCAGCAGGCCGCTGGCCTTCTGGTAGCTGATGGTGCCGTTGCGCACCACCAGATAGATGGCATAGAAGGTCACCAGCACAAACGACACCGGCATGACCAGCCGACGCATGACGCTGTAGTTGGAAAACATGACCAGCAACGTGTAGGGCACCATGGCTGCATACATGAGCCAATCCTTCTTTTCAAAGCCGAGGGCATTGTAAATTTCGTGGATGGCGATCAGGGTGATGGCCGCGATGACCAGATTGAAGATCATGGTGTCAAAGGTGAACATCACGCCGATCAGGACGATGATGCCCACGATTGCAGTAATAATACGAGTTTTCATAGGTTTTGTTCTCCTTTGTTCTGCCGGAGGGCCGCCCCTCTATCGGTGTCCCGCAGCCCGAGGAACAGTCGGGCATTCCGGTCCCTGCGCCGTGCGCAGGAGTGAATGGGTGATTACAATCCGCCAAACCGGCGGGAGCGATGATTGAATTCCTCAATGGCGGCGTCCAGGTCGTCACGGGTGAAATCCGGCCACAAAACGTCCATTTCCACCAGTTCCGAGTAGGCCGCCTGCCACAGCATGAAGTTGGAGAGCCGCTTTTCTCCGCTGGGCCGCAGGATGAAATCCGGGTCCTTCTGGCCTGCGGTGTACATGGCGTCGCTGAGCATCTGCTCGGTGATGTCCTCCGGCTTCAGCTCCCCTGCCGCGGCCTTTGCCGCCAGCTGCTGCGCGGCCCGCACGATCTCCGGGCGGCCGCCGTAGTTGATGGCAATGTTCAGGGTCATGCCGGTCTTGACCGAAGACTCCGCTTCCAGCTTGTTCATCAGTTCCTGCAGCTTCGGGTCCAGCACGGTGCGGTCGCCCAGAAACTTGATGCGGATGTTGCGGTTCTTGTAGTCAAAGCCTTTCAGCAGATATTCGCCGAACAGCCGCATGATGGCGTTCACTTCTTCCAGCGGGCGCTTCCAGTTCTCGGTGGAGAAGGCATAGAAGTACACCGACGCAACGCCCAGCTCATCGCAGTAATCCGCGATGTCGCTGAACACCTCCGCGCCCCGTTTGTGGCCCGCGGTGCGGGGCAGGCCGCGGTTCTTCGCCCAGCGGCCGTTGCCGTCCATGATGATGCCAATGGAAAGCCCCTCGGCAAATTCTTTCGGGTGAGCCATTGCTTCCTCCCGGCAGCCGCAGCCGCCTTCAACAAAAGTGCCGCGCACCATAGAAGTCTTGACTCCTCCACCAGCGCACGGCACCTTGCGTTCTTTTCAGCTTTCCGCAGCCGATCAGACGGACATGATCTCCTTCTGTTTTTCTTCCACGGCAGCGTCAATGTTCTTGATATACTTATCGGTCAGCTTCTGGACATCTTCTTCCATGGTCTTCTGGCTGTCCTCGGTGAGCTCGCCGGCCTTCTTCATAGCCTTGGCCTTGTCCATGGCCTCGCGGCGGATGTTGCGCACAGCCACCTTGGCCTCCTCGCCCAGCTTGGAGACTTCCTTTGCCAGCTGCTTGCGGCGCTCCTCGGTGGGAGCCGGGAAGTTCAGGCGGATGGTGGAGCCGTCATCAATGGGGGTGATGCCCACATCGCTGGCCATGATGGCCTTGCTGATGGGGCGCAGCAGGGTGCGGTCCCAGGGGGTGATGGTCAGAGTGCGGGCCTCGGCAACGGCCACGGATGCCACCTGCTGGATGGGAGTGGGGGCACCGTAGTAATCCACGCTCACCTTATCCAGCACGGCGGGGTTTGCACGGCCTGCGCGCACAGCGCCCAGCTCGCGGCCCAGATGCTCGACGGAGCTTTTCATCTTGTCTTCGTAAACCTTGGTGTTGCTGCTCATTGCGGTAGTCTCCTGTTCCTTTTTATCTCAGGGCTGCGAATGCCGCCCTATAAAATGTATGTCTGCTGCGGTCCGCTTAGCCCTCGTAGACCAGCGTGCCCACGTTCTCGCCCTGCACGGCACGGGCAATGTTGTCCGGGTCAGCCAGGTCGAACACAAGGATGGGCAGCTTGTTGTCGCGGCACAGGGTGGCTGCGGTGCCGTCCATGACGGCCAGCTGATCTTCCAGCACCTTGGTGAAGGTGAGGGTGTCATACTTCTTTGCGTCGGGATACTTGTGGGGGTCCTTATCATAAACGCCGTCCACCATGGTGGCCTTGAACATCACATCGGCGCTCACTTCGACCGCACGCAGGGCTGTGGCCGTGTCGGTGGAGAAGAAGGGGTTGCCGGTGCCGCCGCCGAACACGGCGATCTTACCCTCGTCCATGGCGCGCAGGGCGTCCTTGCGGGTGAAGGGCTGTGCCACCTGCGGCATGGTGATGGAGGTGAACACCTCGGTGGGCACGCCCAGCTGCTCCAGCTTGTCGGAGACAGCCAGTGCGTTCATCACGGTTGCCAGCATACCGATCTTGTCGGCCAGGGTGCGCTCCATCTTGCCGCTGGAACGGCCGCGCCAGAAGTTGCCGCCGCCGACCACAATGCCGATCTGCACGCCCAGATCGTGGGCTTTCTTCACGCCGCCGCAGATCGCATCCATGGTGGGCTCGTCAAAGCCCATGCCCTTTTCGCCGCCCAGGGCCTCGCCGCTGATCTTAAGCAGAATACGCTGATATTTCAATGCCATAATCCAAACACCACCTGTTTTATCTTCCGTCGGGGCACACCCCGGCATTTTTACTATAGCTTATTTTACAATAAAACGCGTCCAAAGTAAACAGGAAATCTGCGCGGAAATTCCAAAGCTTTTATGAACGGATGCGCAGGCCCCGCAGCAGCCGCTTCCTTTCGTCCGGGATGCGGTAGCTTTCCACGGCTTTCTGGATGGTCTTGTTGTGAGTCCAGACGTCCAGCCGCTTCTCCGTGAGCCACGGCAGAGTTGCTTCCGGCTGCTTTGCCAGTGCGGTGGCAAAATACCACGCCCGCATCATATTGATGTAGTATTCCTCCCTGTGCACCCCGGCCACCCAGGCAAGATACTCCGGCCGGAAGTCCGCGTCGAGGTAATACCGCATCAGCATCCTCATGGCATAGCGCATGGTGTAGGTCTCGCCCGTGCCCAGCCAGCGGCGGATGTGCGGGAGCAGTTCAGCCTTGTGCTTTGCAAACACTTTCGGGCAGAAGCAGTCGCAGGTGGCCCAGTTGTCGATATAGGGCAGGAATTTTTCGGTCTCGGCCAGCGCTGTGTCGTAATCCCGGATGGCTTCGATCAGGAAGGCATGAAGGTTGTTTTCTTCATAGTAGTCGTGCGGCAGTGCCTGCAGGAACGCTTCCGCCTGCGGGGTGCCTGTCAGCTGCTTTGCCAGCTTGCGCAGGGCCGGTGTCCGCACACCGATGACTTTTTCTTTTGGCACGGTGGGCATCAGCGCGCTTTGAAAGTCCCGGTATGTCTCATCCTGCAGGCCGAACAGCTGCGCCCGGACGGCCTGAACTTCTGTCTCCATCACGTCCCCCTCCTTTTGCATCTCGCCTTATTGTACCAGACGCCGCCGCAAAAGCAAAGCGGTTTTGCCCGGTTTTTCCGCCGCTTTGCCGCGCGGCAAAATTCGGGCTGGACATTTGTGCCGGAACATGCTATAATACCGCTTGTGAATGCGGGCATCGTACATCGGCTAGTATATCAGCCTTCCAAGCTGAGGAGGTGGGTTCGATTCCCATTGCCCGCTCCATGCAAAAAGCACCGTGGCTCTTTGGAGTCACGGTGCTTTTGTTTTGCTTTATCGGTCCCACTTGTCGCACAGGGCGTTGATCTGGTCGGCAAACTTTGCCAGGTCCTTGTTGGCACCACCCTCGTTGTGCTCGATGACCCGCAGCAGCCGCTTGCCGGCGCTGACCAGCCGCTGGAACACGCTGGCGGCGCGGCTTTGGCCCTCGGACACCTTGTGCTCGATGCGGACTTTCGTGCCCTCCTGCAGGCAGACGGCCCCTTCGGCCCCGATGGCCCACTGCGCGCCGTTGTAGGGTGCGCAGGCCGTAAAGCCCTCGCCGGTCAGGGTATCCACGAAAATGTTCTCCACCTCGTCCTCGCCGTGGATGACGAACACCCGCTTCGGCTTCTGTTCAAAAGCATTCACCCAGCGCAGCAGGCCCTCCTTATCCGCATGGCCGGACATGCCGGTGAGCTGGCACAACTCGGCCTGCACCTCGATGGGCTCGCCGAACAGCTTGACCGTCGTGGCACCGTCCAGCAGAGTGCGGCCCAGCGTGCCCACGGCCTGATAGCCCACGAACAGGATGGTGCACTCCGGCCGCCAGAGGTTGTGCTTGAGGTGGTGGCGGATGCGGCCCGCCTCGCACATGCCGCTGGCCGAGAGGATGACCTTCGGCACGCGGTCCGAGTTGATCATGCGGGATTCCTCGCTGGTCACGCTGACCCGCAGCCCCGGGAAAGTGATGGGGTCGATGCCCTGCTGCAGCAGCGCAAGGGTCTCCTCGTCAAAGCAGTCCGGGTCGGTATCTTTAAAAATGCGCGTTGCTTCGATGGCCAGCGGGCTGTCAATGTACACCGGGAAGTTGCCGTGCCCCTTGACAAGGCCTTTTTCTTTGATCTCGCGGATGAAGTAGAGCATCTCCTGCGTGCGGCCCACCGCAAAGCTGGGGATGACCACATTGCCGCCCCGGTCGAAGGTGCGCTGCAGAATTTTGGCCAGCTCGTTCACATAGTCCGGGCGCGGGCCGTGGCTGCGGTCGCCGTAGGTAGACTCCATGAACACATAGTCTGCTTCCTGAATATAGGTCGGGTCCTTGATGATGGGCTGGTGCAGGTTGCCGATATCGCCGGAGAAGACCAGCTTCGTGGTGGTCTCGCCCTCGGTGATCCACAGCTCGATGCTGGCCGAGCCCAGCAGGTGGCCCACATCCACGAACCGGATCTCGATGCCCGGGGCAAGCTCCACCCGTCGCTCATACGCAACGCCCGTGAACAGCTTCATGGCCGCTTCGGCGTCCTGCACGGTGTACATGGGCTCCACCGGTTCCGCGCCGGAGCGCTTGCCCTTGCGGTTCTTCCACTCGGCTTCAAATTCCTGAATGTGGGCGGAGTCCCGCAGCATGATGCCGCACAGTTCCACGGTGGGGTTGGTGGCATAAATTTTGCCCCGGAAGCCGTTGCGCACCAGCAGCGGCAGCATACCGGTGTGGTCGATGTGGGCGTGGGTGACCAGCACCCAGTCGATCTCGCCCGGTGCCACCGGGATAGGCTGGTTCTCGTAGACATCCTTGCCCTGCTCCATGCCGCAGTCGATCAGAAAGCGCCGCCCGGCGGCTTCGATCATGGTACAGCTGCCGGTGACCTCATGGTTCGCGCCCAAAAACGTGATCTTCATGCAAAACACCTCCGGTCTGGTTTCTGCTTTTAGTATAGCATATTTTAAAGGTACACGCCGCACAAATCGCGGGGCTTTTCTCAGGCATTTTGCCGAAAGCGTGAAAAAATTTTTATACAATCTTGACAAACCACCCCGTTCTGTTATAAACTTAGGATTGTATGACGTTCGTTCGTATTTTATGAGTTTTAATAATAGAGAGGTTGAATTTTATGGTTCGTAACGATTTGCGCAACGTTGCCATTATCGCTCACGT
>QWCE01005197.1_pt1 | contig 12105 bp, 8 predicted proteins | sample 1972531 | NCBI WGS metagenome assembly QWCE01 (sample SAMN09866716, study PRJNA288562) | Human gut metagenome isolate term4_stool, whole genome shotgun sequencing... | reverse complement strand
GATCGCGGTGATTTCCACCTTGGTGTAGGGCTGACGATGACCCTTGCGGACCATGCTGCCCTTCTTGGGACGATAGGTCAGGATGTTGAGCTTCTTGCCCTTGCCGGTCTTGACGACCTTGGCAACAACGGAAGCGCCCTCAACAACGGGAGCGCCGACCTTGACAGAGCCCTCCTCGCCAACGGCGAGAACCTGATCGAAGGTGACTTCGCTGTTGTCCTCAGCGTTCAGCTTCTCGACGTAGACGACGTCGCCGACCTTAACGCTGTACTGCTTGCCACCGGTTTTGATAACTGCGTACATAGTGGATAACCTCTTTCAATAAGTCTCGCTGGTCTGTAGGGCGTTGCACCGATAAAAGCACACACTTATAGAGCCCATACCATGCGGCTCTAGTATCATACCATATAGGAGCAGGGCTTGTCAAGGGGTTTTCGGGCGTGGGAAGGTTAAAATTTTAGAATTTCTTTTGCCTTCCCCCAAGGGGCTGCGCCCGCTGGCGCGTGTCGGAGCGCAACCGCCGTAGGCGGCTCTTAGCGCGTAGACTGAAGGTGGCCCCGCAGGGCCGGATGAGGGGCAAGTCTGCGGTTGTATCCCATCAGTGGGCTGCAATGGCAAGGTTGCCCCTCATCAGTCCGCTTCGCGGACAGCTTCCCCCAAGGGGGGAAGCCTTTATTAGCGGCCCTGCCGCTCTGCCGCCTCCACCGTGTTCAGCATGAGCATGGCGCGGGTCATGGGGCCGACGCCGCCGGGGACGGGGGTGATGTAGGCGGCCTTTTCGGCGGCCTCGGCAAAGTTCACGTCACCGTGCAGCTTGCCGTCCGCACCGCGGTTGATGCCCACATCAATGACGACGGCACCGGGCTTGACCATGTCGCCGGTCACAAAGCCCTCGCGGCCCACGGCGGCCACGAGAATATCCGCGGCGGCGCAGACTTCTTTCAGGTTCTTCGTCCTGGAGTGGCAGATCGTGACCGTGGCATTCTTCGCCAGCAGCAGCAGCGCCGCGGGCTTGCCCACGATGTTCGAGCGGCCAATGACGACGGCGTTCTTGCCCGCAATGTCGGTGCCCGTGGACTCGATCATGCGGATGCAGCCTGCCGGGGTGCAGGGCAGGTAGCACGGCTCGCCGATCTGCATACGGCCCACGTTGACGGGCGAGAAGCCGTCTACGTCCTTCTCGGGCGGGATGGCGTCGATGACAGCCTTCTCGTCGATCTGGGCGGGCAGCGGCAGCTGCACCAGAATGCCGTGCACAGCGGAGTCATCCGCCAGCTTCTTCACCTCGGCCAGCAGGGCGTCCTGCGTGGTGTCGGCGGGCAGGTTGATGCTGCGGCTCTCGATGCCGCACTGCGCACAGTCGTTGATCTTGCCGCGGACGTAGACCTGGCTGGCGGGGTTCTCGCCCACCAGAATGACCGCCAGGCAGGGGTTGATGCCCCTGCTTTTCAGCTCCCTGACCTTTTCTGCGGCCTCGGCCTTCGTGGCGGCGGCCAATGCCTTGCCGTCAATGACAGTTGCTCCCATGATAGTTCCCTCTTTCAAATATATTTTTTGTCCGCCGGGGCGGGCAAAACGGTGTCGGGTCTTACACCAGCAGTGCCTATCGCCGCGCTGCAAAGCGTTTGTTTACTCCTTCGGATCCTCAATCTCCTCGATCTCGACCTCGCTCAAATCCAGCGCATCCAGACGCGCATTCATGTCATCGGTGGCCTTGACAAACTCGGCGTGGGGTGCGCCGGCGGGCAGGGTGTCCGGCGTGAAGCGGTCCCCTGCCTCGGCCTGTTTTTTCAAGTCCTTCACAGCCAGCGGCACCATGAGCGGCTTGCCCTTGGCATTGCGCAGACCGATGGCCATAAGCGCGGCGGCCACGATGACCGACCCAATCGCCACCAGCTGGCTGGCGCGCAGACCGGTATTGCCGATCAGCAGCGAGTCGGTGCGCAGCCCCTCGATCCAGGCGCGGCCCAGGCCGTACCAGATGATATAGCCCAGGAAGATTTGTCCGTTGAACCGCCGTTTTTTGTAAAACGAAGCCAGCACGGCGAAGCCAACCAGACACCAGATGCTCTCATACAAAAACGTCGGGTGCACCGGCGCGGCGGGGTCCACGGTCACGCCCGCGGGCAGCGTGACCTGCACGGATTTGAGATACGCCTCCGTGCCCTCGCTGTACATGCCCCAGGGCAGCGTCGTGTTTGTACCGAAGGCCTCCTGATTGACGAAGTTGCCCCAGCGGCCAATGCCCTGCCCGATCAGAAAGCCCAGCGACACCAGATCAAACAGCGGCAGCAGCGGCACCTTGCGCCATTTGGCGGCCAGGGCGCCGAACACAAACGCGCCGATGACCGCGCCATAGATGGCGATGCCGCCCTTGCGGATGTCGATCATCTCCCAGAGGCTTTGATACGCAAAGGGTGCCATAGCTACGTAATAAATACGGGCACATACGATGGCCATGACCGTGCCGATGGCCACAACGTCCACCAGACGGTCCGAGTCGATGCCGTAGTCCACGGCATTGCGGAAGGCGTAGAGCATCGCCAGCAGCATGCCCGCCGCGATGATAACGCCGTACCAGTAAATGTTGAACCCGCCGATGGCCAGCGCCACGCGGTTGATCGTCAGATCCAGGCCCAACCCGGGAAATTGCACATGATAGACCATTTTCAACTTAACCTCGTTATTTTTCCGCCGGGTCGATCTGCACGTAGGCGCGGTTTTCCTCCCGCAGGGCCGTCTGCAGCAGGGCGTTGGCGTCCTCCACGGTCAGCGCGGCCAGCGCGGCGATCTCGTCCGCCAGCGTGCGGCCCTTCAGGCAGGCCGCGGCGGCCTCCTCGGCGGCATCGTCCACGGCCTCCACGTCGCCCAGCAGCTCGCCGTACATCTGGTTTTTCACAAGCATAAAGACCTCGGGGTCAACGCCCTCGCGGCGCATCCGCTCGATCTCCTCCTGTAAAAGGTCCACGACCTGGCGCGGGGTGTCGCTCTCGCCGGTAAAGGCCACGGTGCAGGCGCCGCGCACGGCGATAAAGTCACCGGAGAACTCGGGGTTGACCAGCGCTTCATCGTACAGACGGCGGTAGAGCTTCGTCAGGCCGCCGACGACCAGATCACCCAGCATGTCCAGCAGCAGCTCGCGCTTCAGGTCACCCTCGGCCAGCGGCTCCTCACGGTAGGCCACGCCGAAGCAGGGCTTCGTGACAGGCATCGTGAAGAACGCTTCCTTGTGGGGCAGCGGGCCGGTCTGCGCCGGGATGTCCCACTCGACCTCATGCGGGGCACGGGCGCGGTACAGGCCGTTGCGCTTGCAGGCGTCCACAGCCTGCGCCAGCGTGATCTTGCCCGCGACGCTCAGCACCATATTGGACGGCGCGTAGAACCCCCTGGTGCAGCTGTAGAGCATCTGGGGCGTCAGCTCGGCAATGCTCTCCACCGTGCCCGCGATGTCGTCGCGCAGCGGGTGGTCGGCGTAGAGGCAGCGGAACAGCGCGTTCAGCAGCCGCCAGTCGGGGCTGTCGTCGTACATTTTGATCTCCTGCCCGATGATGCCCTGCTCCTTGGCAATCGTGGCCTTGGTGAACCACGGCTTGCCGACCATACCCAGCAGAATGTCAAGGTTCTCGTCAATTTTCTGGGTCGCCGAGAACAGGTAGCAGGTGCGGTCATAGCTGGTAAAGGCGTTGGCCGACGCGCCGGTCTTGGCGTAGAAGGTGAAGGAGTCGCCCTTGGGCGTCTCGCACATTTTGTGCTCCAGGAAATGCGCCGTACCGGCGGGCAGTGTGACCTGTTTGCCGTCCAGCCTGAACGCGCGGTGGACGGAGCCGAAGCCCGTGGCGTAAATCGCGTGGACGCTGCTGTAGCCCGGCATCGTGCGGCAGAGCACGGTCAGGCCGCTGGGCAGCACGACGCTTTCACAGCTGACGGCGGCAGCGGCGCGCGCCTGGGCAGCGGCGAAGCTCTCGTGATCGTTATTCAACATCCTCGCTGCCTCCCTTCCCCTGCGTGCCCGGCTCGGCGGTCACGGCGTAGCAGACCGAATAGCTGTAGCTCTGCAGCGTCTGGCGCACCTCGTCCAAGCTGACGGCGCTGGTCAGCACCTTGCCGTACTCCGGCGGGTAGAGCGGCTCGCCGCGTGTGATCTGGCCGTAGTACCAGTTTTCCAGCGCGGCCAGGCTGTCGCCGAGGGCGTCCATACTGGACAAAAGACCACGGCGGCAGTCGTCCACTTCTTCCTGGGTGATGGGGCCGTTTTTCAGGCCCTCCAGCTCGGCAATGATGGCGGCCTCGGCCTGCTGCTCCTTGCCCGGCTCGACGCCGGAGTCGATCATCATGACGCCGGTGGCGCGCTGGGCGGCAGAACCGCAGTAGTAGCAAAGGGACTGCTTCTCGCGCACGTTGCGGAACAAACGGCTGGTGGCAGAGCCGCCCAGCACGCTCATGGCGACGCGCAGGATGCTGACACTTGGCGGGTTGGGGTTGGCTTCGCCCGTGGTGAACAGCATACAGAGCTTGGCCTGGGTCAGGCCGGGGATCTCCTCTTTAAAATGGCGCAGCGGCGTGGCGGGCATGGCGATGGGCGCGGCAAACGGGTGCGGGTCGCGGCGGATGCCGTCGAGCTTTTTCAGCAGCATATCGGCCACGCGGGCCTCATCGACGCCCTGCACCATCACGTCGATGTACGCGGTGGAGAGGATGCGGTCATACTCGGCCTTGAGGCTCTGCGGCGTCACATTGACAAGCTCGCCGGGGTAACCGCCCAGCTCGATGCCCGCGGGGGTGTCGCCGTAGAATTTGCGGCGGGCCTGCCGCACGCAGTAGAGACGCTTCGAGTTGAACTCGGCCTCAAGGCGGCGGGCCTGGGTCTCGGTCTCGATGCGCACGGCCTCGGGGTCGAACGCGCCGTCCACGAGATACGGGTCAAAGATCGTGCCGAGCACAATGTCGGCGTAGGCGGCGGTCAGGTTCTCCCCCGCCAGCGCGTAAGCGTCCTTGATGCCGCAGATATCGGCGGAGAGCACGCGGTCCGTGCCCGCGCTGGCCAGGTCAACGCCGAGGTCCGCGCCGTACAGCTCGGCCAGGCGGCGGGACAGCGCGGTCATATCGGGGCAGGCCGCGTAGCCGCGTTCCAGCACAAGGGCCAGCACCGCGGCGTCGGTGGCAGATTCCCGCTTTGCCGGAAAGCGCAGATGCAGCGTGATGCGGCAGCGGTTGAATTTAGAAGCATCCAGCGTTGTAATGCAAACGCCGGGCGCGAGTTGTTTACGTTCCAAATCGTTATTCCTTTCAAACATCAATAGATATTAGTATTATACCGCTTTAGCGACGTAAAGTAAATAAAAAACTTGCAACAGATGGGGTAGATTGTTTATAATAGAGTCTGGAATCGCCGCTTTGTAGGAGGCGGCGTCCCCGACGCCCCGCGGGTGGGCAGACATCTGCCGTAAACTTGCGGGCCGGGCATGCCCGGCCCCTACAGAGCAATCCTATATAAAGAGGTATACTATATGAACACTTTCACCCTGAAAGGCACCTTCCTCGACACCCCCGCCCCGGACACCCTCCGCGTCCGCGAGGGCTATCTTCTGTGTGAAAACGGCCTGTGCGCCGGATTCAGCGAGACTGCCCCTGCCGGGGTGGAAGTTCTCGACTATACGGGTAAAATCATCACGCCGGGTCTTGTGGACCTGCATCTGCACGCGCCGCAGTACAGCTATTGCGGCACGGCAATGGATCTGGAGCTGCTGGACTGGCTGCAGCAGTACACCTACCCCGAGGAAGCCCACTATGCCGACCCGGCCTACGCCAGGCTGGGCTATTCCTATTTTGTGCGCGACCTGAAAAACAGCGCCACAACGCGCGCCTGCATCTTTGCGACGCTGCACACCGACGCAACGCTCGAACTGATGCACCAGCTGCGCGGCGCGGGACTTTCCGCTTTTGTCGGCAAGCTGGGTATGGACCGCAACAGCCCCGACAGCTACCGTGAGCCGTCCGCCGCCGCGGGTCTGGCCGAGACGCGCCGCTGGCTGGATACCTGCCGCGCCGAAAACACCCTGCACGCGGGCCCGGTGCGCCCGATGATCACGCCGCGCTTCACCCCCAGCACGAGTGACGAGTATATGCGCGGTCTCGGCGAACTGGCAAGAGAATACAACGTACCTGCGCAAAGTCACCTGTCCGAGAATCCGGGCGAGATCGCGTGGGTCGCCGAGCTGTGCCCCGGCACAAAATTCTACGGCGAGAGCTACAGCCGGTACGGCCTGTTCGGCGGCGGCGTGCCCACCGTCATGGCGCACTGCATCTACAGCCCCGATGACGAGGCCGCGCTGATGAAGCAGAACCGCGTCATGATCGCCCACTGCCCCACCAGCAACGAGAATGTCATTGCGGGCATCGCCCCCGCGGCGCACTACCTGCGCGGCGGCTGGCGCGTCGGCCTGGGCAGCGACGTGGCCGGCGGTCAGACGCTGGACCTGTTCACGGTCATGGCTACCGCCGTGCAGGTCAGCAAGCTGCGCTGGCGGTATATCGACCAGAGTGAAAAGCCGCTGACGATGGTGGAAGCGCTGTATATGGCGACTGTCGGCGGCGGAGATTTCTGGGCCGATTTTGGCGAGAAGGTCGGCCTGTTTGAGGACGGCTATGCGTTTGACGCGCTGGTGCTGGATGATGACCCGCTTAAAAATATGCGGGCGTTCAGCGCTGCGGAGCGTTTGGAGCGGTATGCGTACCTTGGCAAGGGTAAGCTGACGGCGAAGTTTGCAGCAGGCGAGAAGCTTTTGTAATAAATGGTAACGGGCAGAACCCCTCAGGCCTCGTAAACTCGGCCAGCTCCCCTGATGGGGCGCCTTTTTGCGCGGGCTGCGCCCGCGAGAAAGCCTCCCCATCAGGGGAGGTGGCCGCGCGTCAGCAAGGCCGGAAGGGTTCTGCCTGTTTACCCTAACAACAATGTCCCCCGTGCACCATCGTGTGCACGGGGGACGACCCATTTCCCTCTATATAAGACCTTACAATCAGTTGATGAATGCGTCGTGGATGGCGGCAACGGCCTTGTCGGCGTCGGCCTCGTCGATGATGACGCTGATCTTGATCTCACTGGTGGAGATCATCTTGATGTTGATGTTCTGGTTGAACAGGGCCTCGAACATCGTGGAGGCCACGCCGGAGTGGCTCTGCATACCCGCGCCGACGATGGAGACCTTCGCGCAGGTCTTGTCAACGGTGATGTCGCCGCCACCGATGCGGTGCGTGGCGTTTTTCAGCGCGGCAACGGCGCTCTCGGCGTCGCCCAGGGGCACGGTGAAGCTCATGTCCTTCTTGCCGTCGCGGCCCGTGGTCTGCAGAATGATGTCAACGTTGATGTTCTTCTGGGCCAGCAGGCTGAAAATTTTGAACGACATACCGGGCACATCCGGCACGTCCTTCACGGTCAAAACGGCGACGTCGGTGTCCTTTGCAACACCCTTGATGAGCATACCTTCCACTTTGGTCTCCTCCTTAACAACGGTGCCGGGCACCGGATTGATGCTGGAGATGACCTCCAGCTCGACATTGTACTTTTTGGCCAGCTCGACGCTGCGGTTGTTCAACACCTGCGCGCCTAGGGACGCCAGCTCGAGCATCTCGTCAAACGTGATCTCCTTGAGCTTGGTTGCCTTGGGGATCTTGCGCGGGTCTGCGGTGTAGACGCCCTCGACGTCGGTGAAGATCTGGCAGCGGTCCGCGTGCAGCGCAGCGGCCAGCGCCACGGCGGAGGTATCGCTGCCGCCGCGGCCCAGCGTCGTGATGTCGTCGGAACGGTTCAGGCCCTGGAAGCCTGCCACGACGACCACACGGTTGCGCGCCAGCTCACTCTCGACACGCTCGGTGTCCAGGCGCTTGATGCGCGCCTTGGAGTAGGCGCGGTCTGTGTTGAAGCCCGCCTGCCAGCCCGTCAGGCTGATGGCAGAGACGCCCAGCTCCTGCAAGGCCATCGTCAGCAGGGAAATCGAAATCTCCTCGCCTGCGGCCAGCAGCATATCCATCTCGCGGTGGGACGGGTCGGAGGTGATCTCCGCCGCCTTGGCGATCAGGTCGTCGGTGGTGTCGCCCTGCGCCGAGACGACCACGACAACGTCGTTGCCGGCGTTGCGGGTGTTCATGACGATGCGCGCCACGTTGAAAATGCGGTCCCGGTCCTTGACCGAGGAGCCGCCGAATTTTTGTACGATCAAGCCCATTGGTGTACTCTCTCCCCTGTTCCTGTATCAGCTAACCACTGCGCCGACGTTGTCGGCCAGCAGACGATGCACGGTAAAATGGTGCAGCGGGCTGTCCGCAGCCAGCGCTGCCTCTGCGCGGGTGAAAAACTCGGTGTCGTCCTTGTGCACAACGGCCATAATGGTCGGCCCGGCACCCGAGATGTAAACGGCCTGCGCACCCAGGTCCTGCGCCAGCTCAAAGACGTCGTCGCCGCCCTCGATCAGCGGCAGGCGGTACTTCTGGTGCAGCACGTCCTTGGTCGCCACACCCAGCAGCGCGTAGTTGCCCTCGCAGAAGGCCGCCGTGGCCAGCGCCGCGCGGGACAGGTTGTAGACGGCATCCTTATGGCTGACCATGGCGGGCAGCGCCGCGCGCGCCTTGCTGGTCAGCAGGCGGAAGTCCGGCACAAACGCCGCAAACGCCAGCTCGGGGTCAATGTCCTTCTTGACGCTGTAGACCTGGCCCTCATCGATGACGCTGGTCACAAAGCCGCCCAGCATGGCGGGGGCGACGTTGTCGGGATGGCCCTCGATGGCCGTCGCCAGCGTCAGCATCTGGCGCTCGGTCAGCTTTTCGCCCAGCAGGGCGTTCGCGCCCATGATGCCCGCCACGATGCAGGCCGAGCTGGACCCGAGGCCGCGCGCCATCGGGATGTCGTTGCGCTGGGTGATGCGCAGACCCTTCAGCGGGATGCCCAGCTGGTCATAGACGACCCGGGCCGAGCGGTAGACCAGGTTGTTGCTGCCCGCCGGGACGTGGGTCCCATCGACGGACGAAATCTGAATGCGGTCCGATTCCTCAAACGTAAAGACGTTGTGCATCGAAACGGCCAGACCCAGCGAGTCAAACCCGGCGCCGACGTTGGCGCTGGTGGCCGGGACGGTTACAGTTACCATATACCCTGCCCCCCCTCTCAGTCTTCCAGCTTCTTCATGGCCAGCGCGACCTTGCCGCCCAGCACTTCGATTTTCTCCGTGACAGAGGCAATATCCGCAGACGTGGCGGCATCGACCAGATAGGCGGCCTCGCCGTTGTCCTCAAAGACCACATGGCCCGCACCGGCCACGCTGGGCAGCAGCGCCGCCGCCACACCGGTCACGCGCAGATACCACGGGTAGGTGTTCCTGTCCTCGAGCAGGCCCTCCGGCTTCTCGGCGGGCTTCCAGAACAGCGAGTCGTGTACCTTGACGCCCTCTTTCAAAGCGTCAATGACGTCGGCCACAACGGCGCTGGCGGTGGGCAGCTTGCCCGCGCCCTTGCCGTAGAACACGACGTCGCCAAGCATATCGCCCTTCATCAAAACGGCGTTGAACACGTCATCGACGCCCGCCAGCTGGTTCGAGTTGGAGACGAGCATCGGCTCGACGCCCGCGGCCATCTGACCGTCCCCGCCCTCGTTGTACCAGGCGATCAGCTTGATGGCGCTGTCGAGCTTTTCGGCGGCCTTGATGTCAGCAACGGTGATGTCGCGGATGCCGCGGGTCGGGATGTTGTCCGGGTAGACGTGATGCCCGCAGGCGAGGCTGGCCAGAATGGCGATTTTGCGGCAGGCATCGCGGCCATCCACATCGTCGCCGGGGTCCTTCGTCTCGGCGTAGCCGAGCTGCTGGGCAATTTTCAGGGCCTCGTCAAAGCCCATGTTCTCGCGCTTCATCTTCGTCAGCATGAAGTTCGTCGTGCCGTTGACGATGCCTCGGATGCTGCTGATATGGTTGGCGGCCAGGCACTGGTGCATCGGGGTGATGATCGGCGTGCCGCCGCCGACGCTGGCCTCAAACAGGAAGGCCGCGCTGTGCTCTTTGGCAAGGGCCAGCAGCTCTGCGCCGTAGGTCGCGACCATCTCCTTGTTGGAGGTGCAGACGCTGCGCCCGCTCTCGAGGCACTGGCGCACATACGGGTAGGCAAATTTTGTGCCGCCAATGGTCTCGACGACGACCTTGATTTCGGGGTCATTCAGGATCGTGTCGATGGATTTCGTAAAAAGCGCGGCATCCGGAGAACCGGAAAAGTCCCGCACATCCAGAATATATTTGACCTCAACGGGCTCACCGGCGCGGCGGGCGATGGAGGCCGCATTGCGGCGGCAGACCTCCAGCACACCGGAGCCGACCGTGCCGAAGCCCATGATTGCGATTTTAGCCATTGGAAAAATCCCCCTATTCTTACACTCGGTATATGCTCTGTAGGGGCCGGGCATGCCCGGCCCGCGGCTTTCCCGCGATAGAGCTATTCCGGCAAGGCTGCGGGCGAGGCATACCTCGCCCCTACCCTTCGGTCACGCGCCTCTGTGGATCTCCACCACGCACGGCTGGTGGGACAGGCGGGTCAGCATCTCATCCACCGGCATCTGCATCGTGCCGGTGCGGACTGTGACCTCGACCTGGGCTGCGCCGTTCTCCGGGCGGGACTGGGTGATGGTCACGATGGACGCGCCCGCCGCCGAAATGCCCGACAGCAGCCCCTGCAGTGCGCCGGTCTTATCCAGCAGCGTTGCCACCACGGTGATGGACTCGCGCCCGGTCTCGGCGTCAAACACCGTATCCTTATATTTATAGAAGGCACTGCGTGATATACCTGCCTGCTTGGCCGCGGCAGAGATATTGCTCACCGCACCCGAGGCCAGCAGCTCCTTGGCCTGCAGCACCTTGACAAAGACTTCCGGCAGAACATCCGCGTCTACCAGCAAAAAACGCCTCTCGGCCATCGTGTATCCCCCTTGTGTACAACTGTTCTCGATGTGTCCCATCATACCACGGGCAAGACCCGGTTGCAAGCCTTTTGCGGCGGTTTTGTGCAATTTGTCAAATTGCACAGCCCACAGCAGGGAAAAGTCGACATCTTTTGTGCGAGTACAACTGTAGCTGATACAAAAACACACCATCCAAACCGGGTACGATTCGAATGGTGTGCTTTTCTCTGCTGTGCGGTAGGGGCCGGACATGTCCGGCCCTGTCGTGTAAGGCAGACGTATGCTTACGGAAAGGCCGCGGGCCGGGCATGCCCGGCCCCTACATGGGAGGCAGCTTTTTATTCTGTCGGCTCAGTGGTGGTGTCCCCTGCGGCGGCGGCAGCGTCCGCGGCGGCCTGGGCCAAGGCGGCGTAGGGGTCGTCCTCGGAGACCGTGTAGCTGTTGTCGGGCAGGTTGTCCTCGGTGTAATAGCCCACACTGCCGCCGTTGGAGATGATCGCGCCGGTGGAGGTGTCAAAGTGTTTCTCGACGACGTTCTCGCCCTTGGCGAACTCCTTGACCGGCAGGTCGGCCTGCAGGTTCTCCATCAGTGCCTTCCAGGCGTACTGGATGGGGCTGGCGTTGCGGCCCGCCTTGCCCAGCGTGTCCATCTCGGTCGGGCGGTCACAGCCCCACCAGATGGCTGTGACATAGTACGGCGTCAGACCGGCAAAGGTGTAGTCCTTGTAGTTGCTCGTCGTACCGGTCTTGGCCACAGAGTCCATCTCGCCGTCGGGGGCTTTGCCGTAGGCAGTACCCTTTCTGCTGTGCAGGACATTCCACATCATGCGGTTCATGATGTACGCCGTGTCCGCGCTGATGGCCTGGGTCGTGTTGATATACTTGTTGTTGTCCAGGATCATGTTGCCCTGGTAATCGGTGATCTCGGTATAGTAGTGCGGTGTCGTGAATGTACCGGTGTTGAACATCGTGTACGCACCGGCCAGCTGCACCACAGTCAGGCCGCTGCTCTGGGAGCCCAGGACCAGCGGTCCGAGGTCCATATCGTTCTCGGCGTTGATATAGCTGCATTCCAGCGTGTCATGGACAAAGTTATACAGGTAGTCCACACCGACCATATCGCCGACCCAGACAGCCACCGTGTTGTAAGACTGCTGCAATGCGTCGTAGAC
>QWCE01005196.1_pt1 | contig 12107 bp, 11 predicted proteins | sample 1972531 | NCBI WGS metagenome assembly QWCE01 (sample SAMN09866716, study PRJNA288562) | Human gut metagenome isolate term4_stool, whole genome shotgun sequencing... | reverse complement strand
TTTCCGGTATTGTCAACCGAATGAAAAAGTTGTAGAATAAACGTAAAGCATTCTGACGGGCTTGCCCGCCGCTTTTTCGGAGGTTTGTATGACAAAAAAGGAACGTGCGCTTCTTGCTGTGGAAGCGCTGAAAAAAGAATATCCCGGCGCGGTATGTTCGCTTGAATATCAGGATCCGCTGCAATTACTTATTGCAACGCGACTTTCCGCACAGTGTACGGATGCCCGTGTGAACCTTGTTACACCGGCGCTTTTTGCCCGCTTCCCTACGCTGGAAGCCTTCTGCGAGGGCAGCGAGGAAGAAATTGCGGAGCTCATCCGCTCCTGCGGGTTATATAAAACAAAGGCTCATGATATTTTTGCTATGTGCCATGTGCTGCGCGATTCGTATAACGGCGTGATTCCGGATACGGTGGATGAGCTGACAAAGCTGCCCGGTGTGGGACGCAAAACCGCAAATCTCGTTGTGGGCGACATTTACAAAAAACCTGCCGTTGTGACGGATACGCACTGCATCCGTATCACGGGACGACTCGGTCTGACCGAAAGCAACGTGCCGCTCAAAGTCGAAAAAGACCTGCGCGCAGTCTTGCCGCCGGAGGAGAGCAACGACTTTTGTCACCGTACCGTTTTACACGGCAGAGCGGTCTGTACAGCGCGTAATCCGAAATGTGCTTTGTGCTGCATGAATTCGTTCTGCAAAAACCCCGTGAACCCGATAGAGTAAATAAAGCTAAAAAACGCAGCGCTTTTCCGTTGTGTTGTTCTTGATAAAAGAAAGGAAGCTACTTTTTATGTTCAAGTTTTGTAAGACCCAGCTTTGGGAGTGCTCCCGCACGCTTTCCGATGTTGCAATGGGCAGAAAGCCCGCAGAGACGGTCATTCGCAATGCGCGTCTCGTAAACGTCTGCACGCATGAAATCCTCGACAACATCGACGTTGCAATTTCCTGCGGCCGTATTGCACTTGTCGGCGATGCCGCACACTGCATCGGTGAAAGCACAAAGGTCATCGATGCCGAGGGTCAGCTTATCGCCCCGGGTTTCCTTGACGGTCATATCCACATTGAGTCTTCTATGATGACGCCGATCGAATATGCAAAGGCCGTTATCCCCCATGGCACCGTCGGGATTTATTATGACCCGCACGAAGTCTGCAATGTGCTTGGCCTCAAAGGCATTGACCTGATGGCGGAAGAGGCGGAAAAGACTCCGCTGAAGGCTATGCTGACGACCCCCTCCTGCGTTCCGGCTGTTCCGGGATTTGAGGATTCCGGCGCGGAGATCACCGCCGCGGATATTGCCTCGGAAATGAAGCACGATTATACCGTTGGTCTCGGCGAAATGATGAACTTCCCGGGCATCACCGCTTCCGCGGAGCCGACGCACAACATCACCGGCGAAACGTTGAAAGCCGGCAAGATCATTACAGGGCACTATTCCATCCCGGAGACGGGTCGCGGCCTCAATGCATACATTGCAAGCGGCGTGCGCTGCTGTCATGAATCCACCCGTGCGGAGGACGCACTCGCAAAAATGCGTCTTGGCATGTATGCCATGCTGCGCGAGGGCTCCGCTTGGCACGATCTGCAGGAGGTCTCCAAGGCCATCACGGAGCACAAAGTGGACAGCCGATTTGCGACCATGATTTCCGACGATACCCACCCGCATACGCTGGTTGCAAACGGTCATCTCGATCACATCGTGCGTCGTGCCGTCTCCTTCGGTATCGATTTTGTCACCGCTATCCAGATGGTCACGCTCAACTGCGCACAATGCTTCCAGATGGATCACGAGCTCGGCTCCATCACCCCGGGCAAGTGCGCGGACATCGTATTTATTGATAACGAAAAAGACATCCGTGTCACCCGCGTGCTCATCGACGGCGACGTTGTTGCAGAAAACGGCAAGCTGACGATTGACCTGCCGAAGTCTGAGCTTCCCGCATGGGCGCTCGACACGATGCACGTCGGCGAGACGATCACCCCGGAAACCTTTAAGGTGCATACCGATAAGGTTGGCACGGCAACCGTCCGTGCGATCGAGATTATCCCGGTACATGTCGGCGACTATGAGCGTCACGTTGAACTCAAGGTTGAAAACGGCGAATTAAAGAGCGATGTGGAGCAGGATGTTTTGAAGACATTCGTCTTCGAGCGCCACAATAAGACCGGCAAGCACGGCGTTGGCTTTGTCAAGGGATTCCACGTCAAGTGCGGCGCAATGGCTTCCACCGTTGCACACGATGCACACAACCTGCTCGTTGTCGGCACGAATGACGAAGATATGGCACTTGCTGCAAACACACTCATTCAATGCGGCGGCGGTGAGTGTATTGTGCAGAACGGCAAGGTGCTCGGCTGTGTTCCGCTGCCGTTTGCGGGTCTCATGAACACAAAGTCCGCTGAAGAAATGGACGAGCTCGTCGAGAACCTCGGCAAAGCTTGGGAAACGATCGGCTGCGACATTCAGTCTCCGTTTATGACGATGGCTTTAATCCCCCTCGCCTGCCTGCCGGAGCTGCGCCTGACCGACCGCGGTCTTGTAGACTGCACCACCTTCTCTTTTGCAGACCTTGAGGTTGAATAAGACCGTTTGAAAGTAGATTACCTTATTCTTAGAATGGGAGGAATTACCAATGATCTATGATTTTGAAACGCTGGTTTCCAGAAAAAACACCGGCTCCGGCAAATGGAACGAGATGACAAAAGAGCATCCGAACCTGCCGGAAAACGTTGCACCGCTTTCCGTTGCGGATATGGAGCTGAAAAACCCGCCGGAGATCGTAGAGGGTCTGAAAAAGTACATCGATACGCATATCCTCGGCTATACCGGCCCCACAGAGGAATACTTCGATGCGGTATGCGGCTGGATGAAGCGTCGCAACGACTGGGATATTAAGAAAGAAGAAATTGTTTCTACACACGGCGTCGTAACGGCTCTGGCTGTTTCGGTTCTGGCCTATACCGATCCCGGCGATGGCGTTATCACCATGCCGCCGGTTTATTATCCGTTCAGAATGACCATTGAGCACAATAACAGAAAAAACGTGGAGTGCCCGCTCATCAACACGAACGAGACATACACGATTGATTTTGACCTCTTTGAGAAGCTGTGCGCAGAAGAAAAAAACAAGATGTTTATCTTCTGCAATCCGCACAACCCGGTTGGCCGCGTTTGGACGGAAGACGAAATCGCAAAGCTCGGCGCCATCTGCGCAAAGCACAATGTGATTGTTGTCAGCGACGAGATCCACTCCGACCTCATCATGCCGGGTCATAAGCACGTGGCATTTGCAAACGCTTGCAAGGATGCACTGCCGAAGTATCTTGTTTGCACCGCGCCGAGCAAGACATTTAACCTTGCGACGCTCCAGACCTCGAATATTGTTATTCCCGATGAAGAATTGAGAACAAAATTCCAAAGTATTTTACAGCAACACTTCACGCCGTCCGCCGGTGCGCTCGGCCTTGAGGCCTGCCGTCTCGGCTACACGGAGTGCGAAGGTTGGCTTGCAGAAGTCATCGACCTTATCTACAAAAACTACAAGAACTTCTGCAAGTTCATCGACGTAAACTGCCCGGGCGTTACATACAGCGATCTGCAGGGCACGTACCTCATGTGGATCGACTGCACGACGTTCGGTCTCGATGATGAAGCGCTCGATAAGCTCCTGCGCAAGCATGATCTTTTCTGCGACGCCGGCACGCTGTTCTCGCAGGGCGGCACCATGCATACACGTGTAAACCTCGCAGGTCCCGAAAAGATGCTCAACGCCGCGATGCAGCGCTTTAAGGACGCGTACGACGAAGCGAAAAACGCGTAAGCTTGCTTCTGAAATTCCGTAATGTATAACAAAAGGCGAACCGCACAACTCCGTGCAGCTCGCCTTTTTGCTATGCTGTTTTACTGAATGCCGAGCGCGTCTTTCGCTAAACGGTCGGCGAGGTCGTTGTATTTGTCGCCGGAGTGCCCCTTAACTTTCACAAAGCGGAAACGGATGTGCTTTGCGGCTGCGGCGCAGAATTCGCGGTACGCAATGGTGCCGGGCTTTTTTGCTTTCCATTCTCCCGTTGCCCATTTTGCTACACCCTCGTAATCATGGTAGATTGTCACGGAGGGCACATCGTGCTCGATGCAGTAGCGCAGAACAGTTTCGGAGCCCTTGATCTCCCCTGCCACGTTGCGCATTTCGGCAAGGTCGGGGTCAGTGAATCTTTCGGAAAAATGCAGCTCTTCGCCGTTTAAAAACAGCACAGCACCACAGGAAAACTCCTTTGTGCCGATGTGGTAGCTACCGTCTACGTAAGCCACGGCGCCGTCTTCTTCAGGCGCTGCGGTCGAGCTTTCTGCCGGAGTGGCTTTCGTCAGATCATTTTCACCGCGCATATAGGCTTCGGCTTCTGCAAGCGTTGGAAAGCTTTTGAACGACGCGCCTTTAAAGCCGGTCGTCTGCGCACGGCATTCGTCCCACGTTTCAAAAATGCCGGTTTTTCGCCCGGCGCGGACGGCGTAGTATTTTTTTGCCATAAAATGAAATTCCTTTTCGTTTATTCAAAGATCGGGGTGGAAAAATAACGGTCGCCGCTGTCGGGCAGAAGCGCCACGAGCGTTTTTTCTGCGTTTTCGGGCATGCGCAGCAGGCGCACGGCTGCGGCAAGTGCCGCGCCGGATGTGATGCCGACGAGGATGCCCTCAGTGCGTGCCAATAATTTTGCCATTTTGTACGCTTCTTCATCCGTGACGGTCAGCACTTCGTCCACAACGGAAGCATCGTAGTTTTTCGGGATGAAGTTTGCGCCGATGCCCTGTAAGCCGTGCGCACCGCTTTTGCCCTGTGTGATGAGCGGTGAAGTCGCCGGTTCCAAACCGACGGTGTGTACCTGTGGCAGATGCTTTTTTAAATAGCGCGCCGTGCCGGTGATGGTGCCGCCGGTGCCGATGCCCGCAACGAAAATGTCGAGTTTGCCGCCTGTCTGCTGTACAAGCTCCGGACCGGTCGTTTCATAATGTGCGGCAGGATTTGAGGGATTCTCAAACTGTGCGGGGATGAAGCTGCCGGGTGTACTTTTCGCGATCACATCCGCCTTTTCAATCGCACCGCGCATGCCGTCTTTGCCCGGTGTGAGTACGATTTCCGCGCCGTATACGGAAAGCAGCTTGCGGCGCTCGGCGCTCATGGTTTCCGGCATGGTGAGCACCACGCGGTAGCCGCGCGCCGCTGCAATAGATGCGAGGCCGATGCCCGTGTTGCCGGAGGTTGGCTCTACAATAACCGCGCCGGGCTTCAATTTGCCGGCTTTTTCGGCGTCTTCAATCATTTTCAGTGCCGCACGGTCTTTTACGCTGCCGGCGGGGTTTAAATATTCAAGCTTTAAAAGCGGCGCGTTGGAAATGCCCGCAGCTGCCGCAAAGCGGGACGCACGCAAAAGCGGTGTTTTGCCGATGAGTTCGGTTACAGATGAAGCGATGTGTTCATTTTTCATAAGACAGATCCTCCCTTTCTATATCGATACCATTTTACCCCCGATTTTACGCGCGGTCAAGAGCGCGATTTTTGCAAATCTTTTGCGTTTGTAAGAGTTTCTTAAGTTGTTTATTTTTTGTCTTACCTGTATAATAAAACCATCAGAGAGTCCGCGCCGGGTGTTTTGCGCGGAGGAAAGGACTGACTTTATGACTAAGAAAAAGATTTTCACAATCGCCGGTATTGCCGTCGGCGCTGTGATCGTGATCGGTATTGTAATCTGGCTCATTTTCTTCCGCGGCGGCAGCGTTGCGCCGAGCGACCCGAATGAGATGGTGTATGTGACGAGCGTTGCGGACATCACCGGCACGGGTTCACTTGGTATGACGGCGAAATACTCCGGCGTTGTGGAGCCGGAAAAGACGCTCTCCGTGCAGAAAGACGACACAAAGAAAATCGCAGAGCTGTATGTGACGGTCGGTCAGGAAGTGAAAGTTGGCGATAAGTTGTTCAGCTACGATACGGACGACCTGCAAATGCAGCTTGAAGAGGCGCAGTTACAGTTGGAAAGCCTTAAAAACCGCATTTCCACGCTGAACCAGCAGATTGATTCCCTGCAGAAGGAAAAGAACAAAGCGTCTTCCGACGAACAGCTTTCCTATACCCTACAGATTCAGTCTGCGCAGCTTGAAGTGAAATCGACGGAATACGATCAGTCTACGAAGGCGAAAGAGATCGAGAACCTCAAGAAATCGCTTGAAAATACGGATGTCATGGCAGAAATGTCCGGCGTTGTGAAGCAGATCAATGACGGTTCCAATACCAACACAAGCGGCAGCGATTCTACGAACGCGTATATTACGATTCTCGCGACGGGTTCTTACCGTGTAAAAGGCACGGCAACGGAGCTGAATGTCTATTCCTTGCAGGAGGGCATGAAAATGAAGGTCGTCTCCCGCGTAGACCCGGAGCAGACTTGGACGGGCACCGTGGAGAGCATTGAACGCGAAGCCGCAAACGATAATAACAACAGCGGCGTTTACTACGGTTCCGAAAACTCGTTTACAAAGGCGACAAAGTATAACTTCTACCTTGTGCTCGATGATTTCAAAGGTCTCATGCTCGGTCAGCACGTTTACGTGGAGCCGGATGAGGCCGAAGACGTGAAGACCGGAATTTGGCTGCCAAGCTACTATATTCTCAACGAAGGCAGCAAAAACTACGTTTGGGCCGTAAACGATAAGAATCGCATCGAAAAGCGTGAAGTGCAGCTCGGCAAGTTTGACGATACCCTTTCCGAATATGAGATTACGTCCGGCGTGACGGCAGACGATCGCTTGGCTGTTGTGGAAGACCGCGTGCACAGCGGCATGTATGCTACGGACGATATTTCCTATATGAACCAGGGTGACAATTCCACAGATATGGATGCCGCAAACGGTGACATGAACGATGCCAAAACGGACGATGCAAACGGTGTTATGCCCGCGGAAGACGGCAGCGATATGGACGGCGACCCGAATGGCTACAGCGCCATGCCCGCAGAAGGTGCTGTAACGGAGTCCGAGGGCGAAACGGACACGGCGGATGGCGCGACGTCGAGCTTTGAAACCGTTATCGGGGGTGCTACGGCATGATCTTAGAGCTGCACAACATTTATAAAACGTATATCCAAGGCAAAATGGAAGTGCCGGTTCTAAAAGACATCTCTCTTTCTGTGGATGAGGGAGAATATGTCGCCATCATGGGCCCGTCCGGCTCCGGCAAAACGACGCTGATGAACATCATCGGCTGCCTTGATCTGCCGACTTCAGGCACGTATGCACTTGCGGGTGAGAATATCATCGGCAGCAGCGAATCGAAGCTTTCGGAAATTCGCCTCAACTCCATCGGCTTTGTGTTCCAGAGCTTTCATCTCTTGCCTCGCCAGAGCGCGGCGGAAAATGTTGCGCTTCCCCTTTTATACGCAGGTGTGCCGAAAAAAGAGCGACGCGCGCGTGCCGTGCGTGCTTTAGAGCGTGTAGGTCTCGGCGACCGTGTGGATTTTAAGCCGAACCAGCTTTCCGGCGGTCAGTGCCAGCGCGTCGCGATCGCCCGCGCCATCGTCAACAATCCGAAAATTCTTTTAGCCGATGAACCGACCGGCGCGCTCGACAGCCAGTCCGGCGCGCAGATCATGGAGCTGTTCCAGACGCTCAACGACGAGGGTGTGACCGTTGTGATGATCACGCATGACATTGATGTGGCAAATCACGCAAAGCGTGTGCTGCATATTCGCGACGGTCAGTTTGCGGAACAGCATATCCCCGAGAAAAAGGAGGCGGAAGTATGAAACTGCCGGCAAATTTCCCACTTAAAAAAGTCATTATCACGGTGGTCTCCGTAGTGATCGTGATCGCGCTGATCATCACCGGCGTGACGGTCGCGGTGAACGGCAAGGCGGCAAATGCCACGGTGGATGTGGAGCAGGTTTCAAATATCTCCACACAGTATTGGGGTGACCAGTCCAGCACCTACGGTAATGCTACAAGTGACTTTGTGCAGGAACTTTACCCCGATAAAGAAAAAGCTATTTCTAAGATTTTCGTCAAAGAGGGCGATACCGTCAAGATTGGCGATACGCTTTTGCAGTATGATACGACAAAGCTCCAGCTGACGGTAGAGAGCAAGGAGCTTGAAGAAAAAAAGAAGAAATACGAACTGGAGCAGGCCGAAAAAGAACTTACGAAGCTCCAGAATACGGCGCCGTATGTGGAGCCGGTTATCCCGGAGCCCGAGCCGGAACCCACTCCCACGCCGGTGCCGGAATCGCAGGCGGAACTGTATACGGAGATTACAGAGCACTCGAAGCCGTTTAAAGGTGCCGGTACGGAGGAAGACCCGTATGTCTTTCTTTGCACGGAAGATGCTGTGCTGACGAAGGGCTTTCTCTTGAAGCTGCTTGGCGTGACAGACCCGCGTGCGACCCCTACCCCTACCCCGACCCCCACACCGAGCGCAGAGCCTACGACACAGCCGAGTGAAGTGCCCACGGCGACGCCACAGCCGACGGTTACCCCCGAACCGACTGCGGAGCCCACTACAGCGCCGACGGAAGCCCCTACTCCCGCACCCATAGAACCCACGGAAACGCCAACGGTTTCCGATATGGCGTGGTTCAGGCAGATGACATTCACAAAAACGAATGAGACCGGCGGCGAAAGCGTACCCACGCCGGAGCCTGATTTCACACTGCCGGACGGCCCGTTTGTCGCACGTTTTGAAGTGCATGAACAGGATAACGAAAACCTGCCGCTTGTAAAGGGCTGGCAGATGGACGGCGATAAGATTTCCGCGGGCTTCTTTAATGAAGTTATCAGCGAGCCGGATGACATTCAAATGCCGGATCTCTCCTACGCCGATCCGGGCATCAGCTACGATACCGGAGGCTCCATGTATACGGCGGAAGAATTGCAGCAGATGATCGCCGATAAAAAGCAGCAGATTCAAGATTTAAAGCTGAATGTGAAACAGGCGGCGCATGACCTTGAAAAAGCGAAGCTGGATCTTGAAAACGCTACAATAAAATCGACCGTGAACGGCGTTGTGAAGTCGCTCACAGATCTCGATACGGCGATGTCCACAAGCTCCCCGTTCCTCGTGGTTTCGGGCGGCGACGGTTTCTATATAACGGCATCCTTAAACGAATCGCTGCTCGGCAAGGTGCATGTCGGCGACACGGTCATGGCGAGCTCTTGGGAGAACGGACAAATGTATGCGGCAGAGATTGTACAGATCTCCGATTTTCCGAATGATAATTCCGATTATTACTATGACGGCTCCTCAAACCCAAACAGCTCCACGTACCAGTTTACAGCGCGCATTGCCGATGCGGACGGCCTGAAAAACGGCATGGGCCTTGATATTACTTTGCAGGCGGCCTCGGATAACGCAAGCAATGCAATATATCTTTTTAAAGCGTATATCCGCAGCGATGACGGCGGCAAGTATGTTTTGAAGGTCGGCGATGATAACCGTGTGCATAAAACGTATATCAAAACCGGCAAGACGATTTACAACCAGTATCTGGAGATCAAGAGCGATACTTTGACGGAAGAAGATTATGTGGCTTTCCCCTACGGCACTTCGGCAATTGATGGTGCCAAGGCGAACGGCATGGAAGAAAACACAGACGAAAATGACGGCATTGACGCAAGGGGGCTTGACACATGATTGAAAATATCAGACTTTCATTTCAGGGAATCTGGTCGCACAAAATGCGCTCGTTCCTGACGATGCTCGGCATCATCATCGGTATCGCCTCTATCATCTCCATCGTGTCCACCATCAAGGGCACGAATGAGCAAATCAAAAAGAACCTCATCGGCTCCGGCACAAACACGGTGCAGATTCAGCTGTATCAGGGCGATTATCAGTACGAAATGCTGTATAACGGCTTGCCGGACGGCATCCCTGTGCGTGACGAGACCACGATGGAAAAAATCAAGTCTGTAAAAAACGTGGAAGATGCGGCGTTTTACACCAGCCGCAGCGACTACAACAACTCCGTTTACTACGGCAACAACGGCATTTCCGGCTCGCAGGTCTTCGGCGTGGATAACAGTTATTTCACGACGAATGGGCTGGTGCTGAAAAGCGGCCGCACCTTTGTGGACAGTGATTTTACGGATTTCCACGCGGCAGCTATCATTGATGCCGATACGGCGGATTCGCTGTTTGACGGCGAAAACCCCATCGGAAAAACGATCGAGATCAGCAGCATTCCGTTTACGGTAGTTGGCATTGTGGATGAAGACAGCAAGTTTGAGCCCGTCATCAACTCCATCGATGAGTATTATACGTATTACTCGGACAGCTCTGCCTCCCGTATTTTCGTGCCAAGCTCCATGTGGCCGGCGCTCTATTCGTTCGATGAGCCGCAGAACGTGGCCATTCGCGTTTCCAATACGGAAGCCATGACGGATGCCGGCAAGGCTGTGGCGGAGATCATGAACGCGAACGTGACGAACAGCGAGATCAAGTATCAGGCACAGGATCTTTTAAAGCAGGCGCAGGACTTGCAGGATCTCAGCAGCTCCACAAATTCGCAGCTCATCTGGATTGCGAGCATCTCCCTGCTCGTCGGCGGTATCGGCGTTATGAACATCATGCTCGTTTCCGTTACGGAGCGTACGCGAGAGATCGGTCTGAAAAAAGCCATCGGTGCGAAAAAGAGCCGCATTCTGTGGCAGTTCTTAACGGAAGCCGCTGTGCTGACAAGCCTTGGCGGCATTGTGGGCGTGGGTGCCGGTATCGGTCTTGCGGAAATCATATCGCGCGTGACGTCTGCTCCGGTTGCCATCAGCGTGCCTTCCATCATTATTGCCGTGGTGTTTTCCATGGTCATCGGCATCATCTTCGGGCTTCTCCCCTCCTTCAAGGCGGCAAACCTGAACCCGATCGATGCTTTGCGGCATGAATAAAAACTAAAGATTTATAAAAATGCCCGCCGGGCTTTCCGATCACATCGGTCAGCCCGGCGGGCATTTTTGTGTTTTGAATTACTCTGCTTTGTCCTGCTCTGCGGCCTGAAGAAATACTTCGTGCCATGCGGGAAAATGCTTCTGCATACGGATCGGCTTTAACGCGGGTGTTGTGAAGCAGTGCTGCGAAGTGCCGGTGCAACTCAAAAGTCCTGTCTCCTTGCTGTGCCCCTCATACGCCATTTCAAAGCGTACACCGTTGTAGTTTTGAATGCGCAGTGTAAGCACAAGCGTCTCATCAAAGCGAATTGGGTGCTTGTAGCTGCACGAAACACCCAGCACGGGGATCAGAATGCCGTTATCTTCCATTTTTTTGTACGGCAATCCCATAGCGCGTAGCATCTCCAAGCGGGCTTCCTCAAACCAACGAATGTAATTCGAGTGGTGCACGATGCCCATTTGGTCGGTCTCGTAGTAATTCGCTTTGCGTTCAAAGGTGAACATGGCGCGGCCTCACAGGTGCATTTCGATGAGGTTTGCGTAAAAAGCCTTATCGTGTGCGCCGACTTCGGTGTGGATGGGTGCGCCGTCTTTGAAGAGGATGACGGTCGGGATGCTGGAGATGCCGTATTCGGCGGCGATTTCCTGCGCTTCGTCAACGTCGATCTTCGCGACGACGGCCTTGCCCTCGTATTCTTCTGCAACTTCCTCAATGAACGGTGCGATCATTTTGCACGGGCCGCACCATGTTGCAAAAAAGTCTACAAGAACAAGCTTGTTATCGCGGATCAATGCGCCGAAATTTTCAGCTGTGGGATGTACGATTGCCATGGAAACTTCCTCCTTAAAATGATTTGGCATTATACTAAATTTGTTTAAGAAATTTATTCGTAGGGTACGATTTCTGCGGAGAGAATGGTGACATCTTCAAGCGGCTTATCGTTCGAGTCGGTCTCAACGCCCATGATGCTGCGCACCACGTCCATGCCGTCAAATACCTGTGCGAACACGGTGTGTCCGGTACCTGCGGTGGAATATGCACCGTCAAGGTGTGTGTTGCCGCCGTTTTTATCGTAAAGTTCTTTGTAGGCATCCGTTACTTTGTCCATATCGAGCGTGCCGCCGTATATGGAGGTGAACTGTTCCGGTGCAGATTTATAGACCTGATAATACTGGTCG
>QWCE01008885.1_pt1 | contig 12115 bp, 5 predicted proteins | sample 1972531 | NCBI WGS metagenome assembly QWCE01 (sample SAMN09866716, study PRJNA288562) | Human gut metagenome isolate term4_stool, whole genome shotgun sequencing... | reverse complement strand
GGCGAAACCTTGACCGGAACCTACACCTTCAAAGTTACCTTTAATGATGTTGGCGGTGAGGGTCTGGAAGAAAAGCCCATCGAAAGAACCGTTACGATTAAGGGCGAAAGCACCGGAACCATCACCGGCATCCCCGTTGGTACCCGCTATATCATCGAGGAAGTCGGAAGCAACGATGGTGCCAAACTGCAAAGCGTAACCGTTCCGGATAGTTGCAAATCCGCCCATGTGATCAAAAACAACACCATGGTGGAAGGCGTGATTGAGAAGAGCAAAGATCCGAACAATCCGGAACTTACCGCAATCTTTACCAACACCCAGCGCACACTGATCAACATTGAGTTCGATAAGCTCTGGAAAGATGCAAATGGTAAGGACCTTACTACAGAGAACCGGCCGGGTACAATCTACATCCAGCTCCAGCGCCGTCTGGCAACCAGCCAAAACGATGCAGACTGGAAACCGGTAAACTACCCGAGAGCAGACAGCCCAAACTATGTTACCATTAACCGCGGTACTTACGGCTGGCTGTATACCTTTAGCGGTTTGGATCAGTACCAAATCAATACGGATAAAAGCCAGACCGATTATGTGTACCGCATTGTGGAAGGTACGGTGGAGAATGACCAATTTGAACAGGTAGCACCAGGCGAAACCATTACGATTAAGGGCAATACGTATGTTGTAACGGCTGAAGCAACAGCAAAAAGCGAAAAGGACAGCGAAACCGGCGCAACTACAACGCCAGCCAAAGTAAACGGTGGAACCATCACCGGCGGCAGCGGCAAGATTGTGCTGACCAACAAGCTGCAGAACCCGAAGTTTGTACTGGATATCATCAAGAAGGACGCGGAAAAAGACGAAAATAGCAATGACGTGCTCTTGAGTGGTGTTGAGTTCAAGCTGGAAAAGCTGGTCGAAACAACAACCGAAGGAGAATCGCAGTGGGTAGTAGATAAAAACTACCCATTCGATAGCACAAACATAGGTTCCATTACCGGTACAACGGACGACAACGGCAAAATAACCCCGAACCCGTTCACAAATCTGAAACCCGGTACATACCGCCTGACGGAAACCAAGGCACATCCGGGGTACAACCTGTTGGCACAGCCAATTGTGATCAAATTTACCCAAGACGGCACGTGTTCTATTGATGGGCAGGTAATTCCGCTCGGAGACAAGTTTACGAAGTCCGACAACACCTACACCATGACCCTTACCGTTCTGAACCGTAAAACGCCTGAGCTGCCCCACACGGGTGCAGACGCGCCAAGCCTGTGGCTGCTGATCGGCATGCCGCTGGCGGTGGCAGGGCTGTTGATATTCACATTCCGCTACAACAGGAAAGGGGGCCGGCGACATTAACCATCCCCCGGAAACCCAGCAACCCCCAGGGTACAGGGCCTGCCCGCCCGTGCGCACCCGTTTACGGCAGGCGCAGCCATAAGCCGGGGTGTGTAACTGAAAAGCGGAAAATATCGCCTGTTTCTATAAGCGCAGCCGGATTTTGTGTTAAGAAGCCTTGGGATCCGGAAAGGATTCCGGCGGCTCTTTGCCTTACATCCTGCTTGTGGCTGCGAAATATCCGTTATTTCCTTTGGTTTCAGATGCACCTTAAGCCAAGTGGGCAAGCGGCCCAGTTTTTCCTCCTTTTTTCTTCACGGCACAGTGCGGGCGGCGCGGCAGCGTTTCACCGCTGCAGCGCCCCGCACTGCACGCCGTGCTGATGCAGAACCCTTAAGCCGGGCGGCCCCGCCGCCCATCCGATGATGATTTTTTTTAAGAGAAGAGGTACTGAAATGAAAAAAGCAAAACGTTTTCTCACAGGCCTGTTGAGCGCCGCCCTGGCCCTCAGCCTGTGCGCTATGCCAGCAATGGCAGATGATGGCAGTGGAGCAACACCGGCACCCACTGCAAATCCGGTTTGGACGCAGGATACCGGTTTCATTACGATTCATAAATATGAGTGGAACGATGATACTAGAGGGCCTGCAACCGGCGAGGCAGAAGACGCAGGGAGTCTTCCTTCGAATGACAAAGGTGAAACGCCTACTCCGTTGGCAGGTGCAACCTTTACCGTTTATCAGGTTAAGAATGCAGAAGATCTGAAAAAATATTATGATGGTAAAGATGTAGCTTGGCCTACAAGCTGGGAAGATTATGCAGAACCTGATACTACTACCGGCGGTTATAAACTGAAGAGTGACGTGACTGCAACTGTAACTGAAGTCGATTCGAAAACGACAGATACCAGTGGCGTTGTTAAGTTTGAAGAATTGCCTTTGGGTCTTTACCTTGTGCTTGAAACCGAAACACCGGATTCTGTCAGGACTGCATGTGAGCCGTTCTTTGTCTCTGTTCCTATGACAAAAGTCTCGACTGATACGAATGGCGGTCTGACTGATTGGCTGTACGATGTTCATGTCTTCCCGAAAAACTCTACTGCATATGGTCAGGCTGTTTTGCAGAAAGTCGGTAAGCAGAGCGGTACAGATACAGAAGTTACAGCCATGCAGAGCTACAAGTTTAAGCTCTATAAGAAGAATGAAGACGGAACATGGACTTGGATTGAGAAGAAGCCTGCAAATGGCGTAGATAATGCAGGCGAGTGGCTTGACGCAGCTAATAAAACGGGTGTCCTTACCACGGGTGCAGATGGCAAAATCAGCGTTTCTGGTTTGACCAAAGGTGTATATGCCTTTGTGGAAACTGAAGTTAATGCAAACGATGGTTACATTTTGGATTCCGGCATTGCCTATGTTTTTAAGATCGGTGACAATGGCGAGATGGTTGCAGCGACCGAAAGTGATATTGAAGGCGCGCAAAAGCCTGAAACTAGTGTAAAGAGCTTTGACACTACTGCTTTTAGTGGAGCACAGGTTAAAGTAAAGAACTACAAGCCGGACTTCAAAAAGGAAATTACAGGTAAAAAGGATGCAGACTATGGCATTGGTGATGATGTTCCGTATACTCTGACTGTCAATGTTCCTGAAAACGTTGCAAAACTGAAGACTTTCACCGTATCTGATGAAATGAATAGCGACCAGCTGGTTGTTAATAGTGATATTGATGTTAAAGGAAAAGTTGGCGAAGCTGAAGAAACGACATTTAAAGAGGGTACTGAGTATACCCTGACGATAACGAATGCTGAGGGTAAGTCTGGCTTTACGATTGCATTTGCTACTGACAAGATTGCGGCATATGCAGGTGGAACCATTACCATTACCTATACCGCAAAGCTCCAGGACGGCGCTTCGGTTGGTGCAGTGGGCAATGTAAACAGTGCCGACCTGAAATACTCCAAGAAGACAAATATTACCACTACTGAAGCGGATCCTCCGTATGATATCCATGACGAAGCTGTTGTTTATACGTTCAAGACTGGCATCCTGAAACAGAATGAGGATGGCGAACCGCTGAAGGATGTTGAATTTACCCTTTATAAAAAGTATGATGCAGAAAAAGATACGATGAACAAAAATGGCACCGTTAAGTTTATGGGTGCTGATAAGACCCTTTTAACGCCTGAGGAAGCAGCAGCAAAAAAGCTGAACGATACTGTTAGTGATGAGCCTAAGTGGTTTGCTGTTATGGATTTGAAGACGGAGGCCGACGGTAAGGCTGTTGCAAAAGGTTTGCCGACTGGCGAGTATAAGCTGGTTGAAACCAAGACTCGCGAAGGCTATAACCTGTTGACTGGTCCGGTGGACGCAAACCTGACTCTGGACTACGCCACCAAATGGGAAAAGAAGGAAACCTTTAATAACGAAGGTAAACTGATTAAGCATGAGTACACTAGCACCGCAGTTACGGTTGGTGGAGCTCCGTACGAATATGAAGCGATCGTCATCATCAACCGCAAGGGCTTCAACCTGCCCACCACCGGTGGTTTCGGCACCCTGCTGTTCAGCGGCATTGGCGTGCTGCTGGTTGTGGCCGGTGTTGGCGTGCTGCTGAGCCTGAAAAAGAAGAACCGCGCCTGATGCGCCCGCCGCAAGGCAAAACAATGTTACAATTCACCAATAGGGTATAGAGGGATAATCCATCATACACAGGGGGAGGGCCGGATTTGGCCCTCCCCCTATGGTGGGTTATTGGGGAATAAATTTTTTTGGGTGTACATGGCCGTTGTTCGGTTGATTTTTAGGCCCTGCGTGGGGAACCACCCCATGGGCGTCAGGTTTGCGGCGAGGAACCACCCCATGGGCGTTAGGTTTGTGGCAAGGAACCACCCCTCAGTCACCTTCGGTGACAGCTCCCCTCTAGGGGAGCCACCGCAAACATAAGGTTAGATATTGGCGCCCCTTGAGGGGTGACTCCCCGCGGGGCGGGGAGATGTCGCGGAGCGACAGAGGGGACGGGGCGCTGTTTGCGCTGGACGCGGAGCGGCCTGAGGGGTGGTTCCCCGTGCAGAACCTAAAAATAAATAGGGTAAACCCCGTCAACGGGCCGATGGCGAGCATCGGCCCCTACAAATGATTTGCAATGTTTGCGGCGCGGGGTGGATGGGCGGCAATTATTAGGCCCGTCAAACGGGGCGTCGGGGACGCCGCCCCCTACATGCAGGGCGAGGTTTATTACAATTTTGTGGTGTGCAACGCCGTAAGGCCCTACAGATTATTTTATTGTTATTCACTACCCTAAAAACCACCCCCAACCCAATATCTCCTGAGCGGCGCAATGCGCCGCGGTCCACCACAATTATTCATTATCCAATTCCTAATTTCTAATTTCTAATTGCATCAGCTCCCAACTTCAACCCTCTCACGGAAAGGTTCGCGGTGACGCTATGGATACCACAACAAAACTAAAAGTCGGCTTTGCGGCCTTGATGATCCTGTCCGGCATTGGGGTGGCATCGTACCCGGTTATCAGCAACGCGGTGGCGCAGCGCCACGCCAGCGAAGCGATCCAAAATTACGATGATACCGTAAAAAGCATGGATACCGAAAAACTGGACGCCGCCAAGGAGGCCGCCCGCCGCTATAACCAGCAGCTGGACAGCGCCGTGGAGCGCGATGCCGCAGGCGAAGCGGAGGATACCGGCACCAGCTATGTGGACCTTGTGGATGTGGGCGAAAGCCTGGGGTATATCACCATCCCGAAAATTGACGTCAACCTGCCGATTTACGAAGGCACCAGCGATGATGTGCTGCAAAAGGGCGTCGGCCATCTGGAAGGCTCCAGCTACCCCCTTGGCGGCGAAAGCACCCACAGCGTGCTGACCGGCCACCGCGGCCTGCCCGAAGCCGTGCTGTTCACCGACCTGGACAAGCTGGAAGAGGGCGACTGTTTCTACCTGCATATTCTGGATGAAACGCTGGCGTACCAGGTGGATCAAATCAAAGTGGTGGAACCGGAGCACACCGAGGATCTGGAAATCACCGCGGGGCAGGATTACTGCACCCTTGTTACCTGCACGCCGTATGCCATCAACACCCACCGCATGCTTGTGCGCGGCACCCGCATCCCTTATAATGGAGAGGAAGAAACCAACACACCGCAGGCCGTGCAGTATCAGGCGCTGCGCACCGGAACGGTGGTCAAGCGCGTGGTGGATGCCTGGCCGTGGATCGCGGTAACGGGCAGCATTGTGATCGGCGGCGAAGCGCTGCTGCTGCTTTTGCTGCTGCACCGCTGCAAAAAGCGCGAGGAGGATGACTAAATGGGACGGCTGATTGCTAAAATTCTGGCCTGGCTGGCCATTTTGCTGGGGCTGGCGCTGTTGATACAGCCCACCGCTGCCCAGTGGTGGACCAGCACCCGCAACGCCAAAACCGCTGCGCAGTTTGCGGCCCGCGCCGAAGCTCAGCCCACCGCCCCCGCGGCGGAGGAAACCACAGCCGAACCCCCGGAGCCGGAACGCGCCTACCCTGAACTGTACGCCGCGATGCAGGACTATAACGCGGAAATTTACGCCGGGGGCCAAAGCGGCCTGACCGACCCGTTCGCCTATGAGGAAGCCCCGCTGGACCTTGCTGCCTATGGCTATGACGATGATGTGCTGGCTGTGCTGTGGATCCCGCGCCTGAACCTGGAGCTGCCCGTTTACCTGGGCGCCAGCCGCGAAAACCTGGCCAAAGGCGCGGCGCTGCTGGGCCAGACCTCGATGCCGCTGGGCGGCGAAAACACCAACACCGTGATTGCCGCCCACCGCGGCTATTATGGCGCGGAAATGCTGCGCAACGTGCAGCAGATCCAGGTGGGGGACAAGATCCAGCTGACCACCCCGTGGGAAACGCTGATTTACCGCGTGAGCGAGCTGAAAATTATTGACCCAAGCGATATCAACGCCGTGCTGATCCAGCCGGGGCGGGACCTGCTGACCCTTTCCACCTGCCACCCCTACACCCGCAACAGCCAGCGCTACCTGGTAATTGCGGAGCACGACACCGCCGCTGCGGACACCACCAAAGAGGAGGATTTGCAGGAAAGCGCCGCTACCTGGGACGAAACGCCGCGCCAGGTGACTGTGGAGGATGCCGGCGGCAGCTCCATTGCCGAAGTGGCCCCCCAGGCCCTGACCCCATTGCCGGGGGAGGGCAGCGCGGAATCCGAGGGGAGCGCGATCTCCAATACCATGATCTGGCTGGAAAACAACGCACTGTGGGCCGGGCTGGTGGTTATTGCCGCCGCCGTTGGCATTATGGTGATATGGAAAAAACACCGGGAGGATTAACCATGCAGTACACACAGCAGGCCGCCGCCGTTACGGCCGAAGTAAACAAGGCCGTGCAGGGCAAACAGCAAACGGTAAACACCATCTGGATGGCCATGCTGGCGGGCGGCCATGTGCTGATTGAGGATATTCCCGGCGTGGGCAAAACCACGCTGGCGCTGGCCTTTGCCCGCGCGCTGGACCTGAAAGAAAGCCGCGTGCAGTTTACGCCGGATGTTCTGCCGTCCGATTTGGTGGGATTTTCCGTTTACCAGAAAGAGACCGGCAAGTTTGTGTACCACGCCGGTGCGGTGATGTGCAACCTGTTTTTGGGCGATGAGATCAACCGTACCTCCTCCCGCACGCAGTCGGCTTTGTTGGAAGTGATGGAAGAAGGCACGGTGACGGTGGACGGCGTTACCCGCCCGGTGCCCGCACCCTTTACCGTAATTGCAACCCAGAACCCCATCGGCGCCGCCGGCACGCAGATGCTGCCGCAGTCTCAGCTGGACCGTTTCATGGTCTGCGCCGTAATGGGCTACCCCGATGAGGAAGCGGAGCTGGCAATTTTGGCCGGGCAGAGCAAAGGCCGCCTGCTGGACCGTGTGCGCCCCGTTGCCGGTCAGGCGGATCTGCTTGCCATGCAGCAGGAGGTCAGCACGGTATTTGTGCATGAGCTGATGTACCGCTACATTGTGGCGCTGGCCCAGGCCAGCCGCAAGGACCCGCGCCTGGCCGTGGGGTTAAGCCCCCGTGCCACCCTGGCGCTGACCAGCATGACGCGCGCGGCGGCGTATCTGGCGGGGCGGGATTTTGTTGCCCCGCAGGATGTGACCGCTGTGTTTGATGCGGTTGCCCGCCACCGCCTGGTGCTGAACGACCAGGCCCGCGCAGGCGGCGAAACGGTGGACAGCGTAATGCAGGACCTGCTGCGCACCGTGCCGCGCCCCCGCCCCGAAAAGGCTGACCGCCATGGCAGGTAAGCTGGGCCGGGCGCTGGTGCTTTTGGTGCTGCTGGCCGCGGCGCTCATCACCCAGGCACCGCTGGCGGTGTTCCTGTTAGCGTTTGCGCTGGTGCTTCTGGTGCTGCTGCGGCTGGACGCCGCCTATCTGCGCAGGCAGGTAACGGCAGAGCTGCTGGTGCCGGACAAACCCGTGATACAGGGCGAAGATTTTGCCCTGACGGTTCGGCTGCGCAACCGCAGCCGGTTGCCCATCCCTGCGCTTGTGGTGCTGCTGAACGCCGCCGATGAATGGGGCGGCGGGCAGATCACCCTGCGCTGCGCCGCCATGCTGGGTGGCAGAGAGAGCGCCGAACAGCGCATTACCCTAAACGCAGGCAAAAGCGGCGTGTGGAGCATTGCGGTGCGGGGCATCACCCTGCGGGATCACCTGGGGGTGTTCACCGCGGCGTGCCCGGCTGCCGTGCAAAGCCAGAGCATCTGTGTGCTGCCCGCTGCCGCGGCTGGCAAAGCCAAAGCGGAAACCGCCCCCGATGAGGACGGCGACGAAGCCGACACCCGCGCCGCCCTGGGCGGCAGCTATGAGCTGCGGGAGTACCGGGACGGGGATACCATCAAGCAGGTACACTGGAAGTTGAGCGCCAAGCTGGACCGCCTGATGGTGCGCGAACCGCTGACCGCCCTGCGCGCTGCCCTGACCCCCGGTGGGGACCTGGACGGAGCGGAGGAATGGGGGGATTTTCCCCAACAGGCGGCGAAGCACCGCAAAAACCCGCCCAAGCGCAAAAAAGAACGTACTGCCCTGAGCCGGCGCGGCGCTGCCGACCCCGGCAGTGGGCTGAAGTTTGTGGACCGTGTGCTGGTGAGCACCCAGCGCCCCGCAGCGCACCCCGCGTTGTGGCTGGCGGCAGATGCCGCGCTGCTGCTGGCGCTCACCTTTGGTTTGCTGCTGGTGCTTTCCACCGGGTTTGGCATTGCGGTGCCGTTGTGGGTGTGGCCCGCGGCAGCCGCTTTCTGCGCCGGGTGGGCGCTGTTCCTGCGTGCGCCGCAAGCCCTGCGCCGCTGGGGGCTGCTGGCGGGGGTGATTGTGTATCTTGTGGTGTTGTTCATCTGCCAGCGGAACTTTTTGGCCGGGGCGCAGCAGTGCGCCGGGAACATTGCCCAAAGCCTGAATGCCCGCCTTGGCAGCGCGCTGCCGGTGGCCCAGGGCGGCAGTGCGGCGCAGCTGGGGCTGTTTTTGCTGCTGGCCGCCCTGCCCGTTACCGGGGCGCTGGCCGCTGCGGCCCTGCGCCGTGCGGATGCCCTGCTGCTGGATCTAATGCTGCTGCCCGTTGTTGTGCTGCTGGCGCTGGCCGGGGCCGCGCCTGCTGTGCCCGCCTGCCTGCTGCTGTTGGCCGGTTGGATGGGGGCGTGGGCGGCTTCCTGCTCGGTGCAGCGGCGGGCCTTGTGGGGCAGGCGCGATACCGAAAACTACCGCCAGAACCTTTGCCGCCATTATAACATCCAAAAGTCTGCCGCGCTGGCGGCGGGCGGGCTTTGCCTTGCACTGGCGCTGCCCTGTTGGTGGCTGCTTCGCCCGGCGCTGGGGGTTCCCCTTGGCTGGCTGCAGCCCGCGGCCCAGCGGGTGGAATCCGCCGCGCTGAGCACCGCCATTACCTGGCTGCCGCGGGTCAGCGGCGGCAGGCTGAACATTCAGGTAGAAGCCGCTGCCGGTGGTGTGGTGGATGGCGCCTTGAGCCAGGGCGGGGGTATTCAGGTCAGCGGAGTGACGGATCTGGCCCTGACCGCCAGCGACAAACCCGAAGAAACCGTATACCTGCGGGGATTTATCGGCGGCAGTTATGACGGCACCACCTGGCAGGCCCCTGATGCCGATGCCTTTGACAGCGCCGCTATGAACTGGAAAACCGAGGATAACGCCCGGCTGACCATTGCCAGCCTGCCGTTTTTGCGCACCGCCTATGACGGCACCGCCCAGCCCCAGACGCTGACGGTGGAGCGCATCCACGCCGATACCCAGTACACCTATGCACCGTACAACGCCTACTGGGGCGATTATTACACCATCCAGGGCGATGGCGCCGCCGCGGGCCAGACCGCGCAGGACGATGTGTTCCTGTATTACCCGCGGGATACCGCCCAAACCCAGCTGGAAGCCCGCGCCGATGCCGCCCCCAGCGTGCTGGACCGGATGGAAGCATCCTATGCCGCTTACGCCGCCAGCCGCTACACCGCCGTGCCGGACGGCTATGACGAGCTGCAAACCCTGTGCGATGAAGCCAAAAAGGACCAGAAGCTGACCGAAGCTGCGGACATTGGCGATTACATCCGCGCCTATCTAAACACCAACTACCAGTATAACGCCAGCGCTCCCCAGCCGCCGGAGGGGGCCGACCCCATCCGTTACTTTTTAACGGAATCCAAACAGGGGTACAGTGTGCAGTTTGCCTCGGCGGCGGTGGTTATGTTCCGCATGTTCGGGCTGCCTGCGCGCTATGTGGTGGGCTATGCCGCGCCGCAAAGCCTGTTTACCCAACAGGAGAACGGCAGCTGGCACGCCATTTTGCAGGACGATAACGCCCACGCCTGGGCGGAGGTGTACATTTCCGGCCAGGGCTGGACCCCCATGGAGATGACCCCCGGCGTGCTGGTCAGTGCCCAACAGGCCGACCTGCGCACCGACCCGCTGCCCGAAACTCAAGGTCAAGACACCGCCCCCGCAGCAGGGGAGAGCAGCGCAAACGAACCCGCAGCCACCATCGTGCCCCGCAGCAGGCTGGTTTTGGCGGCGTTGCTGGGGGGGTGCCTGTTGGCTGCTGCGGTGCTGCTGGTGCTGGCCCGCCGCCATGCCATGGGGTATGGCCGGGGCAGCTGCAACGCGCGGGTGCTGGCCGTGTTTGGCAGCATCTACCGCCTTTTGGTGCGCCGCGGCCTGCCGCCGGATACACCATCCGATGCGCCGGAGTTTGCCGCATTTTTGCAAAGTTGTGTCCCCACCCTTGAACCCCAGGATGCCGAAGCTCTGCTGGCATTGGCCCAAGCCGCCCAATTTGGCGCAGGTACGATGACTGAGCAGGATGCGGACAAAATAAGAAAACTTTACCAGGTTATAAAACACACTGGAAAACGGAAACAGAGCCAGAAATCGGTTGAAAAGCAGAGCCAGGAATGATATAATGACCCCATACTGGGGTAGCGTGTTCTTTGCTTTCTTTGCACAGGGGGCTACCATGATCCAGGGAAATGTGGTATAATATGTTAAGTCCATTGACCAAGTAGGGAATGGCCGGGGTGGGGGACTGGTTTCTGGAACAGTACCCTGGGAACTGCCCGTGGGGCGGAAAACCGGCAAGGACAGAAAGAAGATCTTATAGAAGCAAACGTTAACAGGAGTAAACCCATGCCGCGCCGTAAACAGACAGAAGGAGAAAAAAAATTGACATCAGCCAGATGGCTGAAGACCTTGGCGTGTCCAAGACCACGGTATCCCGTGCCCTTTCGGGCAATGGCCGTGTCAGCGAAGCGACCCGCGCCCGCGTGGTCCAGTACGCCAAAGAGAAAAACTATGTGCCCAATATGCTGGCACGCGGGTTGGTAACCCAGCAGTCTTATAATATCTCACTGGTGTTCTCGCGCCAGTTCGGCAACCTTGCCGCACCATTTTTGCGCAAAACCGTCAGCGCCGTGTACGATATTGCCACCCGCAATGATTATGATGTGCTGATGACGATGGTGGGCGAGCAGGAAACAAGCCCGATGCAGCGTCTGCTGGTCAACCGCAAGATTGATGGCGTGATTCTGGCCCGCACGCTGGAGCGTGATCCCCTGATCCCCATGCTGCAAAAAAGCGGCATCCCCTTTGTTGCCATTGGCCGCCCGGCTGACCAGGATGTCATCTCGGTGGACCATGATCAGGTGGGCGGCTGCCGCGAGCTGGTCAGCCTGCTGCTGATGAAGGGCCTGCACCGCATTGCTTTGCTGGGCGGATCCATGCTGTACACCGTCAACCAGTCCCGCCTGGAAGGCTATAAGCAGGCGCATGACCGCGCCTGCTGCAAGATTGATGAGAGCCTGCTGTTTTTGGAGCTGGAAAGCGACGATCTACGCACCAGCGCTGTGGAGCTCGCGGTACAGCGTGGGGCGGACTGCATCCTGTGCATGGATGACCAGGTTGCCCAGCTGGCTTTGAGCACCCTGAGACAGCTGAACCTGCGCGTGCCGCAGGATATCCGTCTTGCCTCCCTGTATGACGACGAAGCGCTGCAGGGGTGTACGCCACAGATCACGGCGGTCTCTTTTGATGCCGAACAGCTGGGCCGCCGTACCGCACAGCAGCTGCTTTCCCTCATCCGCCATCAGCCGGTGGAAACCCGCACCCTGCTGGGGTACCAGGTGGGGTTGCGTTTATCGACCCAGACCTGAGAGAAAAGTAGATAATGATAAATCAACTGCCCGTACACGGTATGATAAGCCGTTGTGCGGGCAGTTTTTT
>QWCE01005187.1_pt1 | contig 12127 bp, 13 predicted proteins | sample 1972531 | NCBI WGS metagenome assembly QWCE01 (sample SAMN09866716, study PRJNA288562) | Human gut metagenome isolate term4_stool, whole genome shotgun sequencing... | reverse complement strand
TTCTTCTCAACATAATTTGGATGAAGAGCATGAGCTTGGTCGGCAGAAATCATAAATGATTTGTCAATTGCTATATCAAAATCTTCAAAATTTCCACCAGTAGAGTAAACAATTCTTTGTAGAACATCTCTTAAAAATGGAGAGTCGGCTCCTTCTTTTGTCATTGACCCAATCTCTTCGTGATTTGAAATTAATACAACATTTATTCCGCCTTTGGATTTGGAAGTAGTTAAAGCTTCAATAGATGAATATGCCATGCCTAAGTTATCTATTCTACCTATGCTATAGAATTCCTCATTTAATCCTATATATTTTCCTTTTTCTGTATCATATAAAAATAGATCAAAGTCTAAAATGTCTTCTTTATTAACATTTAAATTTTCTGAAATCAAAGAAATTAACAAGTCATCATTTTCTAAATTTGAAGCCAACATTCCAAGTATTGGAAGAGTATCTTTTTGGGGATTGTAAGTATATCCTTTATTTATTTCTCTATTCATGTGAATTGCCAAGTTTGGGATTGTAGTAACTGGTTTTTCAAAATCTATTAGCTTAGAAATGATTTTTTTATTTTCAACAACTGAAACTCTCCCAGCAATTGAAAGGCTTCTATCAAACCATGTACTTAAGATTGGTCCACCATATACTTCTGTATTTAGCTTGATATATTTATTTTTTTCAATCATAACAGGATTTGGTTTTATTCTAAAAGTTGGAGAGTCACTGTGAGAGCCTATGATGTTAAAATGCGTAAACTTTTTCACATCATTAATAGTAAAGGCTACAATAGCAGATTCTCCATTACTTATAAAATACTTTCCATCACTTTTTAATTTCCATTTTTCAGATCTTAAAAGTTCTTTAAATCCTGTTTTTTTAAGTTTATTTTTAATATTTTTATTTACATGATAAACAGAAGGACTATTATCTATAAAATCCATAAGTCCATCTACATACTTATTCATATAATCACCTCATTTATATTGTACCATTAATTTCAATTTGATTTTACATAGTATTATGGTATAATAAAAATGTCTTCAGGGCGAGGTGTGATTCCTCACCGGCGGTTATAGTCCGCGAGCCTATTAGGTTGATTTGGTGAAACTCCAAAACCGACAGTAAAGTCTGGATGAAAGAAGAATTGTAGCTATTATAGCCCCGAAGTAATACGGGGTTTTTTTAATGCCCCTAATTGTAGGAGGACAATATGAATATTAAAAAGTTGGTAAGAATAGCACTACTTGGTGCTATATCAGGTATTTTGATGATTGCGTTGCACTTTCCACTACCTATGTTTCCACCATTTATGGACATAGACTTTGGAGAAGTTCCTGCTCTTATAGCAGGATTTACCATGGGACCATTAGCGGGATTTTATGTTATAATAATTAAGTTGATAGTAAAAATAATTGTACAGTCAACAAGTACGGGATTCATTGGAGAACTATCTAATTTAATTGTATCAAGCGCACTTGTATGTATTTCGTCATATCTTTATAGTAAGAAAAAAACAGTTAAGAATTGTATAATTTCTTTGACTATAGGGGTATTAGCTATGGCAATAATTGCAACTATAAGTAATTATTTCTTTATATTCCCACTATATGGAATGGACATACCTAAATATGCAAAATCATTTAGTGAGATTAATCCGCTTGTAAAGAATTCAGCAACGTTCTTACTTATTGTAATAATCCCGTTTAATATAATAAAGGGATTTCTCAATTCAATCGTAGCAGTAGCGCTTTTAAAACCGATTGGAAAATATATGAATAGAGCATAAAGAGGAATCGCATGTCGATTCCTTTCTTAATTGGAGAGATATGTATAAATTTAATTCAAATAACTTAGAAGATACAAATGAATTTGCAAAAATCCTATCGAATGCTTTGACTAAAGGTTCAGTCATATCCTTAGTTGGAGAAATGGGAGCTGGTAAGACAACTTTTACACAATATCTATTAAAACACTTAGGTGTTTTGGATTATGTTACAAGTCCTACTTTTTCATTGGTTAATACCTACTATGGTGATTTTGAAATAAATCATTTGGATCTTTATAGAATGGAAAATGAAATAGAAATGGAAACATTGGATATTGATTTATTATTTTATCCTGATGGAATGACTATAATTGAATGGGCTGAAAGAGCAAAGAGCTATCTGCCAAGAAATCTAATAGAAGTGCATATTGAAAAGACTTCTACTACTGGTAGAGAGTTTATTATTTTAGGAAATAACAGAGAAGAAAAGAGATTGATAGAGAGATTATAATGAAAATTTTAAGTATTGATACATCTGGAATGATATCTTCATGTAGTGTCATGGAAGATGGAAAGATAATAGGAGAATTTAATATTAATCAAAAAAGAACCCATAGTGGAACTTTGGTTCCAATGATTGAAGAGCTCTTAGACAAACTTGGCTTACAGACTAAAAACATTGACCTTTATGCAGTTGGAAAAGGGCCAGGATCTTTTACAGGACTTCGTATAGGAATGACAGTTGCAAAAACACTGGCGATGGTATTCGATAAAGATATAATTGGAATTTCGACTTTAAAAGCTATTGCGAGGGGAGTTTACTCTCCTGAAAAAATAGTTTCTATTATAGATGCAAGAGGTGGAAGGGTATATTATGGAATATACCAATGGAAAGATAAGACATTGGAAGAAATTGAAAGTGAAGATTTAATCTATTTTGAGGATTTGGTAGAAAATTTAAAAAAATCAAATGATAAATATCTTTTTGTTGGAGATGTAGATGACTTTATTAATGATATCACTGAATTAGGATATGAATATATTGAAAATCTAAACACTAATATTTCAACTAATATATCTAAAATAGCTTATGAAAATAAAGATGTAGCTAAGAAGGATTATTTAGATTTAAAACCTGAATACATTAGAAAGTCACAGGCACAAAGGGATCTTGAAAATAAAAATGTATAGAGTAGAAAAAGTAACTCAAAAAGGTGTTAGAATTGTATCTGAAATGGAAAATGAAATTTTTAGCTTTCCGTGGGCATACGAATCCTTTGAAACCCTAATCAATAATCCCTGTAATCATTTTTACATTGTGTTTGATGACGATGTTCCAGTGGCATATTTTGGAATTATGATTATTATGAACGAATGTGATATTTACAATATTGCCGTAAGACCAATTTACCAGGGGAAGGGAATAGGCAGTTTTATAATGCAAGAGATAATTAAAATCTGCAGAAAAAACGAAGTGGATACAATTACATTAGAGGTTCGTGAGTTCAATTATAGGGCGATAGGTCTTTATGAAAAATATGGATTTAAACTTATTTCCAGAATAAAAGGGTATTATTCAAAACCATCAGAAGATGGATTATTAATGAGGTTGATTATAGATGAAGAAAAACTTGAAAATTTTAGCAATTGAAACTTCTTGCGATGAAACTTCTGTTGCAGTGATAGAAGATGGAAGAAATGTACTTTCAAATGTAATATCTTCTCAAATCTCTACTCATAGAGTTTTTGGTGGAGTTGTACCAGAAATTGCCAGTAGAATGCATCTTGAAAGTATAAATCACATTATAAAAGCATCCCTTGAAGATGCGGGATTAAATTTTTCCGACATTGATGTTGTTGCATGCACAAAGGGCCCAGGATTAATAGGAGCACTATTAGTAGGAATATCTTCAGCAAAGGCACTTTCTTTAGCTCTTGATATACCACTTGTTGGAGTTAATCACATGGAAGGTCATATATGTGCCAACTACTTGGCTCACAAGGAATTAGAGCCGCCTTTTGGAGGACTTGTGGTGTCAGGTGGTCACACTTATTTGGTAAATGTTAAGAATTATAATGATATAGAAATTATTGGAAGAACAAAAGATGATGCAGCAGGAGAGTGCTTTGATAAGATTGCAAGAGCCCTTGGACTCCCATATCCTGGAGGACCAGAAATTGATAAGAGAGCAAAACTTGGGAATAAAGATGCAATAGAATTTCCAAGACCTCTTATAGACGATAACTCATATGACTTTAGCTATAGTGGGCTTAAGACAGCTGTTCTTAACTATTTAAATCAAAAAAATCAAAAAAATGAAGAAGTTGATATAAATGATGTTGCTGCAAGTTTTCAAGAGGCAGTTCTTGATGTACTCGTTACAAAATCAATTCGAATGATTAAAGAATACAATATGAAAAAATTTATTATTTCTGGAGGAGTTGCTGCAAACACTTCACTTAAGGAAAAACTTCAAAAAGAATGTGATAAACTTGGAGTAGAGCTTTTTTATCCAACCAATATATTTTGTACAGATAACGCTGCTATGATTGGTTCTGCAGCTTATTATAATTATATTAATGGCAAAGTTTCACAACTTGACTTAAAAGTTTATCCTAATTTAGAACTTAATGAGTAAGAAAATTAAAATTTAGAACCAAAAATAAAAAGTAGAGATAAAGATTTGCCTTATGTCTCTACTTTTACTTTTCAAGGATATATTATACAATGTAAGTAATTAATGTTTTGGAGGAATTATGAATAAGAAAGTAGTTTTAAGCGGAGTTCAACCCTCCGGTAGTTTAACGATAGGTAATTATTTAGGAGCAATACAAAATTTTTCTAAACTTCAAGAGGATTATGAATGTATATATGCCATAGCGGACTTACACTCAATTACAGTTCCACAAGTTGCAAAGGATTTAAGAAGAAGGACATATGAAGTCCTTGCACTATACATGGCTTGTAATGTTGATCCTGAAAAATCAACAATATTTGTGCAATCACACGTACCTGAGCATCTTGAGCTTAGTTGGGTGCTTAGTTCGATTTCATATATGGGCCAACTTAGCAGAATGACACAGTTCAAAGACAAGGCAAAAAAATCTGAAGAAAATTTAAATGCGGCACTTTTTACTTATCCTGTGCTTATGGCGGCGGATATTTTACTATATCAAACTGATTTTGTTCCTGTTGGAGAAGATCAAAGGCAACACTTAGAGCTTGCGAGAGACCTTGCCATAAGATTTAATAGCAAGTATTCAGATACTTTTAAAGTACCCGATAATCTAATTAGAAAAGAAACAGGAAAGATATATAGCTTGAAAGATCCAAGTGTTAAGATGTCTAAGTCAAGTGAAGACGAAAATAGTTATATTTTAATGTTGGATGATCCTAAGACTATTGAAAGAAAGATTAAGAGAGCTGTTACAGACTCAGATGCACATTTTTGTTATAGCGATGATCAACCAGGTTTAAAAAATCTTATTAATATTTACCAAGCTTTTTCAAACGAATCCGTTGAAAATATTGTAAAACAGTATGAAGGTGAAAGCTATGGACCATTTAAAAATGATTTAGCAGAAATTATAATTGAAAGTTTAAGACCAATTCAAGATGAGTACAGTAGACTTATTAATGATAAAGCATTTTTAGAGGAAGTAATGGCAAAGGGAGCTTCAAAAGCAAGTTACTTAGCTAATAAAACTATAAGAAAAGTTTACAGAAAAGTTGGATTCGTACAAATATAAATTGGAAGTTTTTCGTTTTTTCGCTCTTAATTTTGATATAATAGACAGTAACATAAAACACAAGAGGGTATTATGAAAAGAAAAAGAAAAAAGAAAAAATTTAAGATTACCCCACAGATTCTAATTTTATTTTTATTAGTTTTGGTAGTTTCAAGAAATCTTTATTCAAAACAATTAAAGTCCAAGACTATTGAGCTTAGTGATATAGAAAATTATGAAAACACTTTGTCTCTTACAGGAACTGTTATTAGAGAAGAATATCTAATATCATATGGAGAGATGATAAATACAGATAAAGAAGTTTTAGATAAGATTTCTGCACTGTCTAATATAGGTTCTATTAATGGATTTAAAAACAATTTAGATCTAAATTTAGAAACTTCTAAAGAAAAAGCTGACAAGCTTTATAAAATGGAAAATATTTATTACAAAAAGAGTCAAAAAACTAAAGAAGAAAAACTTCAAGATGACACAGAAACAAAGTCTCCAATGGACGCTGAGTATATATATACGAAGGTTAAAGATGGTGAAATTAAGAGTTTAAAGAATTTAAACGAATTTGATTATGACTATTTGAAAAAAAATAGAGAAGAACTCAATTATTTAAAAAACAAGTACAGTGTAATATCTGAAGTCTTAAGCAAAAATGGTGAAAATTTAAAAGTTCCAGTTTCTGGTGTGCTTTTAAATAAAATTGATGGTTATGAAGATATTTTAAATCCATATGATATAGATTTAGAGAACTTTGAATTTAATATACCTGGTGATGTAAAAAAAGATATGACTATAGACGGATCAAAGATTGTAAATAATAATTTTTTTTATCTATATTTCAAAACTTTAACTTCAAATTTAAGTAAGAGATTAGAAGTTGGAGATACAATTAAAATAAAAATTGGAAAAGACTATCTAAATGGAAGAATAGAACAGATATTAGACATAGATAAGGAAACTAAGTTTTTAATTAAGTTTGATGAAGGTTTTAAAATTGTAGAAAATAAAAGATTTTTAAACTTCAAATTGATTAAAGATGAAGAAAAAACTTTTTTAGTTCCAACATCCAGTATTATAGAAAAAGATGGAATTTGGGGAGTTTATGTAAAAAATCCATCAGGAATAGTTAAATTCGTAGCTGTTAAAATCGTTGGTGAAGAAGAAAAGAACACCTTTGTTTCAGCTGGAAAAGATGGTATGATTACTTTTGGTGGAAAAAATTATGAAACATTAACCTTATATGATGAAGTGTTAATTCATCCTAAACTGGTTAAAGATAAAGAATTATTGGAATAGGTGATTTTTTGAGTATTGGTGAAAACATAGACAAAATTAAATCCAATATTGATTTAATAAAAAAAGAGAAGGGACTGGACTATCCTATTACATTAATAGCGGTTTCTAAAACTGTTGATGAAGAAAAGGTTATGGAAGCTTATGAGCACGGACAACGTGATTTTGGAGAAAATAAGGTTCAAGAGCTTACAAAAAAAGAAAGTTCATTAAATAATTTAGAAGATATTAATTTTCATATGATTGGGTATCTACAAAGTAATAAGGTGAAATATTTAGTTAACACCGCAAAACTTATTCATTCACTTGATAGAAAGTCTTTGATTAAGGAAATGGAAAAAAGAGGAAGAAATGAAGACTTTATATTTAACTGTTTAATACAGGTGAATTTAGCTAAAGAAGAATCTAAGTCTGGAATTTATATAGAAGACTTAGAAGAGTTACTTATTTTAATTGAAAACTCAAACTATGTAAAAGTTAAAGGGTTAATGATGATTGCACCTTTTTATGAAGATGTTGAAAAGGTAAGACCTTTATTTAGAGATATGAAAAAAATATATGATGAACTTAAAACACAAAAATTTAAGAATATAGAAATGAAATATCTTTCCATGGGAATGAGCCATGATTATAAAGTTGCAGTGGAAGAAGGCTCAAACATGGTTCGGATAGGAACTGATATATTTGGTAAAAGAGTATATGTTTAGGAGGAGCTATGGGCAAGTTTGATAAATTTAAAAGTCTTTTAGGTTTAGAAGATGAATATGATGATGATTATTACGAAGAAGATTATTTAGAAGATGATTACTATGAAAATTCACAAGATTTTAAAGAACCAGATTTTAAAGATGAGTATGATGAACCGAGTGTATCTACTCAAAACAGATTTAAGAAAAATAATGTGGTTCCATTTAATGACAATTACTCATCTGACAGAGTGAAAATTTTAATACATGAACCTATATCATATGAAGATGCGCCACCGGTTTTAGATGATATATTATCTAAAAATGTTGTAGTGCTTAATTTAGAAATGTTGGATATAGACCTTAAAAGAAAGGCATTTGACTTTGTTAGCGGTGGCATCTACGCACTTGATGGCAAGATACAAAAAGTTAGTAAAGACATATTTGTAATAGCTCCAAAGGAACTTGAAATAGATGGAAAATTAAAAGATCAAATTGCAAGTAAAGGATTCTATCAACTATAATGTCTAATGAATTAGATAAAATATTAGGTCATATTAAAGATCTTGACACAAAACAGACTATCAAAAGCTTTTATGATAGTCTATTTGTTGTTATGGAAAAAAATATTCCTTATTGTACAGATTTTATGTCTCCAATTGAAATAAAATATGCAATTTCACTTATGAATACCTTTGGATTTGACCGTTACTTAGTGTATCCAAGTTTAAAGGAATGCGAACGAAATGTACTACTAATATTTGGAGAATATTATGAACCGGATCCTGAAGAATATATAAAAACTTTGTCCTTTGAAATTCCAGATAAGGATATAGTTCATAGAGATGTCTTGGGGTCGCTTTTATCTTTAGGTATAAGTAGGAGTAAGGTTGGAGATATACTTTTTACAAAGACCAATGTAGTGTTATTCATTAGAAACACCATTGAAAATTATATACTGAATAATTTCTTTAAGGTTCGTAATCAAAATATATCAATAGAAGAAATATCGGACTTTGATTTTGAAGATGTGGAAAAGAACTATGTGAAAGAGACCATGATTGTGTCTTCCCTTAGACTTGATACAATTTGTTCTGGGTTAATGAAATCTTCAAGGAAAAAAGCTAGTGATAAAATCACTAAGGGAGAAGTTAAACTTAATTATGTTGAAGAAAAATCGAACCATCAATTAGTAGAAGATTTTTCAGTGATTTCTATTAGAGGTTATGGAAGATATAGGTTTTTGGAACCTCTATCAAGAACCAAAAAAGATAATTATGTAGTAGAATTTTTAAAATACATTTAGGAGAAGACTGTGATATTAGTAATTATTTTTTTGGTCATTATTTTGGACCAGATTACAAAGTACTTAGCAATAGGGTTAAAAAAGGGTTCTATAAAAGTAGTGAAAAATTTTATGGAGTTAGTTTATGTGGAAAATAGAGGAGCTGCTTTTGGAATTCTTCAAGGTAAAAAGATCATACTTGTTTTTTTTACATTTTTTATAATTGCTGCATTGTGTTATTTTATTTATAAAAGTCGAAGTAGACTTTCGACAATATCTAAAGTATCTATCTCATTAATAATAGGTGGTGCAATAGGTAATTTAATTGATAGAGTTTTTAGATATTTCGTAATAGATTTTATATCGGTTACATTTCCAAACGGATATGAATTTCCTGTATTTAATGTAGCAGATATTGCTGTTGTATGTGGAACTTTTCTACTTATAATCGCATTTGTTAAAACCGATGACTTTGAGGAGATAAAATGATAAAGTTTAATAATAGCTGGGATGAGCTCTTGAAGGACGAATTTCAAAAAGATTATTATCAAAAACTCAGAAAGATTTTGATAAATGAATATAAAAATTATGATATATTTCCAGACATGTACCTTATATTTGATGCGTTAAAAAAAGTTAGTTATGAAGACGTTAAGGTTGTGATTATTGGACAAGATCCATATCATGGAGTTGGGCAAGCCCATGGACATAGTTTTTCTGTATTACCAGGAGTTGCTATACCGCCATCACTTAGTAATATATATAAGGAGATGGTAGATGATGTTGGGGGATATATTCCAAATAATGGATATTTAATGAAATGGGTTAATCAAGGAGTTATGCTTCTAAACACAACACTTACAGTTAGAAGGGGAATGGCAAACTCTCACAAAGATATCGGATGGCAAATTTTAACAGATAGAGTTATAGAGATACTTGGTGATAGGAAAGAGCCAATAGTATTTATACTTTGGGGAAGCCATGCTATTTCAAAAAAGAAATTCATTAACCAAAAAATTCACTATGTGATACAATCTCCACATCCTTCACCTCTTTCAGCATATAGAGGTTTCTTTGGAAGTAGACCTTTTTCAAAGACCAATAACTTTTTGATTTCTCAAAACTTAAAACCAATAGATTGGCAGATTGAAAATATATGAAAAAAATAGAAATAATTGTAAAAGAAGACGGAATAAGAATTGACAAATACATTACAGACTACTTAGAAGACTACACCAGAAATTTTATAAAAAAACTTATATCTTCAGAAGCGGTACTTGTAAATGGAATAGCTATAAAGCCATCATATAATGTAAAATCGGGAGATACAATAAATATTTTACTTCCGACAGATGAAGTGGGAAAAATTTTAGCAGAGGATAAAGAACTTGAAATTATTTACGAAGATGATTATATAGCAGTTTTGAATAAACCTTCAAATCTCATAGTACATCCTACTGAGACTATAAGAGAAGGCACTCTTGTTAACAGATTGCTTTTTAGATTTAAGAATCTTTCGGATTTATATCAACCCTTTAGACCTGGAATAGTACACAGACTTGACAAAGATACTTCAGGGCTTATTATAATTACAAAGGATAACGATACTCATGAAAAGCTAAAGAGTATGTTTCAAAATAGAGAAATTGAAAAACATTATGTAGCTATTGTACATGGAAAAGTAGATGAAGAAGTTGTAATTGAAAAGCCAATTGGAAGAGATATTCATAACAGGACTAAAATGGCTGTAGTGGATGATGGAAAGTACGCAAAGTCAATTCTTAGACCAATTTGTTATAATGATGAGTATTCTTTAGTAGAAGTTTTAATATCAACTGGAAGAACTCACCAGATAAGAGTTCATTTGTCATCTCTACATCATCCAGTTTTGGGAGACAAAACATACGGCATAAAAAAAGAAAAGATAAATACAAATAGACAGATGTTACATGCCTTTTATCTAAAGTTTAATCATCCAATATTAGATAAGAGGATTGAGTTAATAGCACCATTACACGATGACTATATTGAGACGATAAAAAAATGCAACTTAGACTATGAATGTTATAAAGAGTTGGTTTTAAATTTGGAGGATTAAATTGGACAAAAATCTAATACTATTTTGCAATGCTCTATCAATTTCAAATAAGGCTGCCATAAATATTATAGAATATTTTTCTAATTACAAAGATTTTATCAATAATATAGACCAAGTTAAAGAAATAAAAGGTTTGGATAAAAGAATTTGCGAAAGGATTTTAAAGAATAAAGCTTTTGATTTAAAAGATTATTTAGAAAAAGTTAAGTCTATGGGGATAAAAATGACTTTTATAGAAGAAGAAGATTATCCCACAAACTTAAATTACATAGAAGATCCACCACTTATGTTATATTATTTAGGTACTTTACAAAAAGATGATATGTATGGAATTTCTATGGTCGGTTCACGAAAATGTACTTCATATGGAGCTTGGGCATGTAAAGAGATAGCAAGAGATCTTTCGAGAAATGGAATTCCAATAATATCTGGACTTGCCTATGGTATAGATAAGATTGCTCATGAAACCAGTCTCCAAAATAATAACAGAACAATTGGTGTTATAGGAAATGGAATTGATGTTATTTATCCTAAAACACATAAAGAACTATATGAAAGAGTTTCAAGAAATGGGGCTGTAGTTTCTGAATATCCTTTAGGAACAACTCCAAAAAATTATAACTTCCCATACCGCAATAGAATAATTTCAGGTATTGGGCAAGGAGTTGTTGTCGTTGAGGCAATGAGAAAATCAGGTACATTAATTACGGCAAATTATGCTCTTGATCAAGGCAAGGATGTTTTTGCAGTACCTGGGAATATTAATAGCTTCTATAGCCTTGGGACCAATGCTCTAATTAGAGAAGGGGCAAAGATAGTGACTGAAGTAGATGATATTTTAGAAGATATACACTGCCCTAATGAAATAGAAGATAAAGAGATTATAATACAATTAGAAGATCCTACTGAAAATGATATTATAAATATTTTATTAAAAAATCCATGCACAAGTGATATAATATCTGATCAGTTGGGAATTGCAGTAGAAGATATAAATGCAACATTAACAAAGCTTGAAATGAAAGGATACGTATCAGAAGAAATGGGTGGAATATTTTACCCAATAGTTAGAAAGGAATGATAGAGTGGCTAAAAAATTAGTTATCGTCGAGTCTCCTACAAAAGCAAAAACCATTGGTAAAATATTGGGCAGTAATTATAAGGTTATAGCTTCGGTAGGACATTTAAGAGATTTACCTAAGAGCAAGATGGGAATTGATATAGAAAATAACTTTGAGCCAGAATATATAAAAGTT
>QWCE01007637.1_pt1 | contig 12140 bp, 13 predicted proteins | sample 1972531 | NCBI WGS metagenome assembly QWCE01 (sample SAMN09866716, study PRJNA288562) | Human gut metagenome isolate term4_stool, whole genome shotgun sequencing... | reverse complement strand
GTTAAAACAATACCAATGCTACCAATTAAAAATCTAGTTAATTCTAATGTAAAATTAGTTGAAATATAATTATACATTGAAAATCCGTTGCGTAATGCTAACACAAAAATTGGAAGTCCTGAACATAAATAAGTAAAAAATAAAACATTACTCATCGTACTCATTATATCTTTTCCTATTTCTCTAGCAGATTTTTTCAGATTTTTAACAGATATATTATTGTCTTTTTGAATAAGTTCCGATATAGAAGATGAAATTGTAATCGCCACATCCATGATTGCTCCTGTAGATCCAATTAATAATTCTGGCAAAATAATATCTTCAATAGGAACAGTCAGAAATGATAATTCATTGAAATTTATCCCCTTATATCCTGTAAAATTTATAATAATCACAATTGAAAAGAGCATTACTAATGTTGATATAATTACAGAAATAATTGCTGATAATGTTTTTTTGTTAAAACCACTTGCTAATATCAAAGAAATAATAGAAAAAATAATCATTTCTATTACACATAAAAATAATAAATTAGCACCTTTAAAATACAATGATAAACCAATATAAAAAATTACTAAATTCAAAACAACACTTAATACAGACAACAGCCCTTTATAAGAACCAACAATATAAAGTAAATTCAAAAATATGACAATCATTAAAGTTAGATAGAAATCTCTTTTTAATTCAATATCACTTACATCTATTATTATTTTGTCATTAATTTTATATTTATCTGTAATAACAGATGAATAAGATTCATCGTATGAGATGGTTTTTTCTTTTCCTTTCTGGTTACCATTGGTTATTATACCAGTTATCTCTCTTGTATAGTATTTTTCTTCTAATCCTAATGAATTTTGAGATGTTTCTTCATTAATTGTGTCAATTTTTGTGATTTTAATAATTTGATTAGAATATAAGAAATCATCATTATAAACAAAAATCAGAGAAATTATAGATAACATAAATATTACAATAAAAATTATTTTTTTTGTATTAGACATTTTATCACTTCCAATTTATATTGTACCAAATTTCTGACGAAAAGTCTTTGGCTTTAAGTAAATTTTCATTTACAAAAAAAGCACTTGAGTTTAGTATATATGTCATTTGAAACAAAAAACAAATCAAGTGCTGCTTATATTATATACATTTTATAAATTAAATAAAGCCTTTTTTGTGATTTGGTTTGACAAATTAAAGAAAGAAGGTATTTTTTATGACTAAAGACATGCAAAAAGTCAAAGATCTATTATTACTAAGAAAATGTTCAGATAGAACTATTTCGAACTATTTAAGTTATATTAATAGATTCAAAAATTATTATAAGAGAAAGGATTTAGAAAAATTAAATGAGGATGATATTTTAGAGTATTTAAAGAAAAACTTTATTAATATTGGGTGTTCTGCTACCACGATTAATGTTAATCGTGCTGCTATTAAATATTATTATTTAGTTAATTTTAATAAAAATTTTAGTAATGTTTTACTCCCTCAAACTAAGATTCCATCTAGATTTCCTAAAATTATTTCTAAACAGGATTTCATTAAAATGGATATAATTAATTTCTTAAATATTCTTAATAATCCTAGTCATTTTCTCTTGCTATTATCTTCTCCAAAAACTAAAACTATGAGCAAAGCATTTATAACTTTTACTGGTATTGAACAAAATCATAAAAGAAAAAAACTTCTAAATAAAACTACATTTCTAACTACCAGTTCTAATCCTTGGACTGAATTTATGGACTTTATATGCAAAATATATGATTTTTCAAAATATAAGAACATTAAAGTATTAAGTGATGCAGGTACTTGGATTGTTAATGGAATTTCTAATTTAAAACTATATCCCGAAAATGAAATAATGCATTGTCTATGTGAATTTCATGTAAAACAAAAAATTAATAGGATTACTAAAGATAAAAATCAAGTCAGATTATTAATTGATTATATAAATAATAATAACAAAAAAGAATTTGTCTCATTAATTCAAAATATAATGAAAGACAAAGATGAAAAAAGAAAAAGAACAATCGAAGGATATAAAAACTATCTTATAAAATACTGGAAAGCATTCAAAAATATGTTGAATAGTAAAGTTCGTTCTTCTATGTAATCACATATCTCACATAATGTTGCAAAATATTTTTCATATGAACTAAAGGCTTATTCCAAAAGGAAAATTCAAAAACTAATAAAATTGCAAGAGTATAAATCAAATTGAATAAATATATTAGGACTATATTTAAAATCTTACAAAAATCATGAAAAAGTAACATTGAGAAAAGAAGAATTAAATTTTGATATATTTAACTCCTCTTTTTCCAATGTACTAATGTTATATTCTGAAGATAACCTTACAAAACTAGCCCTAAGAGGATTAGCTTGCTAATATTCAATCCAGTCAATAAAATTTTACACTATCTTCTTTATGCATATTTACACCAAATATGAATATCATTAATTAGGTATCGCTTTAGGGTGGTACAATATTAAAGGTTGATCCAGGTTCGTATGTTGCCCAAATAGGGAGGTTTCTATTTATTTGCTCAGTACTATATTTTTTGTAATTACTTGGACTGAAATTAGGACGAGAAGAAATGGCTAATATTTCACCAGTTTTAGGATTCATAGCAATAGCTAATGCTTGATCTGGATTGTATCTTTTAACAGCGTTATCTAGTTCTCTTTCAACGACTGCTTGTAGTTTATAATTGATTGTTAGACTCATATTAATTCCATCTTGAGGTTTTTCATAGGCTTCTGTTAGTTTTAATTTGTTTCCTTTGGCATCACTTAAATATTTGATAGCTCCATATTCACCTGTTAGATATTTATCATACATAAGTTCTAAACCACTTAAACCTTGATTATCAATTCCAACGAATCCTAAAGTATGTGACATTAAGGAATCGTATGGATAATATCTTTGTGATTCTTTAATTAGGTAAACGCCATCTAATTTTAGTGAATTTATTTTGTCTGCTATCTCATAAGATAATCTTCTTCCTTCGGGGTGAACTCTTTCAATTGATGTTTTTTTATTTACGTGTTTATACATATCATCATAGCTTACATTTAAAATCGCACTCAATTTTTTAGTAGTTTCTTTTTTGTTTTTAATTTGATTTGGAACTAAAACTAGGGAAGTCGTTGTTTTATTATCCGCAAGAATAACACCATTTCGATCATATATTTTCCCTCGATTTGCTTCAATTGGTAGGTTACGACTCCAAAGGCTAGATGATAGTTTATTTAGCTTTTTATAATCGATAACTTGAATGTAAAAAACTTTTCCAATTATGATAATAAGAAGGATAATGATGATTATAAAAACAATTTTAATACGTGTATGAATTGCTTTGAAAAACATTTAAGTCACCTCTTTTTAATATATATGCATGTCCATAAAAAAAAAGAATTAAACATTTGACTATAAATACAAAATGTTATAAAATTAGTGGTAGATAGAATAGGGGAAATATCGATGAAAAGAAAAGAAAATGGATTTGCAGCAACAGGAATACTTTATACAATTTTACTTGTTTTTTTAGTGCTTATGACAACATTACTTGCGACGCTTTCATCTCGTTCAAGAATTTTAGAGAAGTTAAAGAAGGATAAAGAAATGTACAACGGCAGTAAGTACCCCAGGAACAAATAGTGGATGTATGAAATGGTATGCATTTAATGATGATGATAAAAGTTCAACCGTAAATGTTATATTAGATCATAATACAACAGCTAAAGTAGCTTGGAATTTAACCGGAAATAATAGTGAAATGAAAGAAGTAAAAAAAGCATTAGAAAATGATACAAGTAATTGGAAGAGTGATTTAAATCCAAGATTAATAACAGCAAATGAAGTGGCTAAGATAACAAAACATCCAACATTTGATGCAAGAAAGACAGGACAATCTTGGTTTTATTTAGATAGTAATAATCAAACACAAACAGCAAATGCAAGTAATAAATCAACATATGCATGGTTATTTGATTATACAGATGGATGTGCAAATTATGGATGTAATAAAGCAGATTCAAGTACATATGGATATTGGACAAGTACATCATATAAAGATAATTCAACACAAGCTTGGCGCGTCAGTAGAGACGGCGACTTGAGCAACCGCAGTGTGTCTCATGCTGGCGACGGCATCCGCCCAGTTATAACCATCTCAAAATCTAATATCTCATAAGAAGTATGAAAGAAAAAAGTTATAGTCATAAAATAAAAAGTATGAATAAATTAAAGCAAATTAATAAGTAAAAATTTTGAAAAAATTTTTGCCAGGGGCAAGCTTGACTTGTCCTAAAAGGCAGGCGTAATATGAACAAAGTTCGTATTATGCCTTGGTGTTAAAGTCAATATAAAAATGTAGAAAATAAATTTTTGTAGTAAGTAGTAATTTAGTATGGAGGTAATATATTGAAAGAGCAGTATATTAAAATAAAAGAAGATTATGAAAACTATTTGATAATGTTTAAAAACGGAAATTTCTATATTTCATTAAATAATGATGCAGAGGTTGGGTAAACTATTTTAAAATAGCAGATATGAAATGTTTTATGAGAAAAATAAGTGAACATTTAAGACATAGATTGAGAATGTGTATTTGGAAATATTGGAAGAAACCAATGACTAAATATAAAGAATTAAGAAAGCTTGGAATAACTGAATATAATGCCCATATGGTGGCAAACACTAGAAGAGGATATTATTGGGTAGCAAGTACTGTAGTATTACACATGGCAATATCTAATAAAAGACTAAAGCAAAAAGGACTAGTGTTTCCACTAGACCATTACCTTAAAGTACATACTGAAATATAAATAGAACCGCTGTATACGTGAACCGTACGTACAGTGGTGTGAGAGAAATTAAATAAATTAATTATTTAATCTCTACTCGATTAAAAAAATTTTTTTATCTTTTAAATATAAGAAAAAAATGTAAATAAGATTTAAATTTATGAAGTAAAAAATCACACTTTTATAAAAGAATGTGATGGTTCTTTGTCAAATAGTGTTGGTGAACAATAAATTTGATAAATGAATTGTGATTATGAAGGATGATAAAAATCATCCTTTTATAATACCCTTTCAATGTTTTTTCTTACAATTACATTGTATCAAACTTATGTCTTTTTATTAAATAAAAATAGTGTAGTGATTTCTACTCACCAACACTATTTATAATACAACCAAAAAAGAAATAACATTGTTCTTTTTTTCTTGTCTTTAGGTTTTAAAAATGATAATATTTGATTAGAGGTTGATATTATGATCGCAGAAGTACTTGTTGAAATTAAAGCTAAAAATATTGATAAAACATTTTCTTATTTGATTCCAAAAGATTTTAAAGAAAAAATAAAGGTTGGTATTAGAGTACTAGTACCATTTGGAAAACAAAAACTAGAAGGATTTGTTTTAAAAATAAAAGAACTTATAGATTCTACTATAACATTCTTTACAGTTGATGATTTAAAATACCTTTATAGGGGAGGGAGAGTATCCGCAGCAGAAAAAGTTGTAGGTGGAATGCTTAATATAAAACCCATTCTAATAGTAGATAAAGAAGGACGATTAGTTCCAATTGACAAGGCAAGGGGATTAAAAAAAGTTTATAAAAAGTTTGTGGAAATGGTTGAAAAAGAAACAGATAAAGACATCAGCAAAGATCAGCTCGTCATTATAGGGCATTCAGATTCTTTACAATCAGCTTTAGATTTTAAAGAAATACTTGAAAGTGAAATGGGATTTACAAACATATATATAGACGAAATTGGACCTGTTATAAGTTCTCATTCAGGGCCTGGAACCTTGATGTTCTCTTTACTAAAGAAAAATATTGAAGAAGGATATATGAATATAAAAATGTAATTAGGGGATTACCTCTAATTACATTTTTTATTTCCATAATTAAGAAAGAGTTAATTTTGGTTTTTTTCTTTAATTAATTGGATTTTTTCATCTCTTGTTAATTTTTTTATTTCCCTTTCACGTCTTTGAGCTATAACCTTATCTTCATACTCTTCATAGTACATCAATTTCACAGGAGTTCTTCCCCTTGTGTACTTTGCACCTTTTCCAGAGTTATGTGTCTTGATTCTTTTTTCTAAGTCGTTGGTCCATCCTGTATAAAGGCTTTCATCTCTGCATTTTACAATGTAAACAAAATTCATATAAGTTCACTAATGACCTTTTCTATAATACTATAATCAAATCCTTTAGAAGAAAGAAAAGTATATACTTTATTTTTTAATTTAAATCCATCAAATTTTCTTTCCCATTGTGGAAGCTTTTTTTCTGCTAAATCCTTAGCGTTTTCAAATTCAATTTCTTTAAAATTTAAAGAAAATTCGTTTATTATATCTTTACTTATACCTTTTTGAATAAGTTCATATTCGATTCTCTTGTTTGACCACTTATTAATTCTGGTTTTTGATTCAAAGAAAGCTTTTGCAAATCTATAGTCATTTATATATTCATCTTCTTCAAGTTTTGAAATTATTTTATCAATATGTTCTTCTGGTACATCTTCTTTTTTTAATTTAGTATAGACTTCTTTTTTTGATCGTATTCTATAGCTTATAAAATTAAGAGCTTTAGAGAAATTTACATTATAATCATTAAAATCTTTAAGTTTAGAAAATTCTTCATCATTTAAGATTTTCCCCTTTGAAAGGTTAAGTTGGTTATATAAGTTATAACTTGCATTTAAAGTACTCTTATCAAATTTAATTACAAAAAGCTCTTTTTTATCATCGAAAGTAATATCTTTTATTTCCATGTTGCTAAAAATGAAAAAATAATAGGAAATATCATAGCTAAAACAAGAAGTCCGGCAACTAATTTTACAATAAAATTATTTTTTTTCATAAGATTCTCCTTCTTAAAAGTTTTAAATTTCTATGATTTAATGATATCATAACAGTAAATTCAAAATCAATTTTGAAACTTTTTTTATTAATGATAAACTAAGATAAAAAGGGGGGGGATCGTAACTGAATGGGGATAATTTACTTGAATTAATATCAGACAGAATTGACAAAATCAAAGAATTTGACTTTAATCTTGAAAAGATTGATAATTTACAAAGTTTAAGAAATATGAAACAGAAAGAACTTTTTTATAAATTGCAAGAGGTAGAAGTTTTGAAAGCTTTGGAATTAAATTCTGAAATGACTGACGATATGCTTTATTCAATTGACTCAATTGTCGATGTTGAATTCATGAAGAGCATACATATAGATGATAAAAATGTTGAAAAATCAAAAATCATGGAAAAAAAGTATTATAATATTAAAAAGCTTATTGAAAGATTTAACATAGATAAAATGAAAAATGAAATAGATGAAATACTTTCGAATTCGTTAATTGCATTTAGACATAAAGATTTGGACAAAATAAATATTTGTGAAAACAAAGCTCTCAATATATTATCCTATGCCATAAAGAATGGAGAAGAGTTTGATAGTGCCTTAAATGAGTTAATTAAAAATTTTAATGAAGAGGATAAACTTATATTAAAACATGTGTTTAAGTACGAAGAAGATCTATGTGATGATATTAATCGCTTAAATGATATAATAAAGCAAATAAACGGGATGTTGTTATCAGTTATCCCTAATAAAAATAATTTTATTATGTAGGAGGAAAACATGGCTGAATTTAAATTTGAAATTGTTGAAAATTTGGGTATATTATCTGAAAACGCAAAGGGATGGAGAAAAGAATTGAATCTTGTAAGTTGGTCTGAAAGACCAGCTAAATATGATATTCGAGAGTGGAATCCTGATCATACTCGAATGAGCAAAGGAGTCACTTTTACAGAAGATGAATTTAAAATTCTATTAGAACTTCTTAAAGAAGAGTTTGAAGATTGATTTAATTAGACTAAAATGCTATAATTTGATTGTAAAATTCGATTTCAATAATAGTGATAAGTTAAGTCTTGTAATGACAAGAAGATAATAAAAGAAAATATTTTAGTATAATAAAATCTCATTAATTAAAATTAACTTTCGTGTCATTTTGGAACGAAAGTTTTTTCTTATTATAGTTATATTTGGGGGGAGAATATGGAATTGTATAATCCTAATGCCATTGAGAAGAAATGGCAAAAATACTGGGAAGAAAATAAGACTTTTAAAACTGAAGTTGATAATGATAAGGATAAATTTTATGCACTCATAGAATTTCCTTATCCATCAGGACAGGGACTTCATGTAGGTCATCCAAGACCGTACACTGCAATGGATATTGTTTCAAGAAAGAGAAGACTTCAAGGATACAATGTTCTTTATCCAATGGGATGGGATGCTTTTGGTCTTCCAGCCGAAAATTATGCCATTAAGAACAAAGTTCATCCTGCTTTAATTACTCAAACTAATATTAATAGATTCAGAGAGCAAATGAAATCTATAGGGCTTTCTTTTGACTGGGATAGGGAGATTAATACAACTGATCCTGAATATTACAAATGGACTCAATGGATATTTTTAAAACTATTTGAAAAGGGTCTCGCATATAAAAAAGAAATGCCAATCAACTGGTGTCCATCATGTAAAACAGGACTTGCAAATGAAGAAGTAATAAGTGGACATTGTGAAAGATGCGGAAGCGAAGTTGAGCATAAAGTTAAAAGTCAGTGGATGTTAAAGATTACTGAATATGCTGATAGACTTATTGACGATTTATCTGAAGTTGATTATCCAGAAAGAGTTAAAATGCAACAGATTAATTGGATTGGTAGAACTCATGGTTGTGAATTAGATTTTAAATTATCTAATTTAGATGACCATATAAAAGTATATACAACAAGACCCGATACTATATTTGGCGTTACTTATATGGTTATAGCAGTTGACCATCCACTATTAGAAAAGTATAAGGATACTATTAAAAATACAGATGAAATATTAAAGTACAGACAAGAGGCAGAGAAGAAGTCAGAATTTGAAAGAACACAATTAGTTAAAGATAAAACTGGTGTTTTGATTGATGGAATTACAGCTGTTCATCCATTCACTGGTAAAGAAATTCCAGTTTATGTTTCAGATTATGTACTTACAACTTATGGAACAGGAGCCATTATGGCAGTTCCTGCTCATGATCAAAGAGACTATGACTTTGCGAAGAAATTTGGACTTGATATTATTCAAGTAATTTCTCAAGGAGAAGGAGATAAGCTTCCATTAACAGAAATAGCAAATGGTAAATTAATAAATTCTGATTTTATAAACGGTCTTAACGTAAAAGAAGCTTCAGAAAAAATAATTTCAAAAGCCGAAGAACTAAAGATTGGTAATCGAAAAACCAATTATAAATTAAGAGACTGGGTATTTTCAAGACAAAGATACTGGGGAGAGCCTATACCTCTTGTTTATTGTGAAAAATGTGGTTGGGTAGCAGTACCTGAAGAAGAACTACCAATTAAACTTCCTGATGTAGATAATTATGAACCTACAGGAGATGGTGAGTCACCACTTGCAAATATAGATAGCTTTGTTAATACTAAATGCCCTTGCTGTGGTGGAGATGCTAAAAGGGAAACTGATACAATGCCACAATGGGCAGGTTCCTCATGGTATTATATAAGATATGTAGATCCAAAGAATAATAATGAAATCTCTTCAAAAGATAATATAAACTATTATCTTCCTGTAGATTGGTACAATGGAGGAATGGAACACACAACTCTACATTTACTATATTCAAGATTTTGGCATAAGTTTTTATATGATATAGGAGTAGTAAATACAAAAGAACCTTATAAAAAGAGAACAAGTCATGGAATGATTCTTGGAGATAATGGCGAAAAAATGTCAAAGTCAAGAGGAAATGTAGTAAATCCTGATGATATAATAAGAGACTACGGAGCAGATACATTAAGAACCTACGAAATGTTTATAGGTGATTTTGAAAAATCAGCGCCATGGTCAGATAATGGAGTAAAGGGATGTAGAAAATTTTTAGAGAGAGTTTGGAAACTTCAAGAAATACTAATAGAAGGAAAAGAATACTCTAAAGAATTAGAAGGTGAAATTCACAGAACAATTAAAAAAGTTACTGAAGATTATGAAAATTTAAAATTCAATACGGCTATAGCTCAGCTCATGACATTATTAAATGGATTTTATTCAAATACAAAAATCACATTAAAAGATTTTGAAACATTTCTAATTCTATTAAATCCAGTTGCTCCTCATATAACTGAAGAGTTATGGGAATTAAATATTAAGAATGGAAAAATACATGAGCAAATCTGGCCTGAATATGATGACGAAAAATTAGTTGAAGATATAATAGAAATTCCTGTTCAATTTAATGGAAAAGTTAAGGGAACTATAAAAATTAATGTTGATGATGAAAAAGAAACTGTTTTTGATAAAGTAACATCTTCTGATGAATTTCAATCTATTTTAGCAGATAAGAATATAGTTAAAAAGATATATGTTCCTGGAAAAATAGTGAATTTAGTAATAAAATAAGAGTTTTTCAATTTTGATTTAATTTGAGATAATGGATGTCAAATGTCAAAATTAATGTTTTGGAGGATAAATAATGAGACTTTCAACTAAAGGCAGATATGGGTTGCATACAATGTTTGAGTTAGCAAGACACTATGGAGAGGACCCAATTCCTCTAAGTGAAATTTCAAAAGCTACTGATTTGCCAATGGGCTACTTAGAACAATTGGTTAGAAAATTAAAAAAAGATAATTTAGTCGATAGTATAAGAGGCCCTAAAGGGGGATATTTCTTAACCAGAGATCCTAAAGAAATAACAGTTGGTGATGTGTTAAGATCAGCTGAAGATTTCTTTGGAGTTACAGAGTGCTCAAATTCAGACGGAGTTTGTTGTAAAGAAGATTACTGTGTTGCAAGACAAGTATGGCAAGTTATTGCAGAAGAAATTAATAATACAATTGATTCTATAACTTTACAGGATATGGTAGATAGAAATGTTAAGAAAACAAGATAATTTTATCTTGTTTTCTTAATTTCTTTCGTAATTGAAATTCAATTTCAAAAATCTATGATATACTATATAAGAGATAATTTACTTTTAGGGGTGTGTATAAATGCCTTTTGATGTTCAACATTTACTTTTAAATACCATATTGGTTTTAGTAGTGTTTTTATTATCATTTAGCATCTACTATTTAATCAACATTGGGAATACGAAAGTAAGTTTAAGAAATAGATTAAAATTTGATCAGATATTTATAAAGAGAACGGCAGTTATTATAATATTGATACTTATAACTCTCTTTATATTCAATAAGTATCCAATTGTAAGTAGAACACTATCTACAGCTATTATTTCTATTATTGTAGCGTATTTAATAAACCCTTTGGTTATTAAACTTGAAAATTTAGGGTTAAAAAGATCCTATGCTATATTAATTGTATATTTGATTGTAATACTGTTTTTTGCAATAATAGTGGTATTCTTATGGCCGATGCTCGTAGAACAACTTAAAAATTTAGTCCAATCAATACCTCAGATAGTGAGATATGTTAATCAATTAAGTGATAAAATAGGTGGTAAATTTAAAGATTATCCGGCAGTAAATGATTTTATATTAGATGGAACTAAAAGTATATTAAAGAGTTTAAATAAGGTACAGGATAATTTAATATTTGAATTGGGCAATATTGGAGAAAAAGTCTCAGGACTTGCAAGTGGTATTTTGAGAATTGTTTTAATACCAGTATTTACATTTTATTTTATTATGTTCAAAGAAAAGTATTTTATTTGGATTAAAAAGCAAGTTCCTGCAAATAAATATAAAGGGACTGTATCTCTCTTTAGAGAGGTAGATAGGGTCAATTCTCAATTTGTAAGAGGAAGACTTATAATGGCTATAGCTGTAGGAATAATGACTACAATTTTCTTACTTATTATGAGAATAGATTATGCACTTATAATAGGAATTATAACTTGTGTAGCAGATATTATTCCATATATAGGACCAGCTCTTGGATTTATACCGGCAGTAGTTTTAGCCCTTGTAGATAGCCCAATAAAAGCTGTGATAGTTGCTATTGCATTTGTATTGATTCAATGGGTTGAAAATAATATACTTGCACCAAAAATACTCGGAACTACAATTGGATTAAATC
>QWCE01005179.1_pt1 | contig 12140 bp, 13 predicted proteins | sample 1972531 | NCBI WGS metagenome assembly QWCE01 (sample SAMN09866716, study PRJNA288562) | Human gut metagenome isolate term4_stool, whole genome shotgun sequencing... | reverse complement strand
GCCAGCATCCGGTTGAAAAGCCCCGCCGCTGAAGCTGCCAGATATGCCAGCAAACACAGCCCGCTGGGCACAGTCACCCGGTATTTGCGGAAATAGGCTGCCATAAAATACAGGATATAGAACCAGATAAAGCTGTATCCGTTATTTACAAAGGTCACATCCGTTGCCCAGTAGAACAGCGTGCCCCACACGCTTTGCAGCAGCAGCGCCACCAGCAGCAGCGTTTTGTACTGCCGCCGGTCGAGGCTCTGCACCACCGCGTTCAGCACCGGCATCGAGAGGTACATCAGAAAATAGGCCGAGGCAAACCAGTAGCCGTTGGAGGTAAGGGGTAAAAGTGCCCGGAGCAGCGAAATGGCTGAAAGCGGCACCGCACCCGCCTTGACCGCAACGCAGAAAGTGAACATGGAGTAAAACCACACCTGTGCCCCAATGCGGAACAGCCGCCCGACATGAACAGGTCCCTTGCGCTCTGACAGATAATAGCCGGAAAGCATTACAAAGCAGTTGGTGGATACACGCGCCAGAATAAACAGCAGCCAGTAGATCCAGAATGCCGCCGACCCCTGCGGCACGGCGCTGCCCAGCCCGCCGTGCCCGATGCCGTGCATCAGAACGATCATTAGCATGCTGAGGATGCGCATCGTCTCAAAGCCGCTATGCCGTTTCTGCTCTTCCATACCCCATTTTTCCCCCTTACAACTCCCCTGTTTCCAGCTGCCGCAAAGCCTGCCGCACCTGCTGTTCCGGCCGCAGCCACATCTGATAGTAGTCCGCATTGTGCTGCGCCATGGCTAAGATCGCCGCCGGGTCTGCCAGCAGCTGCCGCAGCTGCTCCTCACATTGTGCCGGGGACGTATACGTTTTATAGTTTTTCCCTTCTTCAAAGCCGCCCGGCAAGGTGTACCGCAGCGGCTCGGTAACGATAGCACGTCCCGCCGCCACATACTCGGCCAGCTTCCAGCCGGTAGAGCCGTGCAGTCCGGTAGAAGCCACACAGATCTCGGTGTGCTGCATCCGGTGCAGGTAGGCGCGCTTGCCGGTCAGCCTGTCCGGCACGATCAGTTCCGGGCACAGCTGCCGGGCGCAGGCATTGTCGGACACGCCGCCGGTGAACTGCGCCGGGAAAGCAGCTTGCAGTCGGTGCAGCAGCTCGATGCGGTCTGCGTTCACCTGCCGCCACTCTGCCTGTAAGTCCGGATATTGCTGCACCGCCGGCTCCTCTGGGTCCCACAGACGGGTGAGAAAGAGGATGCGCGGCTTTTTGCGCACCCGGATCAGCCGGGCTTCAAAGTCCTGCGGATAGCAGCGGGTGGAAAGTGCCCACTGCTTCAGGCGGCTCTTTGCGCTGCGCTCCGCATCCAACGGCGAACCCGGACAGGTAACGTAGTAGTTCAGACCCAGCGGCCGCAGCTTTGCGGAGATATCTCCTGGGAACTGCCGGTTCTTCTCAGCCGAAAAGGAGCGCTTGAACACCACATCTGCCCGGCTGAACAGCGCCTGCACCGCCGCCGGGTCGTTGTAGAAGTAGCCGTCCATCAGATCAAACACCACTGTGCGGCCGTCAATTTCAGTTTCCAGCAGCGCCTCCCGGGCAATGGGGCTGCCCTGCCGCGCGTCCAACACCCGCAAAGTCAGTTCCCCGCGCTTTGCCAGCAGGGTAAAGCCCGCCAGAATGCCGCTGATATGGGCAGCGCCCTCCCGGGTGGCAAGTTTTACTGTGACCTGCATTTTATACCTCCTATCTACGAAACAGCCCGGTGCGCCGCTCACCCATGGGGATCACGTCGCAGAACACGCAGCGGCTCTTGGTGGACAGCTGCACATCCCGGTGATAACAGCCGAAGAACCATTTTTCATAGGTCAGCTTCAACAGAATTTTGTCCAGGAACTGGTGCAGCTGGTTGGTCTCGCCGCTGGCCAGCACCGTAAAATCCAGGAATCTGCTTGGCGCGTCGTGGGTGAGCACATAATCCACCTGATCGCCGCAGGCTTCCAGGTTCTGCTCGCAGGCCGCATATTCTTCATCGGAGGGCATCTCCTGCTTCCACCAGTTCACGCCCGGCTCCCGTTCCTCCCGGTCCGGGCTTTCGGCCCCGCCGAAGCACAGGTACTTTTTGCCCTCCAGCTCCAGCACGCTGCCGCGGCACACATGGTAGACATTGCCGCCCAGGCTCTGCACCCGGCCGCCGAACCGCTCTGTTTCCGGATATTGGGCCAGCAGGTCGTAATTCTCGTGGGAGCCGTCCAGAAACAGCAGGGTATACGGCCGCTTTCGCAGCCAGTCCAGCTTTTTCTGTTCCTCTGCGCTGCCGTCCCACACAAAGCCGAAATCGCCCAGCACCACCACGATGTCCCGTTTGCCCAGCCAGCGCAGCCGCCCGTGCCGGAACCGGTCCAGATCGCCGTGGGTGTCGCCTGTCAGATATACCATTCCCGTCCTCCTGTGCCGGAGCGTGCAAAACCGCAGCCAAAAGCCGCAAAGCCCTTGTCACGTCCCGGCAAACCTGTTATTATAAAGTATACAGCGTCTGCTGTTCCATTTGTGTTTTCTGCGTACCGCTGCCGGTGCGCATTGCTTCGTATAGTTTATCGCTTTTTAAAGGAATTGTCCACATGAAACGTATTTTTGCACTGATCCTGTCGTTTGCGCTCCTGCTCAGCTGCCTGGTGCTGCCGGCGGGTGCCATGTTCGACCCCTCCCCCGTCTATCAGGTGCAGGCCCAGAGCGCCTACATCGTGAACACCGACACCAACATCATCGTCTACGAAAAGGACAGTACCAAACAGGTCTCCGCCGGTGGCCTGACCAAGTATATGACCATCGCACTGGTGCTGACCAACTATGCCGACCAGCTGGACAACACCTTCCAGATGCCGTTTGCCATCTCGGACTATGTGCACAACACCAGCAACGCCGACATGCGCTCCAACGAGACTTTCACCTACCGCGAAGCACTGTACGCCATGGTCACCCGCAACGCCAACGAAGCCGCCATGGGCCTTGCCTATACCCTTTCGGGCGGAGACCTGGACGGCTGGGTGAGCCAGATGAACGCCCTGTCTCAGCGCATCGGCACCACGAACAGCACCTGGACGGACGCCTGCGGCATCGACAGCGGCAACGTGACATGCGCTGTGGACATGTACCTGATCCTGCGCTACCTGATGAGCTTTGACGCCTTTGTGGAGATCTCCGGCGTGCCCACCTTTACCATGCCGGCCAAGGAGAAGCACCGGTCTCCGTCGGTGCTGGTCAGCCAGAATGCAGCCCTGAGCAAAAGCAGCGGCGGCAATTACTACCGCAGCGCCATGCAGGGCGGCATGTGCGACGTGACCGCCTACAAGAAGGACAGCGGAAACCAGAGTTACGTTTCCTGGGCCAATCAGGACGGTGCCACCTATATCTTCTGTGTGATGCAAAGCCCCGACACCTGCGATACCTTCGGCTACGCCAACCGCCGCCCGGCCCTGTATGAGACGGTGCGGCTGATCGACTGGGTGTTCGACACCTTTTCCATCCAGGCCGCACTGGACACCGACCTGGCGCTGGCCGAGATCCCGGTGAAGTATTCCGCCGACACCGACACCCTGCAGCTGTATCCGGCCGACAGCATGATGACCCTGCTGCCCTCCACCGGCGACGGCAGCGTGACCCAGAAGTATTTCCACCTGCCGGACTACGTCTGTGCGCCCATCCGGCAGGGCGACGTGGTGGGCACCGTGGAGCTGAAGCTGGCGGGCGAGACCATCGGCGTGGTGAACCTGATCGCCGGGCAGGATGTGGACCAGAACGCCCTGCTGCTCACCGTGGCCAAGATCCGCGAATTTCTGGGCAGTCTGTACCTGAAGGTGGTCATCGTGCTGAGCGTGCTCAGCGCCGCCATCTACGGGCTTTGGCTGCTGCTCAACCGCTGGAACCACCGCCGCCCCACCCGGAAGATCCACCGCCGCTGACCGGATCTCGAATAAGCAAAAAACGCCCCGGAAGCCTTCCAGCTTCCGGGGCGTTTGGTTGCGCCAGCAGGAGTCGAACCTACGATGGGGGAGTCAAAGTCCCCTGCCTTACCGCTTGGCGATGGCGCATCGTGCAAAACAGTATATCATATTTTCCGGATTTTCACAAGAGGCACCGGCATGTTTTCTTCCGCGCGGAGGCAGATCTTCTTTCATGAAAAATTTTTGGGGATTCGCTGAAAAACCTTGCCAAACTGTTGCGGTTGTGGTACGCTGTGGAAGCGAAGTCATTCAAGGCCGTGCCGGAATGCCGCCCCCGCCGGGCAGGCACCGCAAGCGCTGCGGGGCACGATTACTCCCGGGAAAGTGAGGAATTTTATGAAAAAAATTTTCCGAGCATTGACACTCTGTCTGGTCCTGCTCAGCCTGCTGTGTGCGGCAGTGCCTGCCGCCTTTGCCGCAGGAAATAAAGAGGACGCCTTTTATACCATCGGTCTGGACGCCTGCGGCGGTGTGAGCTCCACCGTGGTGGTCACCACCAATCTGGACGGCAAACTGACCACCCTGCCGGAGTCTCCCACGATGGACGGCTACACCTTCAACGGCTGGTACACCGAGCCGGTGGGCGGCAGCCGGGTCACCACCGCTACCGTGTTCACCGGTGACACCACCATCTACGCCCAGTGGACCGCAAAGTCCAGCTCCGCCAGTCCCACGGCCCCTACCCTGCCCGTGACCGGCGGTCCTGCCCTGCAGAAGCATCTGGGCACCCTGCTGGTGGCCGGCATTCTGGTCACGCTGGTGGTCGTGGCCGCCGTCTGATTTTTACATTTTGGAAAAACATGCACTGATTTTACGAAAGAAAGGAATTCCCATTATGATGACCGAAATGAAACTGCCCGCCTGCTATGCCGTGATCGACGAAAACGAGATGACCTATCTGGACGGCGGTGCCACCATTGCCGACAGCGACGCTTACAAGGCATTCCTGAACGTGGGTCAGGTCTTTAACCAGCTGGCCCGCATCTTCTCCGGTGCAAGCTCCATTATCAACAACATCAATGTGATCTACAAGTCCATCGTTGAGCTGAACAATCTGCTGGGCGGTTTCATCAAGAAGTAAACATTCTGCCGCAAAAAGAGCACCCTGTTTTCCGCGCAGGGTGCTCTTTTTGCGCAGCCTGAGGAATTTTGTGCGCAATTTTCAAAAAATATTTTTTGAAAACCCACTGCAACGTCATTTTTGTTACGGTTTTGTTGCATTTCGTCTGGTAGAATGCTGTATGTACGGATGTTCGGAGTTTCGACGAATTTCTGTACGAAAATCGCTTTTTCGCGCAGCAGGGTCCGTACCGGCCCTGCAACGCTTTTGATACGGAGGTGCCGTTATGGCAGACCGTGAACTGCGGCATATGCGCCGCACTGAACTGGTCGAGATCATCTTTGCGCTCAAGCAGAGCGAAGATCAGCTCAAAGCCGAAAATGCAGATCTGACCGCCAAACTGGAACAGCGGCAGATCCATCTGGACAGTGCCGGGTCCATTGCACAGGCCGCTCTGGAACTGAACCATGTGTTTGAGGCTGCGCAGGCAGCCGCCGATGACTATCTGGCTTCGGTGCGGTCGGTCGATCGGGACGCCCTGCAGGCGCAGGCAAAGGCCGAAGCAGACCAGATCCTTGCACAGGCCCGGGCCGAGGCGGAACAGCTGAAGGCACAGACCAAGCGGGAATGTGACGCCCTGACCGAGGTAGCAGAGCACAAGCGTGCCCAGACAGAGGCCGACTGTGCCGCCTTGCGGGCCAAAACGGAACAGGAGATCGCAGCACGGCGGGCTGCTTTTGAGCAGAGCACCCGTGAGCTGCTGCGCAGCCGCTGTGACACGGATATCCTGCCGGAAGAAGGCAAGGTAAAATGAAATCAACCGAGATCAAATTTACGGCCATCCCCTCCACAGAGGAGGTAAAGGCCGAGCGCGACCGTCTGGCCTACCGCAGCCGGTACGGACGGGTACTGCGCAGCACCATTTATGCGCTGGTGGTGGTGGCCGCTGTGGCCGTGCTGCTGGCCACCCTGTTCCTGCCGGTGCTGCAGGTGTCCGGCGACAGCATGAACCCCACGCTGGAAGATAAGGACATTCTGCTGCTGGTCAAGTCCGACAGCATGAAAACCGGCGACCTGTGCGGCTTTTATTGGCAGAACAAGCTCCTGCTCAAGCGTGTGATCGGCCAGCCCGGTGACGTGATCTCCATGGACGAGGACGGCCATGTGACCGTGAACGGCACTGTGCTGGACGAGCCTTATGTGGACGAGCTGGCACTGGGCGAATGTGACATCCGGTTCCCCTATCAGGTGCCGGAAAACCGGTATTTTGTGCTGGGCGACCACCGCTCGGTGTCCATCGACAGCCGCAGCAGCGTGATCGGCTGCGTGGAAAAAAGCCAGGTCGTGGGGCGGGTATTCCTGCGCATCTGGCCGCTGAACCGCTTTGCGGTATTCTGATTTGTGCCTGCGGAGCGGGCGAATGCGTCCCGCCTCCGAAGCAATGTTGTGTGCATAAATTTCCCCAATCTGGAAAGGAGCGAATCATCCCCTCATGAAAAAGACGTTCAAAAAACTGTTTGCTGCCCTGCTGGCAGCAGCGCTGGTGCTGGCTATGGCCGTGCCTGCTTTTGCAGTGACCAATGCCACCAAAGGTTCCATCAAGATCGACCACACTGTAAGTGGTGAGACCTACACCATCTACCGCATGTTCAAGCTGGACAGCTACAACGCTGAAAGCAATACCTATTCCTACACGGTGGAACCTGCCTGGGAGACTTTCTTCTCGACCGGTGCCGGTTCCTCCTACATTGATCTGGACAGCAACGGCCACCCCACCTGGAAAACCGGTGCAGATGCCGCAGCCTTTGCCAAAGCTGCCCTGACCTGGGCAGCTGATAAGAAGATCTCTGGCACTAAGGAAACCGCAACTGGTGATACCGTCACCTTCTCTGACCTGGGCCTGGGCTACTACCTGGTGGACAGCTCTCTGGGTGCTCTGTGCGGCCTGAATACCACCACCCCCAATGTCACCATCGAGGAAAAGAACGGCCAGCCCACCATCGAGAAAAAGGTCAAGAGCCACTATGATGGCTGGGCAGAAAAAAACACCGCCAAGATCGGTGATACTGTGGAGTTCAAGATCGTTGTCCATGTGGAAGCCGGTGCACAGAGCTATGAGGTAACCGATACCATGAGCGAGGGCCTGAGCTTTACCAGCGGCTCTCTGAAGGTCACTTACAAGGATGCTCCTGCCACCGCAAATAGTGATTATACTCTTGAGCCCGGCAAGAACGGTACCACCTTCACCCTCACCTTTAAAGACAGCTATGTTGCAGACAAGGTCGGTGAGGCTATCGTTGTGACCTACAACGCTACTCTGAACGAGAAAGCCGTTGTTACTGGCAACAAGAACAAAGCAACCCTGGGCTACGGCACCAACAAGACCGTCGAAAGCGAGACCACCACTTACACCTACGAGTTCGACCTGGTGAAGGTGGACGGCGCCACCAAAAAGCTGCTGAACGGTGCCGAGTTCAAGCTGTACGATGCAGAGAACGGCGGCAGCGTCATCAAGGTCGTTCCTGTCGCGGGCGGTTACCGTGTGGCCAATGGTGATGAGACCGGTGCTGTTGATACCATCAAAGTCAACGGCAAGGTGCACATCTCCGGTCTGGACAAGACCACCTACTGGCTGGAAGAGACCAAGGCACCCGACGGCTACAATATGCTGACCGAGCGCAAGCCCGTTAGCCTGACCAACGGCTCCAACAACACCACGCTGACTTCCAGCACCTGGTCTGAAGCTGACCATGGTGTTGCCGTGGAGAACAATGCCGGCACTGTGCTGCCCAGCACCGGCGGCATGGGCACCACCCTGTTCTATGTCATCGGCGGCGGCCTGATGGTGGCAGCAGTCGTGCTGCTGGTCACCAAGAAGCGCATGGAGCACAAGAACTAAGCAACCATCCCTGAAAACACCCGGAGCGGGGGCGACCAACTCGCCTCCGCTCCTTTTTCACAGCACAGAGGGCCTTGCCATGAAAAAGCACTCCGGCACCATCCTGCTCGTCCTCATTTTCTTTGTGGGCCTTGCGGTGATGCTCTACCCTACCATCAGCGATTACATCAACCAGCGCAATCAGACCAGGGTTGTCAACAGCTACGCCCAACAGGTGGACGGCCTGTCCGACGCCGACTACACGGCCTATTTTGATGCCGCCGACGTCTTCAATCAGGAGATTGCCGCCGACCCGGATGCCCTGTACCACGCCGACCGCTTTTCCACCTACAGCACCACGCTGGACGTGACCGGCACCGGCATCATGGGCTACATCACCATTCCCCGCATCGGGGTGGAGCTGCCCATCTACCACGGCACCAGCGACGCCGTGCTGCAGGTGGCGGCAGGCCATCTGGAAGGCACCAGTCTGCCGGTGGGCGGCGAGAGCACCCATGCGGTGATCTCGGCACACCGCGGCCTGCCCAGCGCCAAGCTGTTCACCCATCTGGACCGGCTGGAGGTGGGCGACACCTTCACCATCACCGTGCTGGACCGGGAGCTGACCTACGAGGTGGACAAGATCTCCATCGTGCTGCCCACCGAGGTGGACGAACTGAAGGTGGTAGACGGCAAGGACTACGTCACCCTGATGACCTGCACCCCCTACGGCATCAACACCCACCGGCTGCTGGTGCGCGGCCACCGCGTCACCGCCCCGGAGAACCTCAAGCGCATCCGTGTTGCAGCTGACGCCACCCGCATTGAGCCCATCCTCATTGCGCCGCTGCTGGCCGTGCCGCTGCTGCTGCTTTTGCTCATCGGCCTGCTGGTCTCCGGCAGAAAACGCAAACAGAAATGACAAAAGCCGCCTGAAATCCCCCCCGGCATAGACAGAGCAACCCCAGAGCTCTGTTTGTGCCGGGGGTATTTTCTCTCACAAAAAATTCGCCGTTTCGTAGCTGAAACGGCGAATCAAGTCTCTATTCTTTTACGGTGTGCGGATTATTTTTTCAGACGATGGTGCAGTATCACATCCTCTGCAAACCGAAAGACCGGGCGCTTCTGCCGGAGCTGCCCCTGCGGAACCAGGCGTGACCCCGGTGTTTACTCCACCAGCGCCACGGCCACGTCGTTGACGTTCGTGCCGGTAGCGCCTGTGCGGATGAGTCCGCCCACCGCCTGCAAAGCATGGTAGGCGTCGTTGTCGGCGAGGGTGCGGTACACGTCCCGCCCGGCTGCGCGAAGGGCGGCTTCCGTCTCGCCGTCCACATAGCCGCCGGCGGCATCGGTGGGGCCGTCGGTGCCGTCGCTGCCCACCGAGAACACACAGCAGTGTTTCAGCCCGGCCAGCGCAGGAGCCGCCGCAAGGGCCAGCTCCTGGTTGCGCCCGCCCAGGCCCTTGCCGGTCAGGTGCACCACGGTCTCGCCGCCTGCAATGTAAGCCAGCTTCCGGCCTCCACCCGCATGGGTGCGGACCACCGAACCAAGGAAGCTGCCCGCCTCCCGCGCCTCGCAGCAGAGCCGGTCGGTGAGAAGCACCGGCTCATACCCCAGCGCACGGCAGGCCGCAGCGGCTGCCGTGCACAGCTCCCGCACACTGCCGGTGATGCGGGTGGTCACGTTGGTCAGAGCCTTGGGGGTCTCCTGCCGCAGCAGCTCCTGTGCCGCGGTCGACAGGCGCAGGTGGTATTTCTCAGCAATGGCGATCGCCTGCCCGCAGGTGGAGGTGTCCGGCACCGCCGGGCCGCTGGCGATCATATCCAGCGGGTCGCCCAGAATGTCGCTGAGGACGATGCTGAACACCTGTGCCGGGGCGCAAGCCTGCGCGAACCGCCCGCCCTTGACGCCGGACAGACGCTTGCGGATGGTGTTCATCTCCACGATGTCTGCGCCGCTGGCCAGCAGCTGGGACGTAATGTCCTGCAGCTCCTCTGCAGGGATGAGCGGCTTTTCAAACAGTGCGCTTCCGCCGCCGGAAAGCAGGAACAGCACCGTGTCCTCTGGCTGCAGGCCCTGCACCAGCTCCAGCGCCTTCTGGGTGGAGGCAAAGCTGTTGGCGTCCGGCACCGGGTGGCCTGCCTCGCAGCAGGTCACACCGGGGATCTTCCCTTTTACATGATCGTATTTGGTCACGACCACACCGCCGTCCACATGCCCCAGCACGGCAACGGCAGCATGTGCCATCTGCCATGCGGCTTTTCCGGCGGCCACCAGCACCGTGCGCCCTTCCGGGTGAAAATCCTTCAGCGCACGGCGGACCGCCTCGTCCGGCAGCACCGCCCGGATGCTGGCTTCCACGATCTGATCCGCGCAGCTGCGCAGCGTTTTTTCCATAAACAAGAGCTCCTTTCGTTTCCGGTCCGCGTCCGACACGGCAGGCCGGTCCATCCGGCTCCATTATACCGCAGAACCGGCGTTTCGGGAATATTGAAAAAGCAGAGCGCTCCCCTTCTGCGGGATGCACTGCTTTTCTTGTCAGGTCTCTTTCTGCAGCTCTTTGTCGATCAGCCCCTGCAGGCGCTCGGTCTCTTCCGCTGCATAGGCTCTGGCATCGATCTCCACCGGCTGGAAGTAATAGCTCAGGATGTCTCCTCCTCGCCTGAGACGTACCCATTCTGATCGTTCCGCAGCCATCGTCTGGCCTGGTCGTAGTAGGCCGCCTGGGTCGCGGCATCGTCCCAGTCGATGTTTTCCACCACATAAGCCTGCTGCACATGAAACGCCTCGTGGGCGATGGTGTCCATGGTCTCCTGGGCAGTCCCGCTTTCCAGCACAGACCGGGAGAGCACGATCTGCCGGGAGGAGACGCTGTAGTAGCCCAACCGGTCCTCGTCGAGCGGCTGGACCGTGGCCTCTGTCCCGTCCGGCACCCCCAGCATGGCAAGCTCATAGGCGGCCAGCTGCTTTGCCAGTTCGGTCTTGCTGTCCAGCGACGCTGTTTCCCAGACATTCTCCGCAAAGCCGGGCAGGAATTTCTTTTCGTGAAGCTGTGCCGTCGTTTCTGCCTGCGTCTGCAGGGGTGCCGCTGCGGTCAGATACACCCGGCTGCTCCACATGTCCCAGCACGCCGGAACTGCCAGCAGGAGCGTCGCCAGCAGCACGCGGGACGAGGACCGGGACATTTCCCTCTACGACCAGCTCAAGCTGACGGCGGCTCTGGCAGCCTGCGTCAGCGAGTACCTGCAGCAGGCCGACGCCTTTTCCCTGCTGGACACTCCCGCAGAGCTGCGCCGGGAACCGGCCTTCTTGCTCTACACCGCCGACTTTTCCCGCATCCAGCGGTTCATCTACACCGTCCATACCGAGGGTGCCCTGCGGTCCCTCCGCAGCCGTTCGTTCTTTCTGGAACTGCTCATGGAGCACTACATAGACGAGCTGCTGGACGGCTGCAGCCGGACCAGACCGACCCCGTGCAGCGGATGAAGTACGTCAACCTGTTCCGCGCCGCAGCTGTGTCAACGGCGAAACGCTGCCGGATTTTTCCGCAGACGGCGAGGTGATCCTGCGGATGTTCGGCAGCTCTGAACCGGTCCGCTTTGCACGGCTGCAGTTTGCGGATGCCTTTCTGCTCAACTACGATCAGCTGAAAGGCGTGGGCGTGACCGAGGTCAAGTCGGAGAACACGATCAACCGCCTTACCTCCAAGGCTACCCCGCGCCAGATCGAGCGCGTTGTTGCCGGTTCCCGGTTCGGGGTCAACATCGTTTACAACCTGTCCGACCCCAAAGAGATGGAAGAGGACCTTTCGCTTCTGTCCAAGGCCATGAAGCTGCTCCAGCTGGACTACCTTGGCGGGCACGGCGCGCCCCTGCAGATGGAGCCGCTGGACAGCCACTCGGTGGAAAACGGCCTGCAGCTTCTGCTGGCGGCGCGGGAGGAGCCTGCCAGCCGGACAAGGCTGTGGTTCCGCACCCCCTGCGCCTTCAAGCAGGCGGGACGCTACGCCATCTACCCGCAGGAATTCCTGCTGCTGCAGAGCCTTGTGCTGCACTGGAACACCGCATTTCCGGATTGCCAGCTGAACGACCCGGACGCGCTGGACGCCATCCTGCGCGGTCTGCACATCCTGGATTACAACCTGCACACCGTCTCCTACCCCATCAAGAACACCCGCATCCCGGGCTTTGTGGGCAGCGCTGT
>QWCE01005512.1_pt1 | contig 12141 bp, 10 predicted proteins | sample 1972531 | NCBI WGS metagenome assembly QWCE01 (sample SAMN09866716, study PRJNA288562) | Human gut metagenome isolate term4_stool, whole genome shotgun sequencing... | reverse complement strand
GTTGCCGGCCACGCGGCCTGCAGCGTCCATGTCGATGCCGTCAAAGCTCTCCATGATCTCGGTGTGGTACGGGATGGGGAAATCGGGCACGACCGGCTCACCGAAGCGCTGTGCTTCCACGTTGTAGGTGTCGTCCGGGCCGATGGGCACGCTGGGGTCGATCATCTGGGGGATGGTGTACATGATCTCCTGGATGCGGGCAGACAGAGCTTCCTCTTCCTTCTCCAGCTCTGCCATCTTGTCGGCATCGGCCTTGACGGCGGCGTTGTTGGCGTCGATCTGAGCCTGCAGCTCTGCCTTCTTGGCCTCATCGTCGCACTTCTTCAGCTGGCCGAACAGCGGGCCGTTGGCCTTGCTCAGCTTGTTGCGGGCAGCCTTGAGGGCTTCCACTTCCTTCAGCGCTGCGCGGTACTGGGCATCCTTTTCGATGACCTCATCCACCAGCGGCAGCTTTGCGTCCTGGAACTTCTTCTTGATGTTTTCCTTGACGGCGTCCGGATTCTCACGGACAAATTTGATATCAAGCATGATTGACTCTCCTTGCTCTATTTCGTTCGCACCGGGAAATGGGACCTCTCCCGGCGCCGTTCAAAGGCGGGTGTCCGCCTTGGATCGCGGTTGTTTTATTCTTCGGTCTGGTACTGGCCCAGCAGGTTTGCAAAGGCGCGCAGCTGCTCATCGGAGTAAAAATGCACCGTCAGCTTGCCCTTGCCGCCGTGGTAGGCCACGTTCACCTCGCTGCCCAGCGCCTGTTTGAGGCTCTCTTCCACTTCCACCGGCAGGGTGCCGCGGGGTTCGGGTTCTTTTGCCTCCTTCGGGGGTTTTGCCAGCTTCTTGCACAGTGCCTCGGTCTGGCGCACATTCAGCTGATTGTCCGCCACGATCTGCGCCGCCTGCTCCTGCAGCTCCGGCGTGGGCAGGCCCAGGATCACCTTGGCGTGGCCCATGTTCAGGAACCCGCTCTTGAGCAGCTCCAGTACGTTTTCCGGCAGGTTCAGCAGACGCAGGCTGTTGGCCAGCGCGCTGCGGCTCTTGCCCAGCTTGCGGGCTGCCTGCTCCTGGGTCAGGTCACAGCGCAGCATCAGCTCTCGGATGCCGGCGGCTTCTTCCACCGGGTCCAGATCCTCACGCTGGAGGTTTTCCACCAACGCCAGCTCCATGGCCTGCTCGTCGGACACATCCTTGACCACCACCGGCACTTCGGTCAGGCCGGCCATGCGGCAGGCACGCCACCGGCGCTCGCCGGCCACGATGCTGTAGCCGCCCAGTCCCTGGGGCCGCACCGCAATGGGCTGCAGCAGACCGTGCTCTGCAATGCTGGCGGCCAGCTCCCCCAGTGCCTCTTCGTCAAAGGTCTTGCGGGGCTGGTCGGGGTCCGGCTCGATCTCACGCAGGGGCAGGGTCTCGATCTTTGCGTCGGACTCAAGGCTCGGGGCGGCGTCCTCAAACAGACTTTCCAGCCCGCGGCCAAGTCCTCCTTTTCCTTTTGCCATTGTTCTTGTTGTTCCCCCTGTGTTTTAGTCTTCCAGAGCGTTTTTAACCGGTGCCGGTTCCGGAGCGCTCTTGCTCCGCGCGCGGGTCTTTTTGGGCTCGTGCGGCCGGTTGTTCTTGACGAACTCAATGGCCAGATCCATGTACGCTTCACTGCCCTTGCCCTTGGGCTCGTAGAAATTGATGGGCTGCCCGTAACTGGGGGCCTCGGAGATGCGGATCGAACGCGGGATCGTGGTTTTGTACACCTTGGAGCCAAAGTATTTCTGCACCTGCTCCACCACCTGCACCGTGAGGTTGTAGCGCAGGGAGAACATCGTGAACACCACGCCCTCGATGTCCAGATAGGGATTGTACTTTTTGCGGATGGTCTTGAGGGTGCTGATGAGCTCCGACAGACCTTCCAGCGCATAATACTCGCACTGCACCGGGATCAGCACACTGTCGCAGGCGCTCAGACCGTTCAGGGTGAGCAGGTCTAGGCTGGGCGGGCAGTCGATGAAGATGAAGTCATAGTCCTTCTGCACCCCGGCCAGCGCCTTACGCAGGCGGCTCTCGCGGCCCGGCAGGTCGATCATTTCCAGGCTGGCACCGGCCAGACGGGTGTTGGAGCCGATCACATCGGTGCGGAACTCGGTCTTGCGGATCGCCTGTGCGGCGGTCGCCTTGCCGATGAGCACCTCGTAGGTGCCGTACTCCACGCTCCGCTTGGGGATGCCGTAACCGGTGGTGGTGTTGCCCTGGGGGTCCAGATCCACGATGAGCACCTTTTTGCCCAAAGCCGACACGCAGGAGGACAAGTTGACGGCGGTTGTGGTCTTGCCGACGCCGCCTTTCTGGTTTGCGATTGCTACAATTTTTGCCACGCGCATTTCTTCCTTCCGGGAAATTTTGGTTGTTCCACATGGAACATTCGCAGTTGTGCCCGCTCGTTTCCCGTCGCGCGGACATCTCAACTAGTAGTATAGCACACTCCCTTGGCTTTTTGAACCGCTTTCAGGCGTTTTTGTGCGTATTTTTCTTCTGTTTTCCGTTTTTATAAGGCAAAAAGTTCTCTTTCAAGGCGTATTTTGCAGATTTTTTACACGTTTTTTCTGTTCCACATGGAACAGTTCACTTCTCCGCTGCCGCCGTGGGGATGCGCACCGTGTATTCGATGTAGCCATCCTTCTCTTCCCGGTGGGCCGTGGCCGGTACCCCATTGTCGGTCATCAGCCGGATGGCATGGTCGATGGTGTTCACAAAGATGCGCACATCCCGGACCATGGAGATGCGGTGCCGCCCTTTTGCGGTGCTGTTGAGCAGCTGTTCGATGTACAGGTCGGTCTGACGGGCGTTGAGCCGCCGCTTGGCAATGTTGATGAGTGCCTCGCTGCGGCGGTTCTCCGGCAGGCGCAGCACGGCCCGCGCGTGACGCTCGGTGAGGTTGTTGTCCAGCACGAACTGGCGCTGGTCCCCCGTGAGCTGCAGCAGGCGCAGCTTGTTGGCCAGTGTGGGCTGCGCCATGCCCAGCCGCTTGGCGGCCTCGGCCTGGGTGCAGTCCCACAGCACCAGAATGTCCCGCAGGCCCTGCGCCTGCTCAAAGGGGTTCAGGTCGGTGCGCTGAATATTTTCCAGCAGGCCGAGGGCCGCCGTCTGCTCATCGGCATAGCTGCACAGGATGGCCGGAATGGTGGTCATCTGGGCCAGCTTGCAGGCGCGCAGCCGCCGCTCCCCTGCCACCAGCTCGTAACCTTCGGCTGCTTTACGCACCGAGATGGGCTGCAGCAGGCCGTTTTCACGGATGCTCTGGGCAAGGCCTGCCAGCTCCTGTTCCTCAAAGGTCCGGCGCGCCTGGAACGGCGACGGATGGATCTGGTCGATGGGCAGGAAATAAATTTTTCCGGCGGACTTCTTCCGTTCAAACATAACACGGCTCCTCCTTTTTTGCGGCATATCCGGGTTTGTTTTCCACGCTTTCCCGGGAAAATGTGGAAAAGTTGGTTCAGAGCCAGTGTACCACACAAACAAAAACCCTGCCAGAAATTTCGTTCGGCAGGGTTTTGCATATTTTGTTCGCTATTCCGTTATTTCAGCGGGCTTTTTGCGATTTTTCCGCCGTTTCTGGGGTAGGCTGTCGGAGTTTGCGAAATCTTTTGGCACAAAATCAGGGTGCGGGTGTCGCCGCCGGGCAGGTGCAGGGTGCGGGTCTCCTTGTAGGCACCGCCCAGTTTTTTGATGGCCCCGCGGGCAGCGGCCAGCTCCTCTTCTCCGGAGGCACCCTTCATGGCCAGAAAGTTTCCGCCCACCTTGACCAGCGGCAGGCAGTATTCCGCCAGCATGGGCAGGGCCGCCACCGCGCGGGCTGAAGCCAGGTCAAACTGCTCCCGCCACACCTTGCGGGCGGCTTCCTCTGCGCGCTCCTTGGCAAACTCCACGCCGGTCAGGCCAAGCTGGGCACAGGCGTACTTCAAGAACTCCACCCGCTTGCCGGTGGGTTCCATGAGGGTGAGTTCCAGTTCCGGCTTGTAGATCTTGGTGACGATGCCCGGAAACCCGGCGCCAGCGCCCACATCCACCATGCGGCCGGCTACTTCCGGCTGGCTGGCAAAGAGCAGGCTGTCGAGGAAATGCTTGTCCTCGATGCCCTCGGGGTCGGTGATGGCGGTCAGGTTGACCTTCTGGTTGTAGTCCACCAAAATCTGTGCAAAGGCGTCCAGCTGGTCCAGCTGGGTGCCGGTGAGGGCAATGTTCCATGTGGAACACTTGGCCTCCAGCCGCTGTTTGTCGATCATAGGTTTTGATTCCTTTCTGTTGTTCTGGATCAGGTGTGGGCCGCCAGGGCAATGCTCAGCTGTGCCACGTCCGAGGGGGACACCCCGGGGATGCGGCTGGCCTGGCCCAGGTTCTTGGGCCGGATGCGGGCCAGCTTCTCGCGGGCTTCCAGCGTCAGGCCGGTGAGGTCCGCGTATTCAAAATCCTCCGGGATCAGGGTCTTTTCGTGGCGGGCCACCTCCCGGATCATGCGATCCTGCCGGGCAATGTAGCCTGCGTATTTGATTTCGGTCTCCAGCCGTTCCGCCAGCATGGGCGTGATCCCCTCCCCCCAGCCGATGACCCCGGCCACAAGGTCGTAGTGGATCTCCGGGCGGCGCAGCAATTCTTCGGCAATGCCGCCCTCGGCTGCCGGGGCCAGCCCGGCCGCCGTCATGGCGGCCTGCAGGTCGGCAGTGCGCAGATGGGCGTCGTGCAGGCGGCGGCGCTCCGCTTCCAGAATGTTCTGGGTGTGCTGGTACTTTGCCCAGCGGTCGTCCTGCACCAGACCATATTCCCGGCCGATGGGGGTCAGGCGGGTGTCGGCATTGTCCTGCCGCAGGGTCAGCCGGTATTCGCTGCGGCTGGTCATCATGCGGTAGGGGTCCATGACGCCCTTGGTCACCAGATCATCCACCAGGGTGCCAAGGTAGCTGGTGTGACGCGGAAGGATCAGCTGCTCCTTGCCCAGTGCATTGCGGGCGGCGTTCAGACCGGCCAGCAGGCCCTGTGCGGCAGCTTCCTCGTAGCCGGAAGTGCCGTTGAACTGTCCTGCCCCGTACAGACCCCGCACCACCTTGCTTTCCAGCGTGGCTTCCAGACTGGTGGGGTCCACACAGTCGTATTCGATGGCATAGGCCGGGCGCAGGATCTCGATGTGCTCAAAGCCCTTGATGCTGCGGTAGAAGGCATTCTGCACGTCCTCCGGCAGACTGCTGGAAGCACCCTGCAGGTACATTTCCTCGGTGTTCTCACCGCAGGGCTCCACAAAGATGGGGTGGCGGTCCTTGCCCGCAAAGCGCACCACCTTGTCCTCGATGGAGGGGCAGTAACGCGGGCCGACACCCTCGATCATGCCGCCGTACAGCGGGCTGCGCTGGATGTTGTCCAGAATGATCTTGTGGGTCTCCGGGTTCGTGTAGGCGATCCAGCATTCCACCTTGTTGTGCATGGGGGCATCGGTCATGAAGCTGAAGGGCTGCAGCTCGTTGTCCGGGTCGCCGGGCTGGCATTCCAGCCGGCTGAAGTCGATGCTGCGCCGGTGCACACGGGCGGGGGTGCCGGTCTTGAACCGCCGCAGGGGCAGACCGGCAGCCTTCAGGCTCTCGGTCAGGGCATTGGCCGCGTGCATGCCGTCCGGGCCGGAGGCATACCAGGCATCGCCCACAAAGATCTTGCCGCCCAGATTGGTGCCGGTGGCCAGCACCACGCACTTTGCGGTGTACTCGCCGTTGAACTGGGTAACGATGCCCTTCACCCGGCCGTTTTCCACCTCAAGGCCCACCACCTCGGCCTGATGGATGGCAAGGCCGGGGGTAAGCTCCAGTGCGTGCTTCATGTATTCGTGGTAGCGTTTGCGGTCGGTCTGCACCCGCAGTGCGTGCACCGCAGGGCCCTTGCCCTTGTTCAGCATCCGGCTCTGCAGGTAGGTGGCATCCGCCGCCAGACCCATCACGCCGCCAAGGGCATCCAATTCACGCACCAACGTTCCTTTTGCAGTGCCGCCGATGCTGGGATTGCAGGGCATATTGCCGATGGCATCCAGACTCATGGTGAACACGGCGGTCCTGGCGCCCAGTGTGGCAGCGGCGTGGGCCGCTTCGATGCCGGCATGCCCGGCACCGATTACAATGACATCATACTCTCCTAAATGGTTCATACGTTCCTCTGTTGCAAGATCATGATTTAAAATGGCTCCGCGTGCGCTTCGCCATAGATAAGAGTTTTACTTTCCCACGCAGAACCGCTCGAACACCTGTTCGATGACGGCTTCCGAAGCGTTTTCGCCGGTGAGCTCACACAGTGCGTCCAGCGCGTCATCCACGCACACCGACACGGCGTCCAGCCCGAACCCGGCCTCCACGGCCTCCCGTGCACCCGCTGCGGCATCCCGCGCCCGCAGGGCCGCCGACAGCTGCCGCTGGCCGGACAGGCTGGCCGCGTGGGGGTCGATCTGACTGGTGCCCAGCAGGCGCGCCACGGCAGCCGCAATGACCTTGCGGCTGCCCTCCTCCTGACAGCACACCGGCAGCACCATGGCAAAGTACGGGGCGATGAGCTCCGCATCAAATTGCGTGGGTTTATCTTCCTTGTTCACCAGGGCAATGGCCGGGCGGCCCGCACAGCGCCGGGCCAGCTCCAGATCCTCCCGGGTAGGCGGCTCCGAGCCATCGAACACCGCCAGGATCAGGCCAGCCTCTTCCAGTTTCTTCCAGCTGCGGCGGATGCCCTCCGCTTCAATGGCGTCCTCGGTCTCGCGCAGACCGGCGGTGTCAAAGAGGTTCAGCCGGATATCCCCCAGCTGCACCGCCTGCTCTACCACGTCGCGGGTGGTGCCTGCCACCGGGGTGACGATGGCACGGTCGAACCCGGCAAGCAGATTCAGCAAGGTGGACTTGCCCGCATTGGGGCGGCCCACAATGGCACAGTCCACGCCCTCGCGCAGGACGGTGTCCGCCTGATAGTTGCGGATCAGCCCGTCCAGCGTTTCCTGCACGCTGCCCAGAACGCTGCGCAGATGGGCTTCGTCCAGCTCCGGCACATCTTCCTCCGGGAAATCCACCCAGGCTGCCAGATGGGCCTGCAGGGCGGTGAGGGCATCCTTCTGTTCCCCGATCTTGCGGGCCAGCGCACCGGACAGGGCCGCATTGGCCAGCGCTGCCCCCTGCCGCCCGTCGGCCGAGATCAGGTCCATGACCGCTTCGGCCTGAGTCAGGCCCAGTTTGCCGTTCAGGAACGCACGGCGGGTGTACTCGCCGGGGGCCGCCGGCTGCGCACCGGCTGCCAGACAGGCCTCCACCAGACGGCGTGCCACCGCACTGCCGCCGTGGCAGGAAAGCTCCACCACATCCTCGCCGGTATAGCTGTGGGGCGCACGGAAAAACAGAGCCACGCCCTCGTCAAATTTCTCGCCGCCGTCCACAAAATGGCCGAACAATGCCGTGTAGCCTTTTGCCTGCGCCACCTTTTTGCCCGGGTTTGCCGGGCGGAACACCCGCTCTGCCACGGCATAGCTCTGCGCACCGGACAGGCGCACCACCGCGATGCCGCCCGCACCGGGGGCGGTGGCGATGGCGGCAATGGTCGTTTCCTGCATAGTCGGTTCCTTTCTGCCCGGGGCCTTGGCCGCCGGGGCAATGGGGTGTTGGGGGCCTCCCGGCGGCCAGAGCTGCCGAGAGAACGCACTTTCGGATTTTACAGCTTATTTTACCACGTTTTTTCGCAAAAAGATACACCCACCGATGGGTTTTTCCACATCTTCTGAAATCTTTGTGGAAAAGCGCAGAAGAATTATTTTAATTTTGTGGTACCGGAAAGTCTGCGGACCGCCTGGGGCAGCATTTTCACGGGAGGGTTCTCTCCTGGCCGTCTGCGCCCTTTTTCGGACAGCCTCGCCCTCTCAGTCAAATCCTGCGGATTTGCCAGCTCTCCCAAAGGGAGAGCCCTTGGCAGGGCGGTAAACTTTCTGGAAAAATTGCAAAGTGAATGGTTTCGCCAGAGCCTCTCCCTTTGGGAGAGGTGTCACCGTAGGTGACGGAGAGGGCGAGGCCGCTGGCCGGAAGACGAACTCTCTCCCCCCCACAAACAACAAAGCCGGGCGGCCCATTACGGACTGCCCGGCTTTGTGTTAAAAGATCCTGTTACAGCTCGATCTTGCCAAAGCTGAAATCAGCAAAATCATCCACGCGCTCGGTGCGCTTGGGTGCCACCGGTGCGGCAGTCTCGGCATCGCGGGGCGCATAGGTGCGCTCCGGCACACCGGAAGGACGGGGCCCACGGTTGCCGCCGTTGCGGCTGCCGCGGTAACCGCCGCGGTTGCCGTTGCGGTCACCATGCTCCGAACGGCTGCCGCCGCGATAGCCGCCATTGCGGTTGCCGCCGGGGCGGCGTCCGTTGCCGGGGCGGCCGCCGCGGGGACGGCGCTCGCCGTAGGTGTTCTCGGTCTGGGCATCCGGTGCGGTGGAGTAGATGACCACGCGGCGGTCACGGCCCTCGCCCTTGCTCTCGCTGCGGACCCCCTCCATCTTGCTGATGGCAGAGTGGATGATGCGGCGCTCGTAGGGGTTCATGGGCTCCATGGCAAAGCTGCGGCCGGTCTTGCGCACCTTGGCACCAATGCGCTGTGCCAGGGCGGTCAGGTCGCTCTCGCGCTTGTCGCGGTAGCCGGCCACGTCCAGACCCAGCTTGATGTAATCGCCTTCCAGACGGTTGGCCACCAGGCTTGCCAGATAGGACAGGCTCTCCATGGTCTCGCCGCGGCGGCCGATCAGGGCACCCAGGTGCTCACCGTCCAGACGGATGATGGTGGCTTCGCCCTTCTGCACGGCGCTGAAGGTCACGTTCTCCACGCCCATCTTGGCAATGACTTCCTGCAGGTACTCCACAGCAGCCTTGACCTTGGCGTTCTCTTCGATCACGATGGGGACCTCGGTCTCCTCGTCTGCGGCTGCGGCAGCAGCCGGGGCGTCCTGCTCTGCGGCAGGCTGCTCAACCTCGGCAGCCGGTGCTTCCACCGGTGCGGCAGGCTCTTCCACGGGGACAGCGGGAACTTCCGGGGCAGTCTCCTGCACCGGAGCAGCCTCGGCCGCCGGAGCCGGGGCTGCGGCGGGCGCTGCCGGAGCATCGGGTTCTTCCACGCTCACGCACACCTTGGCAGGGGTGGTTTTCAGGCCCAGGAAACCGGTTTTCTGGGGCATCTCCAGCACTTCATAGCTGACATTCAGATCATCGGCCTGTACACCCAGCAGAGCGCAGGCTTTTGCGCGGGCTTCATCGACCGTCTTGCCGGTCGCTTCCTGCTTACGGATCATAACCGTTCGTCCTCCTTTATTCCTTGTCCTGCTTGTTCAGCTCACTCAGCGGCACGGTGCGCTCGTCCTTGTAGCGCTCAGCGTCCAGCTGACGGGCATACTCCAGGCGGCGCTTGTTCATCTCGCTGGCAGACAGGTTCTTTTCCACGGTCTTGCCGGTCTTGGGATCGGTGACCTTCACGGTGGTGCTCTTTACACCACGCTTCTGCTGCTTGCGCTTTTCCTCGATCTGAGCTTCCACTTCCTTGCGCATCTTCTCGGGGTCGTAGATCTTGCGCATGACCTGGGTCTGCACGGTCATCACGATGTTGGAAATGACGTAGTACAGCGAGAATGCCAGCGGGTAGGTAAAGCAGAAGAACAGATACATCAGCGGCATCAGGTACATGGTCACCTTCATGCTGCCCTGCATCTGCTGGCCGGAGGCCTTCATGCTGATGTGGGTGGACAGGAACATGGTGATCACCGACAGCAGGGGCAGCACCAGATCCAGGGACAGGCCGATCTGCGGGATGCGGGTCAGGTCGATGCCCAGGAAGTTCATGTGCTGGCTGAACTCGGTGATGGTGGCGATCTGGTCTGCGCTGAAGCAGCCGATCACGCCGGAATTGCCGGCCACGACCTGTGCAATGATGTTGGTGTCGCGGGTGATGGCGGTAAAGGAAACCCCGGCGGCGGTCAGGGCCTCACCTGCGCTGGCCAGGGCAGCGGCACTGATGTGGAAGATCCGCTCCAGGGGGTTGTACACCACGCCGATAACGCCGAAGATGACCAGGAAGTTGAGCAGCATGGGCACGCAGCCGGCGGTGGGCTTATAGCCATAGTCCTGCTGCAGCTTGAGCATTTCTTCCTGCTGCTTTTCGGGCTTATCCTTGTACTTGGTCTGGATCTCCTGCAGCATGGGCTGGAAGGCCGACATTTTGGCCATGCTCTTCTGCTGGCTGAGCTGCAGAGGGATCTTGACGATGTTGATCAGCAGCGTGAAGAGGATGATGTCCCAGCCGTAGTTGGGCAGCAGCTTGTAGATCCACTCCATCACATAGCCAAGAGGAGCGCTTAGGATGTAAAAGAAGTTCATACCTTTGTCCATTCTGCCCCGCCTGTGGCACGGGACGCGTTATTTTTTATCGTAGGACACACCGCCCACAGTGCGATGCGTCACAAGAAGCTGAAATTCTATCCCCTATGCCGCTTTTCAAAGAGCCTGGCAGGCTCCAGGTGCCGGGCAGGGCTTTGCCACCGCCCCGGGGGCGGCACCGGGTCGTAGCCCCATTTGCCCAGGGGGTTGCACCGGGCGATGCGCCAGGCTCCCAGCAGGATGCCCTTGATGCAGCCGTGGGTCAGGATGGCCTGCATGGTGTAGTTGCTGCAGCTGGGGGTGAACCGGCAGCTGCGGCCGATCCATGGGCTGAGGGTATGCTGATAGGCCCGGATGGGCAGGCACAGGGCCCTGCGGCAAGCTGCCTGCAGACGGTTCATGCCTTTGCCTTCTCGTCCGCTGCCGGCTTTTTACGGGCCGGAGGCAGGGTGGCGGGCAGCGGTGCGTCCGGCTGCTTTGCCTTGTCCGGCAGGCCGGCCTGGGCAAACAGCTTTGCCACGATGCTGCTGAGCTGCCAGCTCTTGAGCCGCGGGGTCATGCCCCGGGCCACGAATACCAGATCGTAACCGCCGATGTTGTAATCCAAATGCTCGTCGATGGCGGCCTTCATCACACGGCGGGCGCGGTTGCGCTGCACGGCGTGGCCGATCTTCTTGGTGGCGGTCAGGCCCACGCGGGTGCGTTTGCCGCGGGTCTTGAGCACATACAGCACCAGAGCCTGGTTCACATAGGATTTGCCGCGGGCATACACGCGGCCAAATTCGTTATTGCGGCGGATGGGACGGTAGCGCATTGCTTCGGCGCCTCCTTTCTCTTCTGCCCGGCACCAAGCCGGGTGCACAAAGCAGATTCTTTAGCCAGTATATCAGAATTTTTTCGACTTTAAAAGGCCCCATGGGCTTTTTGCGAAAAATTTTTCCGGTTTGCCGGAATTTTTCAAATGCTCATGCGGGTCAGAAAGCCATGAACTTCCTTGCGATGACGCTTCTTGGGCTGAAAAGTTCTCTTCATGGTTGTATCCTCCGTAAAAACTCGTCCCCGATGATGGGGTATTTCTGGTCCCAAAATGGGGACAGGCTTGCAATTCAACAGTATATCGCACAGTATGGCGTTCTGTCAAGCATTTTTTTCGCTTTCCTGCAAACTTTTTTGTGAAAAGATTTTCAACTTTTTCACCATTCTGCCGTGGAAAACCCGTCTGCCACAAGATATTGTGGCTTTTGGTCCGCCGCGCCACAACACGAAAAACCCGACACAGGGCGGTCTTATTTTATGTATATAAAATTACCTTATAGAAATATAGACGCACAGAGATTTTTGTGGTATACTAACCTGGTATCAGCAGCATTGTTGAAAACTTCAATGGAGTGGATGTTTTTATGGATTCTTTCAAGGACGTTTTAGAGGCCGCCCAGGCGTACTGCAAAACGCAGATGGCCGAGCCGACCTATAATCTCTACATCGACGGCCTGGAGCCCATCAGCTTTGAGGACTCCAGCCACATCACCCTGTCGGTGCGCAACGACTTCATCTGCAAGATCGTCACCGACCGCTACCTGGGCCTGCTGAAGGAGGCCTTCAAGACCGTGCTGGGCTTTGACGTGGACATCACGCTGGTGGTGCCCAGCCCCCCGCCCCACGAGGTGGTGCTGGCCCAGCAGTACGAGGCAAACCCCGCCTCCCCGCAGGGCAACTACGAGTTCACCTTCGAGAACTTCATCAAAGGCC
>QWCE01005174.1_pt1 | contig 12156 bp, 14 predicted proteins | sample 1972531 | NCBI WGS metagenome assembly QWCE01 (sample SAMN09866716, study PRJNA288562) | Human gut metagenome isolate term4_stool, whole genome shotgun sequencing... | reverse complement strand
AGAGTGACACACCTGTTCCCATCCCGAACACAGAAGTTAAGCCTCTTAACGCCGATGGTACTTGGTTGGTAACGACCCGGGAGAGTAGGAAATTGCCGGTCACACAAAGAACGCACGCTGATCATTTGACGGCGTGTGTTTTTTTGTGCCCTGAATTATGAAATCGAAGTCTCGTCTTTCGTACATAACCATTTGATCGAGTCGGGATTTTCTTTTTTTCGCCTGACGGCCTTAGGATTCGGTTGTGGGCTAAGGTTTTTTTTATTCGAAAAAAGTATTAAAAATGGCGGGAAAAGCTAGACATTGCAAGGGAAAGAGTGTATGATTACGGGTAAGTTTATTTAAACAAAGTGATAAAGAATAAAGGAGGTTTAAATGAAGGACAATAAGTTTACATCGACCTGGGGCTTCATACTGACCACCGTCGGCTCGGCGGTAGGTATGGCAAATGTGTGGGGCTTTCCTTATAAGCTGGCAGCCAACGGCGGAGGCGCATTTTTAGTCGTCTATTTATTTTTTATCGCTATCTTCGCCTATTTCGGTCTGTCCGCTGAGTATGCCGCAGGCCGGTACTCCGAAACCGGTACTTTGGGCTCTTACGAAAAGGCCTGGTCCCACAGAAAATTGTCCAAAGTCGGAAAAGCTGTCGGCGTTTTACCTCTTTTAGGTTCGATCTGCATCGCCATCGGCTACGCCGTCATTATTTCTTATGTATTAAAATCCCTCCTCCAAAGCGTAACCGGAAGCTTAATGACCGTGGATTCGGAAGCTTGGTTTGCATCCTTTTCAGGGCAAAACTTCAGCGTCATTCCCTTCCACTTTATCGTCATTGTCTTGACCCTGTTGACTTGCATCAGTGGTGCCCAATCCATTGAAAAGGCGAACAAAATTATGATGCCGCTGTTCTTCGTTCTATTTGTCATCCTGGCATGTCGCGTGGCCTTTCTTCCCAATGCCTTTGAAGGATACAAGTTCATGTTCACGCCGGATTGGAAAATGCTCTTGGATCCGAAAGTCGTTGTAACAGCCATGGGGCAAGCCTTCTTCTCCCTGTCCATTACGGGGAGCGGGATGCTGGTTTGCGGCGCTTACCTGAATAAGGACGAAGACATTGTGGGAGGGGCCAAGCAAACGGGGCTCTTCGACACTATTGCGGCCATGGTTGCGGCACTCGTTATGATTCCCGCCCTCTTTTCATTCAGTGAAAATCCCGAAGGCGGCCCCGGGCTCTTGTTCGTTACTTTGCCCACGATTCTTCAACACATGACGGGGGGCAGGATTTTTGCCATCGCCCTGTACTTGGCCGTACTTTTCGGCGGGATCTCTTCCCTGCAAAATATGTTTGAGGTCGTGTGCGAATCCATCCTCCATCAATTTAAAAATTTAAATCGAAAGACCGTGCTGGTCCTTATCGGCCTCGCGTCCTTCATCCCCGGCATTTTCATGGAACCCATCGGCGGCGTCGACGGCGCCATTCTCGGCGGCTGGGGCCCCTGGATGGATCTCGTGTCCATCTACATCATTCCCCTGGGCGCCACCCTTGGTGCCATCACCTGGTTCTGGATTATGGATGCCGACGCTCTCATCGATGAGATCAATTCGGGCAGCAAGGTGAAGCGCAGCAAGAGATGGTACTACTTGGGCAAGTTTATCTATGTGCCCATGGCGGTGATCTTGTGCTTTATCGCCCTGTACTTTAGAATCGCATTTTAGCCGTAGATGGCAACCGGGCGACTCGCTCGGCTCGTCCCGCCGGGCCATCCTGGCATAGGACCTACCAACCATTTTCTCGTCCCTTCGGTCCGAAAAATGGGGATAGGTCTCTAAGAGAAGTAAATTTTTAATAACAACGGAATAAATGAAATGAACTGTCGAGGCAATGACGCCTCGGCAGTTTTTTTACGGAAAAATTTCCGGGCCCGGGTATGAAAAAACGGCCTATGGCAAAGATGCCATAAGCCGTCATCGCTTTTTTATAAATGGATACTTTAAAGGCCTTAGCTGTCGTAGACCAGATACATTATCAACCGATTTTCCTCGTCCACGACCAAGGCTTCGTAGTTGGAAATAACATCTCCCGCCCCGTCCGGGGAGCGATCCACATAATAGTAGCGGCAGTTAGGAAATGACAGGGCGGGATCCTTTATGGCCGGCTGCATTCGCTTCGCCCATATCAGTGCCGATTCCACATTCCCTCCGATCTCGCTGTCGGCGGAAAAAGCTTTCGTCTTTTTCAAATCCTCTTTCAGCTGTGCCATGTCCTGGTCATTTAACTTATAAATCGTATAGCTTACGCCGTCGCCGAGAAAATCCGGAGGCTTTTTCACATCGTCCACGCACACGGCCCGCCTCGTGACGTGGGTGTGAAAAGCGGCGTTCATGGCCTTGACTCTTCGGGGCGTGGCGTCGGAGAAAATATAAATCGCCGCAAGCCCCGCGAAAAAGAGGGCGCCTAAAATTTTAAGGCCCTTAGTCCGCGTCATGCTCATCATCTCCTTCGTAGCGCAAAATATCTCCCGGCTGACAATCCAGGGCCTCGCAAATGGCCTCGAGGGTGGAAAAGCGAATGGCCTTGGCCTTTCCCGTCTTTAAAATGGACAGATTGGGCAGGCTCACATCCACCGCACGAGATAATTCCGTCAGGCTCATCTTTCGTTTGGCGAGCATAATATCTAAATCCACGCAAATCATGGCACACCTCAAATGGTCAGGTCGTTTTCTTCCCGCAGGCGGCGACCCTCATCCACCACATCGGCCAGGAGGAAGAAAAAGAGCGCCGCCGCTGCGAGGAGCAGGGCGAGGACAAAGAAGAGCAGAAAGAGGGCGGCGAGCTGCAGGTTCACGGCCAGGTAAATGGCGAGAAGTAAAAAGCTTCCCCCGGCGCCTAAAAAACATAACCCCACCCGCTCCAAACCGCGGACCATGGCGGTGGTAAAGAGGCGACCCTTGGCGTATAAAAAGGTCGTGTAAAGGCCGAAGGCCAGCCCCGCGAGAAGAAAGGCGCCGCTTGCGCCCCAAAAGGCGAGGGTCGCGGGGATCAGGGGCAGGTAGATGGTAAAAGTGGCATCCTTCAGCACCCAAGCTTTCACTAAAGCCGATCCGATGATGGCGAAAAAGGCGCTCGTCGAAAGCATGGCCGCCGCCAAAGTGACGGCGATAATTGTGGTTTGTAATCGTTTCATATCCACCTCCTGTTTTTATTATAGTCGATATTTAACGATAAACAATAAATAATTAGCGAAAAAAGTAAAGAAGTGACGAAGAATTCGATATGAGGAAGGAAAAGAAAGACTTGAACGAAAAATCGCAGGGAAAAATTTCCGGGCAGAACGAGGCGATGAAAGGCGATGGCAGAAGGGGGGCGAAAGATGATCGAGAAAAATCGGAAGAAGCTCGAAGAGAAAGGACAAAAGAAGGCGAAGAAGAATATTTCGGAACAAGATCGAGAAGAATTGAAAGAAGGTCGAAGAGAAAAATCGGAAGCAGATCGAGGAGAAAATTTCGAAAAAGCATAGGTTGTAAAGAAAACACGCCTGAAAAGCCCGAAACCAAGCCGAAAATACGCATTGAAAATAAATCTCAAAAAGTTTCGAAAAAGCCTTGCAAAAATCGGAAGGGGCGATTATAATAACAATTGTAAACGATACGAATTATCAAATCATTCTTTGCGGTACATATCAGGTGATTCTGTCGTTTATGCCAATGCGTGCAGCGTGAACGTGCCGCAAGGTAGAAAGGAGGGAATATGATACCTGTCATTTATTGGTCGGGGACCGGCAACACCGAGGCCATGGCGAAGGCAGTCGCCAAGGGCTTGGAAGCGGCCGGTCAGGAAGCTTCGTTAATCGAAGCCGCCGACGCAACAGAGGCCATCGTCAAAGATGCAGACAGGATCGCATTCGGTTGTCCGGCTATGGGTGCAGAAGAGCTGGAAGAATCGACTATGCGTCCTTTGATGGATGATGTGAATCCTCTGCTGAAAGGAAAATACGTACTACTGTTTGGCTCCTACGATTGGGCGGAGGGCGAATGGATGGAAACCTGGGAGGACGAAGTTCGAGGACTTTCTCCCGCCTATGTCGCCACCGTCATTTGTAAAGGCGAGCCGGATGCAGACGGCTTGAAGGAGTGCGAAGACAGTGCTCGCGCATTATGTGAAGCGTAAACTCAATGACTCCACGGTTCGTTACCTCAACCGATGCGCCTCATGTAATGATCGAGACTTTTTAGAAGCCATACTCAAAGCCTATACGGCGCCCACGGTTTTTTGCGGAAAAACGGGAACTCTGGTTAACTTAGTCAATCCATCGAGAGACCTTTCCCGGTGCTGGGCCGGGGATGAAAGCATCAAGCATGTCGTACCCCTTGCACATGCCGAGCTGAGAAATCCCAAAGGCAGCTTGCTTCTATACTTTTACGACAAAAAAAGACTTGAACACAGACTATCTGACCGAAGATGCCGAGCTTTTTTAAAGAATCGCGGCTATGAATACGCCACTGTGGACGAAGCCATTGCGGAATTAAAAACACGGTTTTTAATTGGCTGTCCCGACGAAATAGGCATCTTTCTCGGTTATCCCGTCTCCGACGTGGAAGCCTTTAGCCAGAGGCGACACCATCGATTCGTCGGTTACTGGAAATGCTATGAAAACATCTTGCTATCGAAAGTGCGCTTTTTCTTATTTGACTTAGCGAAATATTTTGTCATGAATAGAGCGATGCAAGAATACTAAAATAATGACACCTTCCTATATTCTGAATGAAAGCGGACGCCATGTGCGTCCGTTTTTTTGCGCAAAAAACCCGCGTCGTGCGCGGGAGAATTAATCTTTCTTTTTGAAAAGAGAATAGAGAACGACCACAGGGCCGATGATATAGAGGGCGGGGAGAGCCACCAGGCGAAAGAAATTAAGTTCCAAATGATCCAAACGGTCGCCGGTGTATTTATAGGCTTGAGGAAAGGCCACGGTGGCGAGGATGAAGTAAAGGGTGAGGGGCATGAAGGCTGCGGATGTGGGGCTTTTATGGAAGAGGGTGTCGGCAAGGACAAAATAATAGACGAGAAAAAAGAACAGGCCGATGGCGTAGGCGAGGATTGTCACAAAGGTATCGCTAAGGGGAGAAGGTTCTTCTTTCTTCGAATCATCTTCTCCGATGAAATAGGCCATGTCCACGGAAAATACCTCCGCCAACTCCCTGAGATTGGTCATGGTCGGCTGCGCTCGGTCCATTTCCCACTTGGACACGGCTTGGCGGGTGACGCCGAGTTTTTCCGCCAAGTCCTCCTGAGAGAGACCCATGGCCTTTCGTTTTGCTTTTATTTTTTCACCATACATAAGAAACTCCTTCTTTAGCTGTGTATTTATCTTAAATTCACTGTAACAAAAAGAAGAAAAGGGCACAAGCAAAAGGAACGCAACTTTCGGTTGCGACAAAAGATTTCAGCGAAATTTTATTAAAATCTTCGGAAGAGACATTTTCAGCAAAAAAATTCAAAAAAAGTGTTGACACTGTATTAAGACGGCGGTACAATATGACTGTATTAAGGAAGTAGTACAGACGAAAGGAGGGAATGATGGATTTACTTGATGTGGCGTCCTTAACCAAAGACTATGGAAACGGAAGAGGACTTTTCGACTTCTCGATGCAATTAAATGCGGGCGACATTGTCGGCCTCATCGGCGTAAACGGTGCCGGTAAAACGACTTTATTGAACATGTTGGCCGGCTGCACTCATGCCGATTCCGGGAAAATATGCTACGAAGGCGAAGAAGTCACCATGGATTCACCTTGCCGGAAAAAGTTCGGCATTTCCGTGGAGCCGAATTTTTATGAGTATTTGACCGCTTATGAAAATTTGGAATCCATTTTGTACTTAAATGGAATAAGGCGTGCAGAGGAAACGGACAATGAAATCAAGCGCGTGTTGAATACGGTTGGTTTGGAAGGGGTGGAGAAAAAGAAGATTAAGGAATTTTCTTTCGGAATGAAGCAGAGGCTCGGATTTGCACAAGCCTTGCTCAATGCCCAAACCGTGCTGCTTTTAGATGAGCCTTTTGTGGGCTTGGATATTCACGGTCGAGGGATGGTAAAAAGCCTCATTCAGGAGATGGCAAAGAAGCAGAAAATGGCGGTGATTTTTTCGGACCACAACTTAGACGAAGTGAAGTCTTTATGCAATCGTCTTATTGTAATAAGAGACGGAGTCAAGCACTATGACGGGGACATTCATATTCAAAGCGCCGCGTTGTTATCTGTCGATGATGCCGAAGCCATTGAGGATGGTTATGTGAGAAAAATAGATAAGCATAGGGTGGAGGTAACGGAAGAAAATCTTAACGAGAAGTTGCACCACATAAGCGCGGTCACGACCATTTCGAGGATTGAAAAAGTAATCAACCCGCTGGAAAAACTATTAGAGGAGTGAAATGATGAAGGCACTTGTAGAGTTCGAACTGTTTAAGCAGTTAAGGCGAAAAGAGAATCTGCTTGCATTCTTCATGTTCCTGTTGCCCTTGTTTTATGGTTTGGGCGTACACAATCATTCGTTGATTGTCACGTACAACGGCAATGCGCCAATCAATGGGCTAACTTTTGCCGATAATATGTACACCTTGGTCTATATGGTCTTCATTATTTTTCTCATTCTCGCCATCAACAGTGCGAATATACTAAAAGGGGAAATTGAAAACGGAAGCCTCTCCATGATGTTGAACCGCGTCAATAATCGGCGCAGGATTTATCGATCGAAGTTTTATGCGCAATCAATTTACTGGTGGGTCGTGACGGCGCTGTTCGTTGTATTTTCGATTGGTTGCTATTATTTGTTGGTGGCGAATCTTCCAATGGCCGACGGAAAGCTTTTTGACCGACATTATCTCTCTGATTTGATGACGATCGTTGCAACCGGTTCATTGTATATATTGGCGATTAGCTTGGTACAAAGTCTCAGTATGTATGTTAAATCCTACGTTTCCATCGGCCTATTTATTGTCCTGTTTGTCGTTTTCGTGTATTTAAAATCATTCCCGGGGGTCCAACTGGCATCGCCTATGTATCACCTGGAGCAATTGATCGATAGCGGAAAGGGAATCGATTTTATTCGGTTTATGGCACTTAACTGGGGATTGGTTTATTTATTAAACCTTATAGGCATTAGGAAGTTTGAACGATGTGATTTGTAAAAGGAAGCAGTACAGATGAAAGGAGGGCCCATGGAATTTGACGGCAATCGACCGATTTATCTGCAGCTTTACGAAACCATTCGAAAGCAAATCGCCGCCGGGGAGCTGATCCCGGGAGAGAAATTGGAATCGGTACGAAATTTGGCGAAGGAATACGGTGTGAATCCAAACACCGTGCAGCGGGCACTACAGGAACTGGAGCGGGAAGCGCTCATTGAAACGGATCGAACGCGGGGGAAATTTGTGACGGAAAATAAAGACATCATCGATACCCTGGGCAAGGACGCGTTTTTCGACGCCTGCGATCAATTGATCGGCGTGGCGGCGGATTTGTCCATGACGCAGGAGACAGCGGTAAAATTACTGAACAAGCGTTGGGAGAAAGGAGGGTCTCATGAAGGCCGTTGATTGCAAACAAATCGACATCGACTACCGAGGCAAATACGTCTTGGACAAACTGGATTTATCGCTGGAGCCGGGCCACATCGTGGGGCTGATGGGGCCCAACGGCGCGGGAAAGACGACGCTTCTTCGCATTTTGGCCGGCCTCGAGATGAGCTACAAGGGGAATGTGGAAATCTTCGGCGAAGAAATCGGCAAGGCCACGAAAAACATGGTGAGCTATCAGCCCGACCATCTGCCCCTGCCCAAGGACTTAACCGCCGAGGCCTGTGTGGATCTCTACGGCCACTTCTTCGACGACTTCGACCGGGGAAAGGCCTTTTACATGCTCAAGACCTTCGACCTGGAGCCTTCCCGGCGCATTCGAGAAATGAGCAAGGGCATGCAGGACAAGCTGCAGGTGGCACTGACCCTTTCCAGAAAGGCGCGGCTCTACTTAATGGATGAGCCCATCGGCGGCGTGGATCCCCTGTCGCGAAAAAACGTCATCGACGGGATTTTGGACGGCTTCGACACGGAGGCGACCTTGATCATCTCCACCCACATGGTGGATGCCATTGAGCCCATTATCGACACGGCGGTGTTTTTAAAAGACGGCAAGGTCCTTTTAAACGAGGATGTGGAAGCCCTGCGCGGCCGCTACGGCAAGGATTTGGAAGCGATTTTCAGGGAGGTGTACGATGTCTAAACTCATCAGCTATTATTTCAAAAGGGACAAATGGATTCTTCTCGCCATGGTGGCCTGTGCCATTCCCGGGGGTATCCTCTTAGGGGGCTACACGGGAGAAGAGAGCACGGTCGGCGCCGTCGCCATCTTTGTCGGTTTCACGGCCTTTTTTATCGGCGTGAGCATCCTTCCTCTGTGGCTTTGTATCAGGGATTACAAGCGCATGTACGGCACCTACGGCAGTTTTTTCGCGGCCCTTCCCTTGACGGGAAAAGAGGCCATGGGCGGCCGGGGCTTGTGGTTTATCATCGTGGTAGTAGTGGCGTGTCTGTGTTCTTTAGCCTATTTCGGACCCATAATCTTTCGTAGCATAAGAGAGGAAATGGAAATATGTCGATTTTTTGCCGCCCTATTCGAACAACCGAACGTCAATTACTCGACGGGCTTCGCCTTCATGGTAATCGCTGGCTTGCTTTTAGCTGCGGCCGTCTGGGTCTTCGTCACGAGTGTGGGGAGCGAAAAGCCCTTCCGCCGCTTCGGCATCGGCGGGCCCATTATGCTCTATGTCGGCGTGCAAATAGCCATGAACGTTGTGGTCAGTACGGTAATGAATGTGATGGGAAGCCAAAGAGTATTTATAAATGAAGAACTCATGGTTCAAGAAGTCGCCGGGCTGTTTTTCAGGACATCTCTGGTGTTGAGCGGGCTTATGCTTATCGCCGCCGTGGTCCTCTTCCTGAGAAGCGTCCACAGTCACGACAAGAAACTTTCCGTATCCTAAAAATAGAATCAGCGGGGCCTCCGGGCCTCGTTTTATTTTTCTATAAATAGGGGTAAAATAGCTTTAGAAAAAGCGTTTCAAGAGAAAGGAGAGCTTATGGGGTTTAAAGTCTTTATGTCGTTTGGCGTATTACTTATTCCGGGAATCATGATCTTTTTCGGCCGCACCATGAAGGACCATCCGCCGAAAACCATTAACGCGGCCTACGGCTACCGCACGTCCATGTCCATGATTAATCAGGACACCTGGGACTACGCACAGGCCGCCTGCGCCAAAAGGTGGCGGAAGTGGGGCAGGGTTCTCGCCCTGATTACCCTCGTCGTGTTAATCGTCGCCCTTCGCCGCCCGGCCTTTGCCGATGTGTTGGGCTTCTATACCGCCTTTGAAACCGCCTTTCTCTTGGCCTCCGTGGCCGCCACGGAAATCGACCTGCGGCGCACCTTCGATCAGAAAGGAGATCGACGAAACGATTGAACATGTGACGAAGGAATTCTAAAGTACCGAGTCCATCGTTTAAAGATATTCATTTTCAGGTATAAAGAAAGGGAAACAACAAATCAAGGAGGACAACATGTTAAAAGATAAAGTATGTGTCGTCACCGGGGGTACCCGCGGCATCGGGCACGCCATTGTAGAGGAATTTTTGGCTCAAGGGGCGAAGGTGATTTTCTTCGGCTCCCGCCAAGAGACGGTGGATGCCGCCATGAAGTCTTTTGATGGCAAAGGCGAAGTGGAAGGGGCATGGCCCGATCTTATGGACGGGGATGCGGTGAAGGCGGAAATGGACCGCATCGTGGAAAAATACGGCCGCATCGACGTGTTGGCCAACAATGCCGGCATCGCCGACGACGTGTCCGTCTACGATTACACGGCGGAAAAATTCGACAAGATCATAAATTTAAACGTCAAGGGCGTCTTTAACGCCATTTTGGCGGCGGTTCCCCACATGAAGAAGCAAGGGGGCGGCGCCATTATCTCCACCAGCTCCATGGTAAGCAAATACGGTCAACCCATCGGCGTGGGCTATCCCACCAGTAAATTCGCCGTCAACGGCATGACCATCTCCCTGGCCCGAGAATTGGGTCCCGATGGCATTCGTGTCAACGCCGTGGCGCCCGGGGTCACCAATACGGACATGATGCGCAATGTGCCCAAGGAAATGATCGAGCCCATCGTGGCCAATATTCCCATGCGCCGCATCGGCGAGCCGGAAGACATCGCCAAGGCCTACGCCTTTTTGGCAAGCGAAGACGCCTCTTATATTTCCGGCACCGTTTTAAATGTGGACGGCGGCATGCTCGTCTGATAGAAATGAAAAGAGCTCCTTCGGGAGCTTTTTTTGTGGAAAAAATCGGGCGTTTCATGTAAATACTTAAAAAGTGTAGGGTTTATAAAAAATAAACGTATATTTTATTATTTAGTGATATAATCCAATCAAGTATCACTTGAAGGAGGTTATGATGAAAAGATTCGTGAAGAGACAGTGGACGGTGCTGGTCCTGGCCCTGGTCATGACGCTCGCGGCGGGGGCTCAGGTTTTCGGCGCAAGCTACAAAGACATCGGCGGCCACTGGTCGGAAGGCACCATGATCAAAGCCGCGGAGCTCGGCTGGATCAAAGGCTATGAAGACAATACCTTGCGCCCGAATCAAGCGGTGACTCGGGCGGAATACATCGCCATGGTGCATCGCATGGCCGGCCTTTCCAAGGTTCCGGCAAAGAGTGCGTCGGCCTACGGCGATGCGAATCAGGCGGCATGGGCCGATGAAACCATTCGCCAAGCTGAAGCGGCGCGGCTCTTGGAGCCCGTCTTCTCCGGACCCTTTTTGCGTCCCAACGATCCCATTACCCGTGAAGAAGCGGCCACCCTTTTAAATGTGGGTACCATACTCAGAAATATGGGAGCGCGCTCGGCTTTGGACGAAGAAGGCATCGAAGGCATTCAACGGCTGGTGGAGCTGCAAATCAACAGAAACAGTCGCCCGGAAGTTTTGCCTTATGCGGATAAAGGGGCGGTTACTCCGCGCTTCGTGTGGGCCGTAGACGATCTGTCTCGTGCCAAGGTCATTGCCGGCTACGACGACAAGAGCTTCAAGCCCCAAGGTAAGCTGACCCGCGCCGAAGCCATGACCTTGATTTTAAAGGCCACGGGAGAAACGCCGGCACAAGTGAAAAAACCGGCGCCGCAACCGACTCCGCAACCGCAACCGGCGGCTCAAGCCAATGGCAAAATCGTTCAGGAAGACGGCAAGTACTACATCGTCAATCCGGAAACCGGCGCCCGCTTCAGTCGCAGCGCCTTTAAAGACGGCTACGTCACCATAGGCGATCAGGCCTATCTCATCGGCGCAGATGACGCCCTCACCTCGGGCTTTATTCGCAGAGACAACAAGACCTACTACATCGACCGGGAAAAGGGAAAAGTCCGCGGCTGGAAACAAGTGGGAGACGGCCTCTACTACTTCTCGCCGGCCAACTACCGCATGTACAGAAACGGCATGTTCTCCACCGGCGAAGGGGTCTACTGGTTCGGCAAAGACGGCAAGCTTAAAATCGGCAAGCGCCCCGGCGGGATACGCGGCCGCAAAGTTTACTGGGCGGGCCCCTCGGCCAAGGAATTGGAAAACGGCTGGCTCACCGGCCCCAATCAAGAGCTGCGCTTCAGAGGACAGGAAATGGCCAACTACGCCGCCGCCTTTGAAGGCCAGCCCTTCCACTGGTACGGCTTTGAATTCAACAGCGGCAAAGGCGTCTACTGCGTCGGCCTCACCTACGCCACCCACAAAGCCTTCGGCATTCACATTCCCGGCCCCAACGATGCCGACATTTACAAGCACAAAGGCTACGAGCTGCCCCGGGTGCAATACGAAGCCGCCTATAAATTCGGCGGCATGCGCTATCCGGCGAATTTCGCCAACGCATGGCCCGGCGACATTATCTTTAACTACAGCCCCAATTTCTATTTAGGCTACAACCACGTGGGCCTTTACATGGGCAAGAACAACGGGCGGGACATCTACGTTCACGCCACGCTGAAAAACGGCATCTTTGTCGGCGACTGCAGGGAAATGAACCGCGAAATCGGCCGCCGCTTCAACAAAGAATTCGTCCGCTACAACACG
>QWCE01006978.1_pt1 | contig 12158 bp, 14 predicted proteins | sample 1972531 | NCBI WGS metagenome assembly QWCE01 (sample SAMN09866716, study PRJNA288562) | Human gut metagenome isolate term4_stool, whole genome shotgun sequencing... | reverse complement strand
TGAACTGACCCCCAAAAGTTAGACCTAAAAACTAACTTAAGGAGGTCAGTTTTTTAATGGTAAAATATAGCACGGAATTCAAAATAAAAATAGTAAAAGAATATTTAAAAGGAAATATAAGCTTTAAAAAATTATCAGAAAAATATCAACTTGCTCATCAGGAAATATTAAAAAGATGGGTAAATGCATACAAATCACAAGGCTATGAAGGACTAAAAGTAAAAAGACAAAATACACAATATACTTTGGAATATAAATTAAATGTAGTAAACTTGTACTTAACAGGAGAAATGTCCTATCAGAGCCTAGCGAATGAATTAAAGATAAACAATCCATCAATAATAACAAGATGGGTAAAAGACTTTAGAGAAAAAGGAATTGAAGGACTAGAACCTAAGAAGAGAGGAAGACCTTCAAAAATGCCAAAATTACCGAAGAAATCAAAAGATATCAAAATAGATTCATCAGCAAACTTAACAAACTTAGAAAATAATTCATTAACAGAAGCACAATTAAAAGATTCCAAAATCAACATACATGTATTGGCAAAAACGCTTAAATAGGCCAAATAAAGATAAAGAAATAGAAGATAAGATACTAAAAATCAGAAAAGACAATCCAAACTATGGCTACAGAAGAATAACTGCAATGTTAAAAAGATCAGGACTAATAATAAACAAGAAAAGAGTTCAAAGATTAGTTCAAAATCTAAAACTACAAGTAAAATCTTTTTCAAGGAAATCAAGAAAATACTCATCCTACAAAGGACAAGTAGGAAAAATAGCAGACAATAAGATAAAAAGAAACTTTAAAGTAGAAAAGCCATACACACAAATAACAACAGATACAACAGAATTTAAATATCTAGAAAAAGATAAAGCAGGCAATTATCAAATAAAAAAACTTTATCTAAACCCATACTTAGATATGTACAATAGTGAAATACTAAGCTATGAAATATCAAAACAACCAACCATAGAACCAATCCTAAAAGCCTTAGACAAAGCCATAGAAATAACTAACAAAGCAAAAGAAGAAAGGATATTTCACTCAGATCAAGGCTGGGCATATCAAGTAAAGCAATACACATCAAAACTAGAAGAAAATGGTATCACACAATCCATGTCAAGAAAAGGAAACTGCTTAGATAACTCACCAATGGAAAACTTCTTTGGAATATTAAAACAGGAAATATATTACGGGCACAAATTCTATTCATACGAACACTTAAAGCAAACAATTGAAGACTTCATAAAATATTACAATGAAGAAAGGATAAAAGAAAAATTAGGATACTTATCACCAGTAGAATATAGAAAGAAAAATGCAGCATAAAAATTTCCTACCCCTAGGGGTAGGATAGGACAAAGAAAAAAATTTCCTACCCCTAGGGGTAGGATAGGACAAAGAAATACCAGAGCTAGTTTAATTCTAACTCTGGTATTAGGTCCAACTTTGTGGGGTCACCTTATTTTTTACTACTAGCCCTTTTTCTTTCTCAAATATAAATTTCAAATACAATTCAAGAAATATTAAATTATAAATTACATACCCATTCCCATTTTTGTGGCAATGTCCAAGAATTTTGTAATTATTAGTGCATTTGTAATATTTGAAATAAAACCACCAATTACTGGAACTACGAAGAAAGCAAGTTTAGAAAATCTATACTTGTCACAAACTGTCTTCATTGTAGTCATTGAAACTGGAACGGCTCCTGTTGAGAATCCAAGGTGACCTACTGCCATAACAGCTGAGTCGTAATTCTTGCCAAGCAGTCTAAATGTCAAGAAGTAAGTGAATACAAGTACAAGTACAACTTGAGCAAGAAGAAGAACAATTAGTTGAGGTCCTAGGTCTGCTAGTTGCCATAACTTCATACTTACAATTGACATAGATACGAAAAGTGCAAGAGAGAAATCTCCAACAGTATCAATTGCTTCAAGAAGTGATTCTTCAGCTCTTCCAGTTTTATCAAGAAAAACTCTCACAAGAATTCCACCAAGCATACAGCAAACGTGAATTGGAATATTAGCTCCAACTTTTTGTAGACCTAAGAAAAATAATTGACCAATACCACAAGAAAGAACCATCATATTTACAGAAGAAACCATAGTTTTTTTGTTCATCATAACAGTTTTTGCAGTGTCCACAATTGTTGTTGTTTGATTGTCTAGTTCTGGATCTTCAAAGCCAAATCTTTTAACAATAAAGTTACCATAAGGTCCACCAATAAGAGAACCAGCAATAAGTCCAAAGGTTGCAGATGCAATTGCAACTTCCATAGCAGCAGATTGACCAGCTTTTACAGCTATTGGAGCAAAACTTGCTGCATTGCCGTGTCCACCTGTCATAGGTATTGAACCAGTCATCATAGAGATAAGTGGGTGAACATGCATTAAGTTACCAACACCAAGAGCTACTGCATTTTGACAAGCAGCAAGTAGGGCAGCTAAGGCTGCAAAAATAACTACAAGCTTTCCACCTTGCTTTAAAAGTGAAAGGCTGGCAGCAGCGCCACTGGCAGCAAAAAATAAGCAGTAAAATAAAGTGTTAACTGTTTGGAAATCAAAGTTTGGTTCCATAACGCCTGCATAGTATAAAATCATTGTTATAATAGAAACAATAGTGCCGCCTATTACTGCTGAAGGCAGACAGTACTTAACTAGTACAGGGAATTTTTTTCTTAGGAAATCTCCTAAGTAAATGGCTAATACGCCAAGAAGTAGAGTTTCGAACATGCCGAACTCAATTACCATTCTATCCATCTTTTTTCCTCCTAAAAATTTTTGTCAATATTAAATTTTATAAATATTAACTAATTAATTATAAATGATAATAAATTGCAAGTCAAAAGAGAAATTCCTATACTAATATTATTTGTATATTACAGCAAAAAAAACTTTCATATAATACTATACAAAAGTACAAAAAGATATCTAAATGTGATAAAATAAGAATATTAATAATAACTATAAGAAGAAAATTAAATTTATAAAACAGGAGTGATATCATGACAATAGTTAAACCATCAACCCTTCCAGGTTTTATGGAACTACTTCCAAAGGATCAAATTCTCTTTAATGAGATGAAAGACATTATAAGAAAAAATTTTGAAAAGCACGGCTTTTTGCCAATAGATACTCCAGTTATAGAAAAATCTGAAGTCCTACTTGCAAAGGGCGGAGGAGAAACTGAAAAACAAATCTATAGATTTTCAAAGGGCGACACAGACATGAGTCTTAGATTTGACCTAACAGTTCCTCTTGCAAGATATACTGTAGAACACATGAATGACTTGTCTTTTCCTTTTAAAAGATATCAAATAGGAAAGGTATATAGAGGAGAAAAAGCTCAAAAAGGACGTTTTAGAGAGTTTTATCAATGTGATATTGATACAATTGGCATGGGAGAATTGTCCCTAGTAAATGATGCAGAATTTCCAGTTGTAATTTTCCACACTTTTAAAGATTTAGGATTTACGGACTTTACAATTCACCTAAATAATAGAAAGATTTTAAAGGGATTTTTTGCCTCACTTGGCATCGAAGACTCAATGAATGTTTTGAGAACTGTTGATAAACTCGACAAGATTGGCGAAGAAAAAGTTCTAGAAGAATTATCTGAATCTGGAGTTGACAAGGCTTCTGGAGAAAAAATTCTAGAATTTATAAAAATCGGTGGATCTGTGGATGAAATCCTAGAACAACTTAGAGATTTAAATATAGAAAATGAAATCTTTCTTGAAGGACTTGACGAACTTACTCAAGTTATTGGCTACATGAGAGATTTTGGCATAGACGAAGACTGTTTTGATATTGACCTAAAAATAGCTAGAGGTCTTGACTATTATACAGGAACAGTTTATGAAACTACTCTTGATAATTATCCAAAGATTGGATCAGTTTGTTCTGGTGGTAGATACGAAGACCTTGCAAGCTATTACACAGATAAAACTCTTCCAGGAGTTGGAATTTCCATTGGACTTTCAAGACTTTTCTACCAATTAAATGAAGCAAAAATTATTTCTAGTGAAGAAAAATCACTAGTTGATCTTTTGATAATACCTATGGATGATTGTCTATCTGATGGAATTAAACTTCTTAGTGAACTAAGAGAAAAGGGAGTAAAAGTTTCAGTTTATACAGAATTTGCAAAATTAAAGAAAAAATTTAAGTATGCAGACCAAACAAAGGTAGACTATGTAATAGTTCTTGGCGAAGAAGAAATTAAGTCTAGAAAATATAGTTTAAAGGATATGAAGACTGGAGATCAAGAAGAAGTTACTTTCGATGAATTGGTTGAAAGATTTAAAAGGTAAGTGCGACTCCTTTGAAAAATCTTCCTATTCGGTCGATTTGGCTGAGACTTGATCAAATTTCTGAAAGAAATTTTGATAAGTCTGCCCGCAGATTATTGCTTGTCAAAAATCTGTGTTCCTTTATTCTCGCTGCATAAGGTTCTTCATCAGTTCAGCCTTCGCCAGGCTCGGCTTCACTGTGAAGACCACTCCAATAGCAAATCCTTGCTATTGTCGTTACCATTAATTAAAATAATGACCTATAAACTTTGAAAATATCAGTTTATAGGTCATTTTATGTTGCACTTTTTTTTATTTAAGATTAAAATAGGATAGAAACATGAAGAAATGAGATGAGATTTTTGAAAAGAGAAGATATTAGAAATATTGCAATTATTGCCCACGTTGACCACGGCAAAACTACTTTAGTTGATGCCCTACTAAGACAATCAGGTATTTTTAGGGAAAATCAACAAGTTAATGAAAGGGTAATGGACTCCAACGACATTGAAAAGGAAAGAGGAATTACTATTCTTTCTAAAAACACTGCTGTTAACCACAATGGAGTAAAGATTAATATTATTGACACTCCAGGACACGCTGATTTTGGTGGCGAGGTTGAACGTGTTTTAAAAATGGTAAATGGTGTTGTTTTATTAGTAGATGCCTTTGAAGGACCAATGCCTCAAACAAAATTTGTTTTAAAGAAGTCCTTTGAACTTAACCTTCCAGTTATTGTATGTATAAATAAGGTAGACAGACCAGAAGCGAGACCACTTGAAGTTGTGGACGAAGTTCTAGATTTATTTATTGAACTTGGTGCTGACGATGATGTTCTTGAATGTCCTTTTGTTTTTGCATCTGCAAAACAAGGCTTGGCAACTCTAGACTTAGACGACAAGATGGAAAATATGGACCCACTTTTTGAAACTATTATCAAATATATTCCAGGTCCAGAACAAAGAGATGACGAACCATTTAAACTTTTGATATCTACAATTGACTACAATGAATATATTGGAAGAATTGGTATTGGTAAAATAGAACAAGGCCTAATAAAAGAAAATGACAAACTTGTTAGAGTTAATAAAGAATTGCCAGATTTTCAAGAAAACATTAAGATTGCACAAATCTATGAATTTGAAGGTCTAGATAGAGTTGAAGTTGATTCATCACAGTCAGGTTCTATAGTTGCTGTTACTGGTATCGAAGACATAAATATTGGAGATACAATCACTTCTACAGAAGATACAGAAGCTCTTGAATTTGTAAAGATTTCTGAACCAACTATATCTATGAACTTCTCTGTAAATGATTCACCTTTTGCAGGAAGAGTAGGTAAGTTTTTAACTTCAAGACAAATCAAGGCAAGATTAAATAAAGAATTACAAACTGACGTTGGACTTAGAGTAGAAGAAACTGACACTACTGATTCATTTAAGGTAAGTGGTAGAGGAGAACTTCACCTTTCAGTTTTAATAGAAAACATGAGACGTGAAGGATATGAATTCCAAGTTTCTAAACCACAAGTTCTTTATAAATATGATGAAAATGGCAAAAAACTTGAACCAACTGAAAGAGTTACTATTGATGTTGACAATGTTTATGCAGGTTCTGTTATAGAAAAACTTGGAAGAAGAAAAGGTGAACTTGTAAATATTGTTGAACCAAATGGTGGCTATCAAAGACTAGAATTTATAATTCCATCAAGGGGACTTATTGGTTATAGAACTGAATTTATGACTGACACTAAGGGTTCTGGGATTTTAAACTCTATTTTTGAATCTTATGTACCATTTAAGGGAGATATTCCAAGAAGAGTTAATGCTTCCATAGTTTCCTTTGACACAGGAACAGCTTCAGCTTATGGTCTTAACAATGCCCAAGAACGTGGAACTCTATTTGTTGTTCCAGGAGAAGATGTTTACGAAGGACAAGTTGTTGGTGAATCACCAAAGGGAGTAGAAATCGAAGTTTCTGTTACAAAGTCAAAGAAACAAACAAATGTAAGAGCATCTGGTTCTGATGAAGCTCTTAGACTTTCTCCAGCAAGAAAAATGAGTCTTGAAGAAGCTCTTGAATTTATAGAAGATGATGAGTTAATCGAAATCACACCTACTGAATTTAGACTTAGAAAGAAAATCTTAAATTCACAAACAAGATATAAATCAAAGAAAAATAAATAATTTTAATTGAGGAGAAGAAGATGTTAAGCGCATATTTTGGGATGTTAAAAAACTTTGCCCAAGTCTATTCAATACTATTTATAATAAATGTATTAGTATCTACTTTTATAATTTTATTTGACAACAAGAAGCCAATATCCACTCTTTTGTGGGTAATGGCAATTAACTTCTTGCCTGTTATAGGTTTTATCCTTTATATTTTTATAGGACAAGACATATCAAAATCCAGGATATTTAGTGGCAAGAGTAAAAAAGATGAGCTTCTTAGCAAGGAATCTAAGGCTCAATTAAGAGAAATAAGAAATAAAGATTTTAGATTTTCTAATAAGAGGACATCTAATCATCTTGATATGGTAGAGATGTTTAACAAGGCAGAAAATGAAATGCTCTACACTGACAACAAGATAAAAATGTACAATGACGGTGTAGAAAAATTTGATGCTTTATTCGAAGATTTAAAAAAAGCTAAACACACTATCTATGTTCAATACTATATTTTTAAATCAGATGGACTTTCCACAGAATTTATGAATATACTAAAGTCAAAGGCCAAAGATGGTCTTGACGTTTACTTACTAGTAGATGGTATGGGTGTTAGAAACATGAAACTTAGGGATAGAAAGTCCCTAAAAGAAGCTGGAGTTAAATTTGGGATATTTTTCCCAGGAATTATAGATAAAGTTAACACCCACATGAACTACAGAAATCACAGAAAAATCGTAGTAATAGACAAGAGGATTGGATATGTTGGGGGCTTTAATGTAGGTGATGAGTATATATCCAAGGGACCTATGGGTTATTGGAGAGACACTCACCTAAGAATTGAAGGACCAGCAGTAAATGGACTAGCATGGAGATTTTTCTTGGACTTTAAATTTGCATCTGATGCACATACAAAAGGTTTCACAACTGAAATCTTTGATGAAATAGATGATGGAGTAGACATAAATATAGTTACAAGTGGACCAGACACAAAGGCAGATTCAATAAGAAATGGATATGAAAAACTCATAACTTCTGCTAGAAAGGAACTCTATATTCAAACTCCTTACTTTGTGCCCGATGAAGGACTTTTTAAGGCTATAAAAGTTGCTGCCCTAAGTGGTGTTGATGTAAATATTATGTTTCCTGCAAAAAAAGATCATCCCTTTGTTCATTGGGCTTCACTTTCCTTTTTAGGAGAATTAATAAGATGGGGAGCTCATGTTTATCAATACGAAGGAGGTTTTCTTCACACAAAAATTGTTATATCAGATGATTACTTATCAAGCGTTGGTACAGCAAATTTTGACATAAGATCTTTTGAACTTAACTTTGAAGTCAATGCCTTCTTATATGATGAAAAACTTAACAAAAAACTAAAGGATGACTTTAAAAAAGATTTGGAAAAATGCACAGAGATAACTAAAGAAATGTATACCAATAGATCTAGGATAACAAAAGTAAGGGAATCTTTCTCAAGACTTTTGTCACCACTTTTATAATGTATATAGAAATAAATAGAAAAAAGATAAAGAGCCTTCGAATAAAAGTAGAAGATGGTATAATTAAAGTATCAGCTCCTAATAATTTAAGTGAAAGAAAAATAAATAACTTTATCGAGGAAAATTTCGAAACAATAGAAAAACTAAAAGCAGAAGATAAAAAAAGAAGACGCTACAAAAATCACTTATTTGGAGAAAAAGTGAACTTTACATCAGAAGAAGATTTGGAAAAAATTTATAGGAGAGAATTAAAAAAAGTCTTAGATGAGATTTTTCCAAGATATGAAGCTTTGACAGGACTATTTGCCAATAGCTATGAAATTCGGAAGATGAAAGTGAGATGGGGAACTTGTTATCCCAAGAGAGGAGATATAAAAATAAATCTCTACTTGGCAGAAAGACCCTACGAGCAAATCGAAGCAGTTGTCCTACATGAACTTATTCACTTAAAATATTTTAATCACGATGATAAATTTTTAAAAGAGTGCAAAAAGTACATGAAAAATTATGAAGAAATTGAAAGAGAATTAAAGACCTAGGTGATAAAATGAAAAAAGCTTTAAAAATCGCGGGCATAGTTGTATTAGTCCTTGTCCTAATGAAACTTTTTAACATTTCCATATTTATTGGAAATCAAAAAATTGACAGATATCTCATAATAAATGGAATAAGAAATTTCAACCTAGGAGATCTTTTTGACAAAGTTTCTAGATTTGCAGAAGAAATAGCAAATGGAATAAGAAGAGCTGTAAATAGTTTATAAAAATAAAATTAGAAAAGCACGCCAGTCGTGCTTTATTTTTTTGGAAAAAGTAAGGATTTAATGTGATATAATTATTTAGTAATTAGAATTAAGGTGATTATATGAATTTAACTTTTATAGTACTGGGCTGTCTTGTGCCTGGACTTATGACGGGGGTTGGAGCAATCCCTATATTTTTTGCAAAGGGTGTCAGTCAAAAAGCACTTGACGTGTTATTAGCAGCTGCGGCAGGAGTAATGCTTGCAGCAACTTGTTTTTCACTTATTATTCCAAGTCTTGAAGCAAATAGTGGCAAGACAGGAGTTTTAGTGACGGGTCTTGGAATTTTTTGTGGAGCATTGATGCTTGACCTAATAGATAAATATGCACCTCATGAACATTTAATCGACAAAAAACATGAAGGAGTGGATGTAAAAAATCTTTCCAAAATTTGGCTCTTTGTCATAGCAATAGCAATTCACAATTTTCCAGAAGGACTTGCCACTGGAGTTGGATTTGGTGGAGATAATATGTCTAATGGACTTTCAGTTGCCTTTGGTATTGCTTTACAAAATATGCCAGAAGGACTTGCTGTTGCCCTTGCTCTTGTGAGGGAAGGTTATTCTCGCAAAAAGGGTTTTGTCATAGCAACTTTGACTGGACTTGTTGAACCAATTGGAGCCTTTTTGGGAGTTTGGCTTGTGTCAATATTCTCATCAACTCTTGGTTTTATCCTTGCCCTAGCAGGAGGAGCTATGCTTTTTGTAATAAGTGATGAAATTATTCCAGAGACACACTCAAATGGTTACGAAAGAGCCGCAACCTATGGCGTCATTTTTGGATTTATCCTTATGATGTTTTTAGACTCACTAATTTAATATAAGATGAAAATGAACTTGCCAATCTGGCAAGTTTTTTTATAAAAATTTTTACAAAAAAATCAGCCCAAGATTGATTTGGACTGATTATAATTTTTCTAGAGAGTCAAAAAGAAGTTCTGCCTCGTTGTTGTAATAAATTTCAAGAGAGGCATTTTGCCACTCATTTAGATTAGAAAATCCAGTGACTATGCCAGAAAATCTCATGTAGCCGTAGCCAAAGGACTCATTTATTATTTCAAAATCAAGTTTTAAAAGTTCCTCAAGAGAAATTTTCTTATAAGTCCCATCCTTATAAAAATTTATTGCAAGGTCGTAGTTAAATTTATGATCAAGATCCTCTAGTCCACCATCAATTTTAAAATCTGGATCAAAAGATTGGATTGTATCTTCAATTAATTCTTCCAAGTCTTTTTTAGAGAAAGACTTTTCATTTTTATAAAGTACAAGTCTTGGATTTGTCATAATATAGTCGGCTTGACCTTTAGGTGTATTTTCAAAATAAATTCCTTGGTCAAAATGCAAAATTATTTTATTCGATAAATCCTCAATATTTGTGAGATGAAAATCGTGAAAGGAAAAAATTTGATTTAATAAATTTAATTTCATGAAAACCTCACTTGTGGTAGGGATGATTGTTTATTATTCTAAAAGCCCTGTAAATTTGTTCCATTAAAATCACACGCATGAGTTTGTGAGGGAAGGTCATCTTTGAAAAGCTTAGTTTGTAATCAGCTCTTTCTAAAACTTCATTGGATAAGCCAAGGCTGCCGCCAATTACAAAAGTTATATTTGAATGACCGTCAATCATTAAATCATTTATCTTATTGGCAAATTCTACAGAGTCTAAACTTTTGCCGCCGATTTCTAGAGCAATGACATAGGCGCCATCTTTTATCTTTGATAAAATCTTTTCGCCTTCGTCCATAATTTCAAAAATGCTTAAATCTGCGTAAGACTTAAGCATTTTTTTGTACTCATTTATGGCATCTTTAAAATAATTTTCCTTGATCTTGCCAAGTACAATTAAATTAATATTTATCATTTTTAGCTTAATTTTTTAACTTCTTCAAGAGCCTTGTCAAAGTTAACATCATTAGTTACTTCAGGAACATATTCTACATAAGCAACTTTTCCGTCTCTATCAACAATTACAACGCCACGAGCAAGTAGTTGTAATTCTTCCATCATGAAGCCAAATTTTTGTCCGAATTCTTTGTATCTGTAGTCGGAAACTATGTCTGCATTGTCGATTCCCTTAACAGAACAGAATCTTTCTTGTGCAAAAGGAAGGTCAACAGTTACAGTGACAATTTTTACGTCGTCAGATAATTTTGTAGCTTCTTCGTTAAAAGTTGTAGCTTGAAGAGCACAAACTGGTGTATCAATTGATGGTGCAACTGAATAAACTACGATTTTTCCCTTTAAATCTTCTGAATTAAAATCAGATAAATCTTTATTAACTGCCTTAAAAGATGGAGCCACATCTCCAACTTTAATTTCTTTTCCTTCTAGATTCACTTTATTTCCGCCAAATGTTATATCCATTTCAATTCCTCCTAAAATTATTTTTGTTTTAATTTACACTATACTTATATCCATTTTTGCTTATTATTAACAAGGGATTGCAATAAAATAACAACTTGATTAAAATGTAAGAAAGAAAAATTTTTCAAGGTAAAGGAATAAAAGGAGGACGTGCATATGAAAAAGTACTTAAAAATTTTAATATTAATTTTTATTTCAGGAATAATTTTTACGGCTTGCACAGGCAAGGATGAACTTCTTCCTGATAAGAAAATCTATAATTATAAATGGACTTTAGAAAGTATGATAAATACTGATGATGGAGTAGAATTAAGCAATGACATGGCTCTTAAATTTGACAAGAAAAATTTTGTCATGACTGATAGAAATAGTGCTCATGACTATACTGGAACATATGAATTAAAAAAAGCTGGCACAGGCTATGAAGTCATAATGAAGTTTGACGGCTTTGAAGAACCTGTGATTGCTGGTTATGGCATGAGAACTTATAAGGACAAGGATCCTGAAGCAAATTTAGTTTTTGAACACTGGGAAAGGACCTATTCTTTTATAGGCGAAGAGGAAGAGTAAGAAAATAAAAACTGTTGTGTAAAAATAATTTCTATGATAGCCTTTAAATAGAAAGATTTTTATTTAGTTATAAAATATTATTTTTATTAGGTAGGATATATGAAATATATATTAAAAACATGCATATATGTGTTCTTAAACTTCATATTATTTCTTTTCATTGCACAAGAATTTAGTGGAGGCAATTCTGATTTAATTATTTCTATGTATATTTTTATTGTAATTGTTTTTGTCATTCTTAATGAGAAGTTAAATAATATTTTAGAAAAACTTGATAGTTTAGAAAAAGAATCAAATAATAAAAATGATGATAGAATTGAAAAATAAATTAAAAAAAGGTGATGTGTAGAATTGAACTGACCCCCAAAAGTTAGACCTAAAAACTAACTTAAGGAGGTCAGTTTTTTAATGGTAAAATATAGCACGGAATTCAAAATAAAAATAGTAAAA
>QWCE01007361.1_pt1 | contig 12166 bp, 7 predicted proteins | sample 1972531 | NCBI WGS metagenome assembly QWCE01 (sample SAMN09866716, study PRJNA288562) | Human gut metagenome isolate term4_stool, whole genome shotgun sequencing... | reverse complement strand
CTATCGGTTAGGACGCCAGGTTTTCATCCTGGAAAGAGGGGTTCGACTCCCCTAGGGGCTACACAGAGAGCCTTGCCAGCCACCTCCCTTTCCTCTAAGCCGTCTCACCACGCTAGGCTGATACCACAAGCGAGCATATACCACAAAGAAGAGGAGTGTTCTTGGACCAGATCGAGAGCACTCCTCTATTCATTTGCACTAGAGCAGATCGGTGTGGGTTGCTTTATGTACACTTGTCCACATCTCTGCATTGTAGCAGACGCATCATCGGAAATCATTATAAGACCCATTACGAAGAATACATGACTAAAGCAGAAGTTGTAAAGAGTATCGCCGATGCGACAGGCGTAGACCGACAGGAGGTCCTGCAGGTCGTAGAGGCTTTTATGGATACAGTCAAGAACGCCATGAGCCAGGGCGACAATGTCTATCTAAGAGGCTTCGGCAGCTTCGTTGTCAAGGAGCGCGCAGAGAAGACTGCTCGCAACATATCCAAGCAGACGACGATCATCGTGCCCGCTCGCAAGGTTCCCACGTTCAAGCCTTCGAAGGCCTTCACCAGTATGATCAAGTAGTATACCAGGGAGTGAGTAGAGGTGGCTAGACCCTAGGACGACAACGCAAAGACTCCTGCAAGACACCTAGCTACAGACCTCATCACCTTGGATCAGTATAGACCAATTCAAAAGAAACAATTATGCCAAACGGTAAGAAGCACAAGCGTCACAAGATGTCGACGCACAAGCGTAAGAAGAGACTACGTAAGAATCGTCATAAGAGCAAGAAGTAGACGAGCGCCCCTGGGCGACCGTGTGTGACCCGCCTAGACTAGCCAGTCATCCTACGGAGTCGCACCGTCTACACACTAGAGAGCCATCGTATATGTGTGGCGATCTAATCTTAACGCACGAAACGTATCAAGAAAGCCGTCATGACCGACCTCTCATAGACGAGAGGTCGGTTGTGGCTGGCTTCGTTGCATAGCAACTCATCCTATCACCCTGCAGTAGTCCCTCACACGCTGACCAGACTAGAGCCTGTCGCAACAATTCGCAGGCACCCTGTATCAGCCCGAGGTCACGAGTACTACGGCAGCACCTGTAGACCGCCCCTCTCTGTGCATCCAGAGACTCGCTAGAGACGAGAGAGATACACATAGAGACCAGCTACTCCAGTAGAGGTGTAGCGACTAGGTACTTCGATAGCTCACCAGCTCGGGTCAGTGCAGTGGCACGGCGTAGCTGTGAGACGGAGGAGAGAAGAGGCTCGGTCATACTAGACCTCTACACGTTTCCAATCTATTAATGCACAGATTATTTGAGACACCGTGAATAGTGAACTAATCATCGATGTAAAGCCCAAAGAGGTGTCTATGGCAGTGCTCGAAGACGGCGAGCTCGTAGAGCTACGGACGGAGAATAGAAATATCCGCTACGCTGTCGGAGACATCCTGCTCGGAGAGGTAGACAATGTCGTAAGAGGCAACAATGCCGCCTTCGTCAATATAGGCCCCATGAAAAACGGCTTCCTACACTACAATGATCTAGGCAAAGTATTTGGAGCGACCACCCACTTATTAGAAGAGATAGCGGAAAAGAAGAAGGTACCCCCCATCGACAAAGTCAAAGAAGGGGAGCCCCTTCCTAAGGATGGTAACATCATCAACTCGGGACTCAAGAAGGGAGACAAGATCCTCGTCAAGGTAACACGCGAAGCCTTCGGAACCAAAGGACCTAGCCTCTCCGCAGAGCTTTCCATAGCGGGTCGATTTCTAGTCTTAGTACCTTTTAGCGATCAGGTAGCCATCTCTAGCGAGATACGCTCTATGGAGGAGCGTACGAGGCTCAAGACCATCGTGCAGAGCGTCATCAAGAGTGGCTATGGAGCCATCATCCGGACGCAAGCTGCGGGCAAGAAGACCCAAGAGCTCGTCGAGGAGATGGTCGATCTGATAGATCGATTTGAGACAAGCATCAAGAAGCTCGTCCGTGCCAAGGCGCCTACGCAGATTTACGAGGAGCGAAACCGTGCTATCAACCTCATCCGAGACTCCTACAACAAGAGCTTTACCAAGATCGTCGTCAACGATCCTGACTACTACAAGGAGCTCAGAGGCTACGTAGCTGATATCGACCCTGGCAGAGAGCAGATCGTCACGCTCTATGAGGACGATGCTAAGCGACCCCTCTTTGACGCTTGCGGTGTGACAAAGCAAAAGAAGACCCTCTTCGGGCGTAAAGTCACCCTGCGCAATGGTGCCAATATCATCATCGAGCAGACCGAAGCGATGCACGTCATCGACGTCAATAGTAGTAAGAAGGCTCGCAGGACCTCCGGACAGGAGGAGACCGCCTTTGATGTCAATATGGCTGTCGCAGACCTCATCGCACGTCAGATCCGACTGAGAGATCTCGGAGGTATCATCGTAATCGACTTCATCGATATGAATGAAGCTGCTCACAACAAGGAGCTATACGAGCATATGGTGAAGCTCATGGCAAACGATCGAGCTACACACAAGATACTACCGCTGAGCAAGTTCGGTCTCATGCAGATCACACGACAGCGTGTACGTCAGGCGACCATCATACGCACCGAGGAGACCTGCCCTACCTGTCAAGGCACGGGCAAGATCAAGACCTCCATCACCTTTACCGATGACCTGGAGGAGATGATAGCCCAGCTGACCACAGGCGACAAGCCCATCTGCAACTTCGCCATGCACCTACACCCCTATGTAGTGGCCTATATCAAGAAGGCTCCACTCTTGGGGTCCTCTCTCTTTACTAAGTGGAAGAAGAAATACTCCAAAAACATCAAGCTGATCGAAGATCAAGATGTAGCACTCCTAGACTGCAGGATCTACGACAAGGATCGTAACCTGATTACTCTAGAGAAGTGACCAGCGAGCCGCACACCATCCGTGTGCTAGCTCCCATATAAATACGCGAAGAGTCCCTACGAGAGCACCCCTGCTCCCCGTAGGGACTCTTTTGCTATGTTTCCTCTTCATCTGTCAGGACTGACGCATTGTGAAAATGAGCTCGTTTCATTTCCTACCTAGGAAATGGGCAAAATTCTAGGTACTTATTTGGGGAATTCCTACCTAGGAATGGGCAAATTCTTCGGACTTATTTTTTGATTCCTCCGAAGTTTCATTTGATTCCTCCGAAGTATTTTTTATTTCCTACCTAGGAATTTGGCAAATTCCTAGGTACTTATTTGGCAAATTCCTAGGTAGGAATTCCATCCTTTGAGACTGTTGTAAAAGTCAACAGTCTCACAATCTTGCTTGCAAGATTGTCCTGACTTTGCAGAAAGGATGAAGCGCAAGGCGCGCAGCGGTCGAGCGGCACATTCCTAGTTATCGCCATGCGCCACTCCTAGCCGGTGGGCTATCATGCGTCAGCCTTTCCTGGTCACTTGCCATATCAAGATTATTTTGTACATTTACAGAGCCTAAAATGCGGGGATGCGACCTTATCGTAAGCTTCGCTCTAGGCATTGACTATATAATGTGCTAGTAATGAGCTGTAAACCGTTTTATATCCACGTTGTCTGGACCGCCCACTTGGCGGGTCTGGCGCCTTGGTCTGCTCCTAGCCTATACAATCTCCCTATGACAAAAAAAATAAAACAACATAATGACGAACGAATGGCAATACACTCCCTTCACCCCAGAGGAGGAGGTGGGTGGCTCTCAACTGGCGCACGCCTTGAGAATACCCGCTGTGGCGGGACGCCTACTCTATCGTCGCGGTATCCGTACGGAAGCAGAGGCTCAGCGATTCTTTCATCCATCGCTGGAGGATCTGCACGACCCCTTTCTGATGCAAGATATGGATCTGGCGGTCAAGCGTCTCAACAAGGCGCTCGGGCGCAAGGAGCATATCATGATATACGGCGACTACGATGTAGATGGCACGACGGCTGTATCACTAATTTATAAGTACCTCCGCTCGGCGGGCTGTAGCGAGCACCTCCTGAGCTACTATATCCCAGGACGGGACGATGAGGGGTACGGCGTATCTTATCGGGGCGTGGACCATGCCCACGAGATAGGTGCGACGCTAATCATTGTGGTGGACTGTGGCATCAAGGCTATCAACGAGATAGCCTATGCTAAGACGCTGGGGATAGACTTCATCATCTGCGATCACCACCACCCAGACGACCAGTTGCCCGATGCTGCGGCCGTCCTGGACCCTAAGCGACCAGACTGTCACTACCCCTTTGAGGAGCTCTGTGGGTGTGGTGTGGCGTTTAAGTTTATGCAGGCCTTTGGCATGGACAATGGCTTCCCCTCCGCTTCGCTCTTTAAGCTCCTAGACTTGGTCGCTGTGAGTATCGCTGCCGACCTCGTCTCTGTGATGGATGAGAATAGGATCCTGGCGCACTACGGCTTGCGTCAGCTCAATCGCAATCCATCGATGGGACTCAAGGGGATCATCAAGACTTGTGGGCTCGAGGGGCGTAAGATCACGATGGCCGACATTATCTATAAAATCGGCCCGAGGATCAACGCCTCGGGGCGTATGATGAATGGCCGCGAAGCGGTCGATCTCCTTCTGAGCAATGATGCGAAGACGACGGCCCGCATGAGCGAGCTGATCGATGAGTACAACGTCCGTCGTCGTGAGCTGGATCGCTCAACGACTGATGAGGCGATGCAGCTCCTACAGGTCAACCCTGAGCTGGCGCATCAGCCCATCGTAGTCCTCTACCAGCCAGACTGGCACAAAGGGGTCATAGGGATCGTCGCCTCTCGTGTGGCGGAGTATACCAATAGACCGACGATCGTGCTGACTGGCACGAGCGATCGTATCGTCGGTTCGGCGCGCAGTGTTGGCGGTATAGACATCTACAGCATCATCGAGGAGGCGAGAGATCTGCTCCTGAACTTCGGTGGCCACACCTATGCCGCTGGACTAACCCTCTTGCCCGACAAGTTGCCCGACTTTAGAGCCTACATACAGAGCGTCAATGCGGTAGCTGATAGTGATCGCGCACAGTCCACACCGATAGAGGTTGATGCCGAGATAGAGCTTCGCGAGGTGTCGCAAAGACTATACACGACGATACAGCGCTTTGCACCGTATGGCCCAGACAACTACCAGCCACTCTTTGTCACGCAGCAACTCTATGATGGCGGTGGCAGTAAGACCGTGGGGCGCAACGGCGAGCACTTTAAGGTAGATGCGATACCGACACTAGGATCTAGGAAGCACTGCCCAGGGATAGCCTTCAACCAAGCCCCCGCTTTCCGCTTTATCAAGAAGTCTTCGGCAGGAAGGGCAAGTGCTCCCTTTGCCCTTGTCTACCAGATAGATGAAAACCACTTTAACGGAGTTGTTTCCCTACAGTTACTAGTCAAGGATGTCAAGCCACAACGACCTGGAGAGGACCTCTTTGCCTCCCAGCGATGAGACGCCTGGCACCCCTTCTGGACGTGGCGAAGCTGTCGACTGGGACTTGCTCCTGGAGGAGCAGGATGACCTGTGGCGCGACGCAGCGACCGATCCGCGAGCTGAGACCGAGCGTGAGGGGCTAGGCGAAAAGCCTTCCCAGCCGACGGACGATCGACCAGAAAAGGCTGGCACCAGCTCTGCGGACGATGAAGCTACCCCGCTAGGAGTACTCCATCGCTACTGGGGTTACCCGACCTTCCGACTCAAGCAGGCGGAGATCATCGAGAGCGTCTTGGCGGGACGAGACACGCTTGGACTGCTACCTACGGGCGGAGGCAAGAGCATCACCTTTCAGGTGCCGACGATGCTACACGACGGGCTGACACTCGTCGTCACGCCACTCATTGCGCTCATGAAGGATCAGGTGGACGGTCTCAACAAGCGGGGCATGTCTGCCGTGGCTATTCACTCGGGTATGGAGTACAAGGAGATACAGCGCGCCTTGGACAATTGCTTGTACGGTGGATGCAAGTTTCTCTACCTATCGCCCGAGCGTCTGGCGTCGCCGCTCTTCCTCGCTTGTCTGCCCGAGCTGCCGATACGGCTGATTGTTGTGGACGAGTGTCACTGTATCTCGCAGTGGGGCTACGACTTCCGCCCCAGTTATCTAAAGATTGCAGAGATACGACGCTACTACCCCGCCGTGCCGCTCCTAGCGCTCACAGCGACCGCTACGCCAGAGGTGGTCGCCGACGTGATGGCGCGCCTGAACTTTCGTGAGCCGCATGTCATCAGTAGCTCTTTCGCACGGGACAACCTGCAGTATATCGTACGTCCTACGACGGACAAGGCGACGGAGCTCCTCCATATCCTCGCCTCGACAAGCGGCAGCGCGATCGTCTACTGTCGCAATCGCAAGAAGACGCAAGAGCTGGCTGAGATGCTACAGGAGACTGGCATCTCGGCACACTACTACCATGCGGGGATGACCCACGCAGAGCGAGAGATCAAGCAAAATGCTTGGATGGCTGGCGAGGTGCGTGTGATGGTCTGCACCAATGCTTTCGGCATGGGTATCGACAAACCCGATGTGCGTCTCGTCGTGCACTGGAGTATGCCCGTGGCTCTGGAGGAATACTTCCAAGAGGCGGGACGTGCGGGACGTGACGGAGAGCGCTCCTTTGCTGTGGTGCTGTATGAGCGCCGGGATCGTGGTATGCTCCTGCAGCGGGTGCAAAACGAATTTCCCGACAAAGCTTACATTCGTGATCTATACGACACCCTTTACAGCTACCTTGGCATTGGTCTCGGCGAGGGCATGGAGCGTAGCTACGAGATAGACCTCGAGGCGTTTGTGCGGACAGAACATCTGCACCCGATACGGAGCTTGAGTGCCCTGCATATCCTCGAGTTGGCCGGCGCCTGGGAGCTACTCCTCGACGAGGCACGCTCACGACTCATCGTGGAGGTCTCTAGAGAGGAGCTATACTACATCCGAGGCTTGTCTGCCCAAGATGACAAGGTGCTGCGAGCTGTCTTGAGAAACTACTCGGGACTCTTTGCCGATTACGTCTTCATCGACGAGCGTACCCTCTCCATACAGACCCGTCTGACGGGGGAGGCGGTTTACGAGAGCTTGGTCCGGATGAGCCAGCGAGGCATCATTCACTATATTCCGCGAAAGCGCTTGCCCCGTATCCTTTTCTACACACGGCGGGAGCGCAAGCATCACTTCCTCATTCCCCCCGAAGTGTACGAGCTGCGCAAGGAGGCGATGACCAAGCGACTCGCCGCTACGATCGCATACCTCGACAGTCAGCAGGGCTGCCGACAGGCGATGCTCCTACACTACTTTGGCGAGGAGCTGGCTGAGCCGTGCGGACGCTGTGACCTTTGCCTAGCTCGTAAAGCGCGCTCCCAGCGAAGCGAAGAGACTCTGGAGGCGCGACTCAAAGCTTTTCTAGAGCAAATGGAGGAGCCGTCGCCTACTTTGCGGGAGTTAGCCAAGAGGCTAGGGGTCAAGACGAAAGCTTTGCTCCCGATCCTGCAGCAGCTCCTCGAGGAGGACGACCGCTACCGTACCGACGGGGTACACCTATATAAGAATAAGTAATCGAAAGAGTCACCACGATATGATCCTACACCCACACGCTAAGATCAACCTCGGGCTGCGTATCCTACGTCGTCGCCCCGACGGCTACCACGACATCGAGAGCTGTATGCTCCCCATCGGCTGGGCGGACCAGCTCACGGTAGAGATAGCTACAGGAGCTACGGAGGACTCGTACGAGATCGCTGGCCTAGCGGGTGAACTGCCCATCGAGCGCAATCTCATCTACAAAGCGGTGCAGCTACTCCGAGCGCACTACCACGAGATCCCTCCACTACGGCTCAAGCTTGAGAAGCGGATCCCGTCAGAAGCTGGTCTCGGTGGAGGCTCTGCCGATGCTGCCTACACGCTCCTAGCGGTCAACGAACTGTGCCACTTAGGACTCGCCACGACACAGCTAGAAACGTTGGCGGGAGAGCTGGGCAGCGACTGCCCCTTCTTCATCCAGTCCCGCCCCGTGCTGGTCACAGGCCGTGGCGAAGTGCTCACACCGCTCACGATGCCGTCCGCACTGCACAGCAAATGGCTCCTCGTCGTCAAGCCCCCCATCGGCATGAGCACTGCCGAGGCGTACCGACAGGTGACACGCCACCCCGAGGCGGAGGGCAAGCTCGCTGCACTACTCGAGCAACCGATAGGGGAGTGGCGAGAACTCATCGTCAACGACTTCGAGCCCGTCGTCTTTGCGCACTACCCCGAGCTAGCCACACTGCGAGACAGGCTCTACCACCACGGCGCTCTCTACGCCGCCATGTCCGGCTCCGGCACCGCCCTCTACGCACTCTTCGACGACAACCCCCTCTCGTCCTCCACCGCCACCGTCCCCTCATCGCTCGCTGCCCACCTCGCCGACCTTCCCGTCTGGCTCGAGCGCCTCTCCTGATCCTAGTCTCCGCAAATCTCACGTTGCGTCAAAACAAGACGTGTAGCCCCGTGTAGGGACGCACGATCTGTGCGTCCGTTCCCGTTAAAACGGGACGTGTAACCCACTGTCGTTAATACAACGGACACCGTAACCTTTGACACAACGGACGCACAGATCGTGCGTCCCTACAACCGTTACCCGTCTCCCCCTCTCTTGCTCAACTCGCAATAAAGGTATAACTTCGCAGAAAACACAGTTCGTACGGCAGAGCCCATCACAGTTCCCCGTCACTTCTAACCTCTAGTCTCTAATCTCTAGCTACACTATGCGCAAACAACTACGCATCTGGCTCTTCGTCCTCCTCGGCACGCTCCTCACCTCCAGCTCCCTCCTCGCCGAAGGTGTCATCACGATGACCACGACCAAAAGAGTCGGTGAGGAAATCTATTTGGGCATCAAAGCCAATGGGAACGTCACCATTGAGGGGGCTCAAGAGACTGGAAAAACGGACAATCTCGATCGCAAGTCCTACAGGCTCACTAGCCAAACGATCACCATCCGTGGCGATGTAACAACGCTTGACTGCTCTGGCAATAAACTGATCAGCTTGGACGTGTCAAAGAGCATTGCCTTGACAAAGCTTTCCTGTTACAACAATCATCTGACCAGCTTGGATGTGTCAAAGAACGCCGCCTTGACTGAGCTTTACTGCTCCTTCAATCAACTGATCAGCTTAGACGTGTCAAAGAACACCGCCTTGACAAAGCTTTACTGCTTCGAGAATGAACTGACGAGCTTGGATGTGTCAAAGAACACCGCCTTGACAACGCTTGTGTGCTCCTCCAATCAACTGACGAGCTTGGATGTGTCAAAGAACACCGCCTTGACAAGGCTTGTGTGCTCCTCCAATCAACTGACCAGCCTAGACGTGTCAAAGAATACCGCCTTGACAGAGCTTGACTGTGGCAGCAATCAACTGACGAGCTTGGACCTGTCAAAGAACACCGCCTTGACAAGGCTTGCCTGCTCATGGAATCAACTGACCAGCTTGGACGTGTCAAAGAACATCGCCTTGACAGAGCTTGGGTGTTCCAACAATCAACTGACGAGCTTGGACGTGTCAAAGAATACCGCCTTGAATTGGCTACGCTGCAACGACAATAAGCTGACCAGCTTGAACCTATCTGGGTGTACTAGGTTGGTTACTCTTTATTGCTACAGTAATTGTATCAATGGCAAGGCTATGACCAAGTTGATGAATAGTCTTCCCAATCGAAGGGAAAAGAAGAGTGGTACTATTTTTCTAGTAGATCGCTACTCTGAGAGAAGGGATAAAAACAAGTATAGCGCTGCTCATGTAGCTACTGCAAGGAAGAAAAACTGGGAAGTTCGACAATATTAGCGTTCTGACTGGGTGAGCTTCGTCTAGTCCGACCCGCGAGGGGTCGATCGTCTACCACGTTCGCCTGTCCATCGGTCGTTCGGGGCTTTTGCCCCTCCGACCGACGGCTACGAAGCGTCCGACCGCAAGCGGTCGTCTGCTCTCCGTAAAGATGCTGAGGACGGGTAGCCCCGTGTAGGGACGCACGGATGTCTCTAGTCGGATGGCATCCGTTGTGTCAAAGCGAGACGTGTAACAGTATGTACAGACGCACGGGACGTGTAACCCTTGTAGGGACTCACGGTCGTGCGTCCGTCCCCGTTAAAGCGATACGATGTCCAGTTTTTACGATGACGGGTTATACGTCTCGCTTTTACCCAACGGACGCTCGACCGAGCGTCCCTACAACCGTTACTCGTCCCCTCTAATCTCTAATCTCTAAACCCTCCGATGGCTCTTATAAAAAAGGACCTCGTGAGAGGTCCGACGCATCGTAGCCGTCGGTCGGAGGGGCTACAGCCCCGAACGACCGATGGGGGCAAGACGACAGTAGTTTATCGACCCCTTGTGGGTCGGACCAATGCCTATCTGAGCTCATCATCATTTAGTCTGAAGATGATCTCTAGTTCTTGTGCAATATCAAACTTGCTGTGATGTTCTTGTTGCATTTCAATGTACCTGCATATAGCTGCAACATCTCGCTTGCTAACCGTACTAACAAAGTACCCATCTTGCCAAGCAAAAGAGCCATTCATACCCATCGCAGTATTGAGAAACTTGTTTGTGGACTTCTTTATCTCTCTTACGAAGTTGGAGATGACAAAGTCCCCTGAGTAAGCAATCAATAGTATGTGGATATGATCGCTCATGCCATTTACCTTGATTATGGAATGGCTCTTAGACTTCGAGCAATGCTGTAGATAGGCGTATAGTCTCTGCTGAACATCAGGAGGGAGCAAAGGCTTTCTCCCCTTCGTTGAGAAAACAATGTGATAATAGAGAGCTGTGTAGTTGCCTACATACATGACTTATTGATTTACTTGTCGGGATGGGCGAAGAGCGCTTTGTAGAGCGTGGAGAGGATTTTGTCGGCTTGGTAGACGGTGGTGATGTGATGCCACTTGACGCTGCGGTGCCCCTCACGGGTCTCGCGCACTTCGCACGCTTTGCCGTAGCTGGCCACGCTCTTGAGGAGTATGTCGAAGGCTTTGCTCTGATAGTACGCCGAGCCACTGGGCGGGAGGAAGAGGATCATCTGCTCACGACGCAGCGATACCTTGACGATGCCAAGGTGGCTGGCCAAGCGTCGCAGACGTGGCACCATGAGAAGCCCCTGGGTCTGCGGTGGCAGGGCGCCAAAGCGGTCGCGCAAGCGATCGGCAAATTCTTTTAGTTCGCGGTCGCTCGCCAGCTCGTCCAGTTCACGGTAGAGCAAGATGCGCTCGCTGTCTTGCGGGATGTATTCGTGGGGTAGGGAGAGGTCGAGGTCGGTATCGATCGTGGTGTCGATGAGGGCATTGCCCAGCTCCGCCTGCTGCTCTGTCTGAGCGGCAAAGAGCGCTGCAAAGTCCTCCTGCTTGACCTCGCGCACCGCTTCCTCAAAGACTTTGCGGTAAGTCTCGAAGCCTAGATCCGCGATGAAGCCACTTTGCTCGGTACCTAATATATTACCAGCACCTCGTATGTCCAGATCCTGCAGGGCGATACGCATACCACTGCCTAGGTCGGAGAGACTCTCGATCGCCTTGACACGTCGTGCGGCAGCCTCCGTGAGGGTGCCCAGGGGAGGAGTGATCAGGTAGCAGTAGGCACGCTGGCTACCACGCCCCACACGGCCACGGAGCTGGTGCAGGTCGCTCAGTCCGTAGCGATGAGCGGAGTTGATGATGATCGTATTGACATTGGGCATGTCGATGCCGTTCTCGATGATCGTCGTGGCTAGGAGCAGGTCGTACTTGCGCTCCGCAAAGTCTAGCAGTATCCGCTCCGTCTCGCTCGGGGTCAAGCGTCCATGAGCGATCGCTATGCGAATGCCTGGGACGCACTCCTGGATCTGTCCCGCCACGCCGTGGATCGACTCGATGCGGTTGTGGACGAAGAATACTTGCCCGTGCCTTGCCAACTCGTAACCGATAGCGTCGGCGATGGTCTCTTGCGACCAGCGAATGAGGCGTGTCGTGACGGGCTGACGATTGCGCGGAGGCGTATTGATATTGGAGAGGTCACGAGCGCCCATCAGGGAGAACTGCAGGGTGCGGGGTATCGGCGTCGCCGAGAGCGTGAGCGTATCCACGTTGACCTGTAGCTTGCGGAGCTGCTCCTTAGCCTTGACGCCAAACTTCTGCTCCTCGTCTATGATGAGCAGTCCGAGCGACTTGAAGGTGACCCCTTTGCCCAGCAGT
>QWCE01008247.1_pt1 | contig 12173 bp, 6 predicted proteins | sample 1972531 | NCBI WGS metagenome assembly QWCE01 (sample SAMN09866716, study PRJNA288562) | Human gut metagenome isolate term4_stool, whole genome shotgun sequencing... | reverse complement strand
GGCCCAGCGCGCATACCCAGCGCCTTTCCCAGCCTGTAATTTTGCCTGAATGTCCACCAGCAGATTGACCTTGGGCGGCTCCGGCTGCACGATGGATTTCTTACGGGGCGTATGCTGTTTTTCTCCGGCCAGTACCGCACGGATTTCTGCTTCACTGTACCCGGCCCCCAGCTTGTCATCCATACGGGCTACATTCTTCCAGCCGGGTGCTTTGAGACGGATCGCTTTCCCGCGCCGGGATACTTCGCAGCCCATTTCCGAAAGCAGCTTCAGCAGCGCATCAAAGTCTGCCGGTTTCTGCTCCAGCGCACGGTCAATCATCACCCGCAGCTGCTCCCGATGGGAGGGCTTGGCCTGATCGCCCAGCCACTTGTTGTAGCTTTTTCCGTGGGGCTTTGGATTCTCCACAATGGACAGTCCGTTCTCGATACAGATGGTGTCGCTCAAGCGCCGGACGGCTCTGGTGCTGCCCCAAAAGTTGCGGAACTTTCGGTCACAATCCATATTGACCGCCGACCAGATGATGTGATTATGAATGTGCGATTTGTCTATGTGAGTGCAGACCACAAAGGCATGATTACCTTTGGTGAACCGCATGGCAAACTCCACGCCCAGCCGGTTTGCTTCCTCCGGGGTAATTTCTCCGGGTTTGAATGACTGGCGCACATGGTAAGCGATCACATCGTCCGCCCCGCGCACCCGCCCGGTGGCGGCGATATACTGCCGCTTCGCAAGCAGAAACTCTGCATCGGCAGTCCGGCTGTCACAGCCATAGCCGGTAATTAGTTTTCCGTTGTCGGTCTTTTGCGGATTTGCCACATAATCAATGATGTCGCTGACTGCCTGACTTTCGGTGCGGCCCTTGCCGATATGCAACGGCATGATGCGTGTGGTTGCCATAGGGGGGGGAACCTCCTTTCCAAAAAGAAAAGGACAGCTGTGTGAGCTGTCCTTTGGTTAATCTGAATTTTCAACAGGCTGCTGTGCTTTTAAGGCTGCAATCCGTTTGGTGTCCACAAAATGAGTTGCATACCATTTCTCAATTTCCGAGTTTCCGCTTTTGCTGAACCGCAGCGGAATCACCGGCTTGTGTCCCTGCCCATTTTTCTTTTTTACACCCCATTGCTTGTAGTAACAGAAGGAGGGTTTTAAGCCGGTTTTCTGTGCGTACACCCGCATCTGGTGCATGATGAATGAGAGTTTGCGCAGATTGACGGTGCAGACCCGTTCCAAATAGTCCACCCGTCCAAACCGCCAGTCCTCATATTTCTGCTTTGGCAGGACACCGACCTCCATCAGCACATCCACCGGAGCCGCATAACCACGGCGCTGGCATTGATGATAGACCGCTGAATGTACTTTTCCAATCAGTTCTTTTTCAGTCATGGCGGTTGTCTTTCTTTTCGTGCCAGTTTTTCAAGACAGCCTCTACCTGAGCAATCAGCTGTTCCTTATCCGGCATATAGAGAACATACCGGGATGCGAAGATATTGTTGGACAGACCGCCCAGGGCATATTCTGCCGCGATGCTGTCTTTTTCCGTACAGAGGATAATACCGATAGGAGGGTTATCGTCAGGGTCGTTGACTTCCGCCGCATAGTAGTTTAAGTACATATTGAGCTGACCGGCAGCCTCTGGTGTCAGTTTTTTCGTTTTCAGTTCAATCAGCACATAAGCGCGGAGGATTTTGTTATAAAACACCATGTCCACATAGTAGTGGGTATTGTTCAGGGTCACACGCTGCTGGGTTCCGACAAACATGAAGCCTCGTCCAAGTTCCAAAAGAAACTTTTCAATCTGTGCCACAAGAGCCTTTTCCAAATCGCTTTCCAACATGGGTTTGTTCTCCGGCACACCCAAAAACTCGAACACATAGGGATCACGGATGATGTCAGCTGGCTGGCTGATCTCAACCCCTTTCTGAGCCAAAGAAAGAACCTTTTCTTTATTCACATCTTCACTGGAAAGCAGCAGCCGTTCATACAGCGAGCTGTCAATCTGCCGTTTCAACTCCCGAACTGACCAGCCCGAATTGACAGATTCCTTCTCATAAAAGCTGCGCTTGTTCTCATCGGTAATACTCAAAAGCTCGCAGTAATGGGACCAGGACAATTTGCCAGACACTGTCTGGCATTTTTCATAGGCAAGATAAAATGCCCGCATATTTTGTAGATTAGAACGAGAAAAGGCGCGAATCTGATTTTGCTGTTCATACTCCACGATAATCCGGCCAATGTTCCAGTAGGTTGTCAAAAGCTGCGTATTAACCTGCTGTGCAACATTTTTTCTGGCGTTTTCCAGCAGCTCTCGGATTTCCAAAATCATGGAGTTGTTTGGCGTTAATTGATTTTCCATACACGCCCTCCTTTATCTAAAACTATCCGCACTCGGCGGCAGAATATATTCTTATATAGTATATCCTATTTTTTAGGGAAAGTAAAATAACATCAGTGACATATTTTATCCATAAACCAAATCCTGAATGGCAAACTTCAAATCCTGCACCTTGCCCAGCAGCCAGATGGCAGCCATCGGCAGACCAAACGGGCTAATAAGGAATGCCATCACCAGCAGGATAATGCCGTTTTGCAGGGAGTAGGTAATCAGAACCGCCACACCCAGCAGGGCGATCACCATGCTGATAAGCCCCAGCACCAGACCGGAGATATACACGATTCCCACACAAATCCATACAAACAGGGTCAGTGCCAAAATCACCGGAGCCACTAAAATCTTTAACAACAGTTTCAGCAAAAATACCAATGCCCTCATTGTTATGCCTCCTCCCAAAATCACAGTTCCTGTTCCTGATTCCATTATCCCTGTCTCACAGCCAAAAGGCAAGGATACGGGCAAAAAGAAAAAGCGGAGGAAGGCGCGGCGAAAAGAACGCCGTTCCTCCCTCCGCAGATGGGGTATTTGTCCCGGTTACGAAAGTTTGGAGAGCCGGGTCAGTATCTCCTTAACGCCGTCCCATAGCTGTTCCTGCCGCTGAGATATATCCTCCAGATCGGCATCGTAGATACGCCCGGTCTCATGCACCTTGCGGGTCAGTTGGTTTAAGTTGTTGCTGCTCCGGCGCAGCAGGGATACCAGTTCTTTCAGTTCCGGCAAATCCAGCTGCACCACATAGCCGTCCACAGCCATTTTTCGCAGATAGGCGCTCAGGTTTTTTGTTCCAAACTGCGCCATTTTCTGCTGAATCAATTCCATTTCATCAGCGGATACCCAAAACAGAACCGGCACATCTCGCTTGCGTTTGGGGCTGCTCATCGCTCCGGCTCCCGTTTCTTCGGGGCGGCAGGTTTGTGAATTGATGGTTCTTGTCTGAGCTTTTGCAGGACAGAGCTTTTCTGCTGTTCCTGCATGGTTTTTCTGGCTTGTCTGGTAAACAGGTCGGTCAGACCGGGATTGACCCCATCCACAACCAGATAGGCACAGTGGCGGGAAGTACCGCTGTCTTCCGGCATGGGAATGGTTTTTGCCCAGACTTTATTGTCCTGAGAAATACGCCCGTCACGGTTCTTGTGCTGGATGGTGTTGGCAAGAATAAACTGTACCCGTTCCGCCCCGAACTTTTCCAGCACATCTTTGACCGCCGCCTCCGTATCCAGCCGGTTCTCTGCATAGTGAGCGCTGATGGTCTGCTCAATGGCTTCTTTGCAGGCGCTGTTTGCCTGATAAGAACGGTTATATTGTGCCATCTCCCCATGCTGGGACGCATAGGCGGCAGAATGGGGGTAGAGAGGGGCAGTCCGTAATTCTTCCTGCGCCCTGCACGCATCATCCGCCCGGTTTTCAATGCTGTCCCGGATCGCATCCATATAGCCGGTCTCCAGCTTTTCAAAATAGCGGTACACATCTGCCAGCGGAGAGGGAGACTCCAAAAGTGCCTGTGCCTGTGCATCGGTCAGCTCCAGTTCCTCCATCGCCATCACGATGTCCTCACGGATGGCGTACTCATAGGTGTGGTGCAGGGTTTCTTCCGGGGGCTGGCTTTTCAGCCAGTCCCTGTACTTATCCTGTTCAGCGGCCATCTTTTCATAGAGAGCCGTATTCAGATCGTTGGTATTCATAATCATCGTACCTCCTCGTGTTGTTTTGGTTTCTTTTCAGGGCTGCGGGGCGGCACAGGGCGTTTCAGGCTGTCCAGCACCGAGGGACGCGCGCTCTTGGCAGCCACTGTTTCCGGCTGGGCGTGGCCCTTGCCGTCAATGTTCAGTAAGGTATCCAGTTCCACCAGACGGGCGGACTGCGTTGTCGATACGGGTGAGATTTCCGCGCGGGTCTGTACCCAGGGTCGCCCGATGGGTCATTTGTCCTTTCAGCAGGAGCGTATATTCCTGTTTCCATGCTTCAAATTCCACAGACATAATGAATCCACGGTAACTGCCAATCTGTACCGGATCGGAGGTTTTGACCTCCTTACAGGCATCCAGCAGGGCTGCACCGGCGTTTTCTTTGTCGGTCAGCACATCGCCCCGGATCTCCATACCAGCAAAGCCATCTGCCGGGTGTGGGTGGGCAACCAGTGTTTCCAAATCGACTTCAAAGCCCTGGATATACCCCTTGTTGGTTTCGATTTCCTGGGGGAAGTATTTGAGCAGCTGGTCCTCCAGACGGTACTGCTTGCTCTGGTGGTCGGCTTTCATCAGCTTCAGCTTGGCAACCTCAACATCCAAATCCATGCGCTCCTTGATACGGGGATCTCCGGCACACAGGGCCTTGATCTCAGCAAAAGAAAGAGCCGTTTCATCCACATCGTCGCAGGAGCGAACTGGGCTTTTGCTGGTCATGATTTGCGAAATGAATTTCTGCTTGTTTTCCACTGTCTGCCAGAGATAAGCGTCAAAAGTCCCCTCGGTGACATAGCGGTACACATGAACCAGCGGATTCTGGTTGCCCTGACGCTCGATGCGCCCCTTGCGCTGGGCAAGGTCTCCCGGACGCCACGGACAATCCAGGTCATGGAGGGCTACAAGGCGATCCTGCACATTGGTGCCAGCGCCCATCTTGGCAGTGCTGCCTAAGAGGACGCGCACCTGCCCGGTGCGGACCTTGGAGAACAGTTCCTTTTTCCGTACCTCTGTGTTGGCTTCGTGGATAAAGGCGATCTGGTCGGCAGGCATCCCCTGGGCGATGAGCTTTTGGCGGATGTCCTCATAGATGGTAAAGGCAGGCTCCGGCTCATCCAGTGGGATTGCTTCTTCCAACCCATGAAGCAGCGGATTGTCCAGCTGTTTGGCTGCCTTTTTGGAGGGGGCTGCCTGGGGTGTGGAAATGTCGCAGAATACCAGCTGGGTCAGCTTATCTGCGTTCCCGTCCCGCCAGATCTGCATGATGTTGTCCACGCACTGATTGACCTTGGTGCCGGGTTCATCCGGCAGTAGCTGGTTGATGATGCGCTGGTCCAGTCCCAGCTTGCGGCCATCCGAGGTGATTTTGAGCATATTATCCACGGACGGGTCCACACTTCCTCTGTGTACTTCGGAAGCGCGCTCGGAGAGTGCCTTCACCATTTCCTGCTGATGTTCGGTGGGCTGTGCCACAATATTGTGGTATTCCACCTCCGGGGTGGGCAGGTTCAGCTGGTCGGCGGTCTTGATGTCCGCCACCTCTTTGAACAGGTTCATCAGCTCTGGCAGGTTGAAAAACTTGGAGAATCGGGTGCGCGCCCGATAGCCGGTTCCCTCCGGGGCCAGTTCCAGCGCCGTGACGGTTTCTCCGAAACGGCTGGCCCAGCAGTCGAAATGGGTCATGTTCAGTTCTTGCAGGCGGTCATACTGGAGATACCGCTGCATGGTGTAAAGCTCGGTCATGGAGTTGCTGACCGGGGTTCCGGTGGCAAAGATAACGCCACGGTTTCCGGTAATCTCGTCCATATAGCGACACTTCGCAAACATATCGCTGGACTTTTGGGCATCGCTGGTGGAGAGACCTGCCACATTCCGCATTTTGGTGTATAAAAACAGGTTTTTGTAGTTATGCGCTTCATCGACGAATAGGCGGTCCACGCCCAGCTGCTCGAATGTCACTACATCGTCCTTGCGGCTCTCGGCCTGCAATTTTTCCAGCCTGGCTTCCAGCGATTTGCGGGTGCGTTCCAGCTGCTTGACCGTAAAACGCTCACCGCCGCTGGCCTGTACCTCGGCAATCCCCTCCGTGATTTCATCAATCTGCTCATATAGGAGCCGTTCCTGACGCTCCCGGCTGATGGGGATTTTCTCAAACTGCGAATGTCCCATGATGATAGCGTCATAGTCACCGGTGGCGATCCGGGCGCAGAACTTCTTGCGGTTGTGGGTCTCAAAGTCCTTTTTCGTGGTCACAAGGATATTGGCGGAGGGATAGAGCCGCAGAAACTCCGAAGCCCACTGCTCGGTCAGGTGGTTCGGCACAACAAAGAGGGATTTCTGGCACAGCCCCAGACGCTTACTCTCCATGGCGGCAGCCACCATTTCAAAGGTTTTGCCAGCGCCTACCTCGTGCGCCAGCAGCGTATTGCCGCCGTACAGCACATGAGCGATAGCGTTTTTCTGGTGTTCCCGCAAGGTGATGGCCGGGTTCATGCCGCCGAAAGTAATGTGTCCGCCGTCGTATTCACGGGGACGGGTGGAGTTCATTTCCTCATTGTACTGGCGGACCAGAGCTTGGCGGCGGTCCGGGTCTTTCCAAATCCAGTCTTTGAAAGCGTCCCGGATCGCTTGCTGCTTTTGGGCGGCCAGGGTGGTCTCTTTGGCATTCAACACCCGGCGCTCCCTGCCGTCCGCGTCCTCCACCGTGTCGTAGATACGGACATCACGTAGGTTCAGGCTGTCCTCCAGAATCTTGTAGGCGTTGGCGCGGCTGGTTCCATAGGTGGTATAGGCCGCCACATTGTTCTGGCTTATGGAGCTTTTGCCAGTGATCTGCCACTCTGCTGTAAATGGGGTGTAGTTGACCTCAATATTCCGCTGCATATAAAACGGGGTATCAAAGGTCTCGTACATAAACTGCTGGATGTACTCTTTGTCGATCCATGTTGCACCCAGGCGCACCTCAATTTCCGAAGCGTCCAGGTCTTTGGGCTGGGCGGCGGTAAGGGCTTCCACATTGGCGGCGAAGGATGGGTCCTGCTGTGCGGCCCGCTGTGCCTGACGCAGCTTGCGGCGCACATTGCCGGACAGGTATTCGTCAGCGGTCACATAATGGGGTGTGCCATCTTTCTCCACTTGTCCCGGTACACGGAAGATCACGCCTTGCAGCTCGGCAGCCAGTTCGTCGCTGGTCTTACCGGTCAGCTCCGACATATATGCCATATCCACACAGGCTCTCTCCGCGATGGAAACGGCAAGGGCTTCACTGGCGGTATCCACGGTTTCCACCGCCTTGTGGGGCTTGATGGTCCGTTTGGTGAACATATCTGCCTTGCGCTCCAGCTTGCCGTCCTCGTCAATGACTTCCAGCGCGCAGAGCAGATAGTAGCTGGAATCATCGGCAAAGGCCAGCCGGTTCGCCCGGTCATTGATCAGGCCATATTTTGCGGAAAAGCTGTCATAGAGCCGGTTCAGTTCGGCCTGTTTATCCCGGATGGCGCTGTCCGGTGTGGCAGCGTCCATTTGCAGGTCAATGAGCTGCTGGACACATTCTCGCAGCCCCACCAGCCCTTGCACGCGGGCCTCGGCGGTGGCATTCAGGTCTGGGCGTACCATGCGGCTGTTTTCACGGAAATACACATCGCCGTCCACCACGGTATAGGAGTAGTTTTTCACATTGGGGTCGGCGGGGATGGAGGTGTCGATGGCTTCGCCCTCACCCAGCTCCGGCAGATCGGCTTCCTGATAAGTGCCGCGAATGTGCTTCACCGCATCGTGCAGCTGATCGGCAAGCTCCAGTCCCTCGATGGGATTCACGGTGTAGTCCATACCATGGGCGGTGCTTTCCGGTTCCTGTCGGCCCAGCACCATTTCCGGGTGGTCCAGGAAATAGCGGTTGATGGCAAAACCGTCCTCGGTCTGTCCGGTCTGCGTCCATTCCGGCACGATGTCCAGTGGACGGTCCCGCTTTTGCAGGAAGATGATGTCTGAAACCACCTCGGCACCGGCGTTCTTTTTGAAAGCGTCATTGGGCAGACGGATGGCTCCCAGCAGCTCAGCACGCTGGGCAAGATACCGGCGCACGGTGGAATCTTTGGCGTCCATCGTGTAGCGGCTGGTGACAAAGGCCACCACGCCGCCGGGACGCACCTGGTCGAGTGCTTTGGTGAAAAAGTAGTTGTGAATGCTGAAATTCAGCTTGTCATAGGCTTTGTCCCGAACCTGATACTGGCCGAAAGGCACATTACCGATGGCGAGGTCATAGAAATCCCGCCTGTCGGTGGTTTCAAACCCAGCCACAGTGATGTCGGCCTTGGGATAGAGCTGTTTTGCAATCCGTCCGCTGATGGAATCCAGCTCCACGCCATACAGACGACTGTTTCGCATTTTCTCCGGCAGCATACCGAAGAAGTTGCCCACACCGCAGGACGGCTCCAGAATGTTGCCGGTCTCAAAGCCCATGCGCCCCACCGCTTCATAGATGGCCTGGATAACCGTAGGGCTGGTGTAGTGGGCGTTCAGGGTGGAGCTTCTGGCGGCAGCATATTCCTCCGGGGTCAGCAGCTCTTTCAGCTGGGCATATTCCGCAGCCCATGCGGGTTTCTCCGGGTCAAAGGCATCAGCAAGACCGCCCCAGCCCACATAGCGGGAAAGGATTTCCTGCTGCTCCGGCGTTGCCTGTCCGGTGGTTTCTTCCAGATGTTTCAGCAGTTTGATTGCTTCGATATTGGCCTGGAACTTGGCTTTCGGACCGCCTTCGCCCAAATGTGCATCGGTAATACGGAAGTTCTGTGCATTGTGGCGCAGGTTAGCCTTGTATTCCTCATAAGAAGCTTCCTCGGCAGCTCTGGCATTGGGGAAGGTCTGCCACTGGCCGTTTACCGGAATGGAAACCGGGTGTTCGTCCAGCACTTCCTCAAAGGTTTTCTCCGGCTCTGTCACAGGGGCTGGTGGCTCTGGCTCCTCGATATGCAGCCGTTCCACCACCACATCATAAGGCAGATTGTTCTTGTCGCCAGGATAGACGGCCACGGTCTCGGAATGGAAGGCCGGGGATTCGGCAGACGGTTGGGGCTGTTCCTGTCCAAAGCCATCCAGCTGACGGGCATACATCCCGCGCAGCAAAGGCGCAACCTCATCCCAGCGAATATACAGCACAGCCAGACGCTTTTCCTCTGCGTCCAGGACTTCCAGCTCCATGCCCTGTGCCGTGGTACGGTAATCGGCAATATCACCGGTCTCCAGATCCAGCGTCTCGATCTCACGGGGATAGGCTCTGCTCAGCCAGTAGGCGATCTCACTGTTGCTCCTGCCGGATTGCAGCAGCGTGGAAACCTGTTTTTTATCTGCTTCATCCATCAGTCCATGGGCCAATACATCCCGCAAGTCCTGATCTGCCTTGTCCGGGTCAATGGGAAGAAACTCGGTATAGTAAGCATTGCGGCGGTCTGCCCGAAGCAACTGCTCGAACTGTTCTTTGCGCTCTGCCCGGTAGATGGGATATACCATGCCGGTGGGCAGAAGCTGCACGGTGTCATCCCGCAGCTCGGTGATCTGATAGGCGTCATCCTCGATATACACGGTATCTCCCACGGCATAGACCGGGGTAGCAGGGTCATAGGAGGTTCTTTGCGGAATAGGGCTGCGAACGGCGTCATATTCCTCATCGGAAATGGAAACCTCGGAAGTCTGTTCTGCCTCAGCAGCTGCAATCTGCTCTGCATCCGACATTACTCGCTGGATAAACGGGTCATTGTCCAGTTTTTCCGGGTCTGCCACCTGGCCATTGACGATCCCTCTTTCCTCCAAGGCTTCCCGGATGGCGATAGGGTCGATGTTGTCAAAACGGTCCTGTTCTTCTTCGGTATAGAACCTGTCCTCCTGAATAAGCTGGGCAAGCCTGCGCTGTACCTTGGGCCAAGGCAGCTGCATTTCCTCCGGGCTGCCGGCACGGACAACAAACAGGCTGTTACTGCCGCCGTATTCCTGAGCCAGCCATGCGGCGGTGTCTTTCTCCCTTGCATGGTCCTTCATATAGCGGACAACGGCGTGTTTACTCTCGATATTGCCGTTCCATGCACAAAGGGCAGAATCAATATCTTCCTGAGAGAGAGGACGCAGCAGCTCATGGAGTTTGGGATAGGTTTCGTCTGCCACTTCCCGGTGCAGCCACTGGCGAAACTCCGGCACATCAGAGAACAGGCGGATCAGCTCTATATCGTGGGAATCAAGAATGGTGCGGCGCACAGCAGCATTACACTCGATCATAGCGTTTTCATAATCACTATGGCCGCAGGCGTTGCGGTATCTGGTGTCCTGGGTAACAGCTTCCATCACGATGGGCTTGTATTTCTCATACAGTTCCCGAATCGTAGGGGTTGCCTGTTCCGGCTCCATATCCCGGAACACTCTGGTTCCATCTGCGCCAAACTCTGCTTCCTGAGCATTGATGTGCTGTTCTGCCTCATGGTCGATGGAGAGCATGGAATACTCCTGACGCTCTCTGCCGCCCTCCGGGACAGCGGAAATAGTTACATCATGCTGATCCCGCAGATGTTCTACAACCTGCTCCAGCCGGTTTGCCGGAAAGCCGCACATTTCCACACGGCCACCGCCGGGGATAGCGCGGGTCGTGAGATGGAAGTCCAGCTCCGCAGCGGCAGTTTTGGCATCTTCACCATACAGTTCAAAGAAATCGCCCATCTGATAGAGAACTATGTCATCCGAGTGACGCTCCTTGACCCCGTTGTATTCCCATATCTCCGGGGTCGGCTGCTGGGCTTGCAGGGCATCTTCTTCGGCCAGCGCTTTTTCTGCCTGGATTTTGTCATACTGCGCCTGTTCCTGTTCAGTGAGATAGCGTCCCTTTTGAATCAGGCCGGTAATCCGTTTGGCAACTTTCTCCCATGTGAAATGCATATCCGGGCAGCCGTCTTTTTTATAGTGCAGACCCTTTCCATCGTGATCTTCATTACTGCCCATAGCGCCGGACAGGGCGTGAGAGTGACCGCCGATGCCGTACTCAGATTTCAGGAAATCCACCTTTTCCTTATCCGTATGGGGATTTTTGAAAAAGGTGAAAATGCGGCCCTTGCCGCCCTCGATACCGCTGCCGCCGGTCATGGCTGCGTCGATCTCGTCCTCTGTGATGAACTGCTTGACCGCAGGAACATCTTGCATTTCAGACGAAAAACTCTTGCGGGGCAGGGACAGGTCTTGCAGACTTTCCCAAATCTCTCTCGGTTTGTGGTAATGGAACCGCAGCAACTCCCGATCCTGCTGGTAGGCCGTCCAGAAAGCAGCGTATTCTTCCGCAAGGGTCTGGCGGAACTCCGGGCTATTCAGCTGTTCAGTAAGCCATGCGGTTTCTTCCGGGAACCCGGTCCTCTGAATACCGGACAGACAGGACAGATACCCGGAATCTCTGGCTTTATCGCTGAAATCGTGGTACAAATGCCAAAGTTTTTCCGCAAGGAGGGAGCGTTCATAGCCTGCCGCTTCTGCAAGCTCCACATTGGAGGCAAACTGGCCACTCTCCAAAAGCTCCCCGATACGCTCTGCGGCGCTCTCCCAGGAAATGACCTTGGCAGACCTGTCATAACGGACAGACTTCCCATGAGAAAGATGGATACCATCCTCGGCATACCATGCGCTCACGCTGCCAAGGCCATTGCCGCCGTGATACAGCGTTTTCAGTATCTCGGCAATCTCAGCGGTGGTTTTCTGCTTTTCAAAGGCTGCAACCACGCGCTCTCTCTGGCGGTCTGTATTGCCGCCCAAACGCAGCACATGGTCAATATCATTTTGGGCAAAAGAAAAAGCAGAGGATGTATGCGCTACATTCTCTGCCTCATCTATAGATTGGATCTGTTCTGCTTCGGAGAGGAACAGGTTTAGGGTCAGCTGTTGATAAGCTCCGCCATCAGGATCTCCTCTGCCTGTGCTTTGCAGGTATTCATCAGCCCCACCCACTTCATGGGATCGCTGGCTTTCAGTTGCTCGGTGGCTCCCGCTTCTTTCGCCAGCTGGGGCATCATCTGCTCCAGTCTGCTCTGGGCGGTCTCGTCGATCTCCAGAAGGTGCTGGTACAACTTCTC
>QWCE01009474.1_pt1 | contig 12186 bp, 8 predicted proteins | sample 1972531 | NCBI WGS metagenome assembly QWCE01 (sample SAMN09866716, study PRJNA288562) | Human gut metagenome isolate term4_stool, whole genome shotgun sequencing... | reverse complement strand
ATCTCTATGAAGACAGCATCGGCTGGTATCGGAAGAACTTTGCCTATGCCCCGGATAAAACAGGAAATGATGACCGTGTCATCCTCCGCTTTGAAGGTGTCTACATGGATTCTTCTATTTATGTAAACGGTGAGCACCTTGGTGACTGGAAATACGGCTATTCTACCTTTGACTGGGATATTACGGATGCTTTACATGAGGGAGACAATGAAATCGTTCTGCGTGTTGTATTTCAGGCGCCCAACAGCAGATGGTATAGCGGTGCAGGAATCTACCGGAATGTGTGGATGATCCGGCTGCCGGAGACACATATTCCTCTGGACGGTATCTACATATCTTCTGTTGAGACGAAAAAGGGTTATGACCTGACTATCGACACGGAACTGGAATGGGGAACAGATAGTGGAAATTATGAACTGGAATACTGTCTGCGAGATACTGATAACAGCAAAAGCCCCATAGAAACAGAAACCTCGGAGCTCTTCCGGGTAAAACAGCCCCTCACCTGTGGACAGAACAAGATATCCATGACGATCCCTGTGGATAATCCGAGGAAATGGGACATTACGGATCCTTACTTATATGATCTACAGGTATGCCTGTGGAGAGAGCAGGAGACTAACAGCCGGGAACTATGTCAGCAGAAACATTTCCGTATCGGTTTTCGCACCATACAATTTGATCCCGACAGGGGTTTTTTATTAAATGGCAGGAAGATCCGACTGAACGGTACCTGTGACCATCATGACCTCGGAGCGTTGGGAGCGGCTTTCCACAAGGAAGCCATGCGCCGTAAGTTCAAACTCATGCGTTCCATGGGCGTCAATGCCCTGCGGACTTCTCACAACATGCCGGCAGTGGAAGTGATGGAACTGGCGGACGAGATGGGATTTCTGGTATTGTCTGAAGCCTTTGACATGTGGGAGATGGCGAAGAATCCATATGATTACGCCAGATTTTTCAAGGATTGGATGGAAAAGGATGTCCGCAGCTGGATCCGTAGGGATCGCAATCACCCTTGCATTATTATGTGGAGCATCGGTAACGAGATCCCAGACACCCATGCGGATGCCCACGGACAGGAGATCACCGGACACCTCATTGCTGCGGTCAGAAAATGGGACTACCGAAATGTGGCACCTGTGACCATCGGCTCGAACTATATGCCCTGGGAAAACGCACAGAAATGTGCAGATATCGTGAAGCTGGCGGGATATAATTACGCGGAAAAATATTATGAAGAGCACCATAAAAAGTATCCGGACTGGATCATCTACGGAAGCGAGACTTCTTCTGTCGTACAGAGCCGTGGCATCTATCATTTCCCGCTGGATCGGGCGACACTGATCGAAGCAGACGAACAGTGCTCCGCTCTGGGCAACAGTACTACCAGCTGGGCAGCCAAAAATACGGAATACTGTATCATTATGGACAGAGATACCCCCTATTCCTGTGGACAGTTCATCTGGACAGCTATTGACTACATCGGTGAGCCGACACCTTATCAGACGAAAAACAGCTATTTCGGGCAGATGGATACAGCGGGATTTCCGAAGGATTCCTACTATCTCTTCCGCGCAGAGTGGACAGATGTGAAAAAAGATCCTATGATTCATGTCTACCCTTATTGGGACTTCAATCCGGGGCAGCAGGTGGATGTGCGGATCACCAGCAATGCTCCGGAGGTGGAACTGTTCGTAAACGGCGTATCACAGGGAAGGCGGCAGATCGATCATGAAAAGGGAACGGTGTTGCAGCCTTCCTGGAAAGTACCTTATGTGCCCGGCAGTATCTGTGCTGTGGCTTACGATGAGACCGGCAGAGAGATTGCCAGACAGGAGAGACATTCCTTTGGCAACACCGATCATTATGTATTAAAAGCAAACAAAACCACTCTGCGTGCCGATGGCGAAGATATGATCTTCCTGGAGATCGCGGCAGAAGATAAGGACGGTTATCCCGTGGAAAATGCCTCCGATTATGTGAGAGTGACCGTGGAAGGTGCCGGAAGACTGATAGGACTGGATAACGGTGATAGTACTGACTACGATTCCTATAAGGGAACCGTCCGCAAGCTGTTCCAGGGGAAGCTTCTGGCGATGATCGCTGCGAAAACGATCCCCGGAGAGATTCGTGTGACCGTGGAGGACGCATGGACAGCCACGGCGAGCATGACCGATGAAACCGTCACCGGAACGGCCGCGGCAGTAGTCGAGACTTCGGACAATACGGCAGCTGCCGGGCACCGCACGGCGACAGTGACGCTTCATGCTATCGAAGCACAGATCCGTCCCGGTATCTGTGCAACGGAAGAAAACAGAGAATATCCGCCTGCCTTTGTGGAACCCGGATTCGTGCCGGTACGCAAGCTGGAACTGAGCGCAGCCGCAACGACGCTGACACCGGAAAACCCTTCTGTACTGCTGCATACCTGTATTTATCCTATGGAAGCCACTGACCGTAAGCTTCTGTGGAGCATTACGGATGCCACGGGTATTCCCAGCCCGATCGCAAAGCCGGAAGAGCTTCCGGACGGCGAAGGCATCCGTATCACAGGCATCAGTGACGGAAGTTTCCAGGTGAGATGTATGTCCTGCAACGGTACCCCTTCTGTGAAAATGATCTCACAGCTGGAGTTTCAGGTGGAGGGAATGGGACAGACGTTTCGGTCACCTTATGAACCGGTTACTGCTATTTCCTATGACACAAGTTTTGGCGGGGATGTGAGCCGCGGTGTGGAGAACAGTGCCGGAACGGATAAAGCACAGCCTACCGGTCTGGTTTATAGATCCGTAGATTTCGGCGAATTCGGAAGTGATGAGATCACGCTGGCTATTTTTGCGAATGATAATGACCCTCACAGAATTCAAATCTGGGAGGGAGAACCCAGGGAGAATGCATCCGGATTCGGAGAGACGGGAGAACTTGTCGGAGAAGTCACCTATCAGAAGCCCGGCATCTGGGAGGTCTTCCAACCGGAGACATTTACACTGTCCCGGAGACTGAAAGGCGTGGTAAATGTGACAATTGTGTCGGAAGATAAATTTTTCCTGAAGGAGTTTCATTTTACCAGACAGGAGAAAGCTTATGCGAGACTGTCTGCCCTCACAGACGGCGTTACTTATGGAGACAGCTTTGTGAGAACCGAAGATGCCATTGAACAGATTGGTAACAATGTTTCCCTTGAGTTCAGTGATATGGACTTTGGAACAGATGCTTCTGACAGTATCGTCATATGCGGAAGGACACCTCTGCAGCACAATACGATACAGTTGCGATTCAGTAATGGGGAGACGCAGGTACTACCCTTCCCGCATAGCGGGGAATATCGTGAGATGCGATTCCCGATACAGAAAGTGACGGGAGAACAGAAGGTGACATTTGTCTTCCTACCGGGCTGTAATTTTGATTTCAAATGGTTCCGGTTTGAAAAAAGTGGATTGGAGGAGTAAGAGAAAATGATGAGCAGATGGAACAGAAAATTATGGGCATTGATACTTGCAGCAGGGATGACGGTATCTCTGGCTGCCTGCGGAGGAAGCCACCAGGCAGCAGGCGGTGCATCCGCGGGTACACAGGATGGGACTGCCGCCCAACAGAACCAGAGCACGGGCAGCAACACCGACAACGCCGGCAGTACTGTAACGTTAGCGCAGGATGCCCGGGCACTGCAGATCATAGACGACAACTACCGCACCTACTACGAGCTTTTTGTTTATTCCTTCTATGACAGTGACGGCGACGGCATCGGTGACTTGCAGGGAGTCCTGGACAAGCTGGACTACCTGAATGATGGTGACGATACGACGGATACGGACTTAGGGATCAACGGCATCTGGCTCATGCCGGTAATGCCCTCCACGACCTATCATAAATACGACACTACGGATTATGAGAATATTGATCCGCAGTACGGTACCCTGGATGATTTCCAAAAGCTGCTGACAGCCTGTCATGACCGTGGGATCCGTGTGATCCTGGATCTGGCGATGAACCATTCTTCCAGTAGGCATCCATGGTTTTTACAGGCAACGGAGTATCTGAAAAATCTGCCGGAGGGAGCTGAGCCTGACTCCTCAGAATGTCCTTATGTAGATTATTACCATTTTTCAAGGGAAGCCCAGAGCGGATATGCGCAGGTAAATGGGACAGACTGGTATTATGAAGCAAGATTTTGGGACGGCATGCCGGATCTGGATCTGCAGAATGAAGAGGTGCGCCGGGAATTCGAGCAGGTGGCGGACTTCTGGCTGGATATGGGCGTGGATGGTTTCCGCCTGGATGCGGTGAAGGAATACGTCACCGGCTCTGTGGAAGACAATGTCGAGATTTTAAGCTGGTTTGCCGATTATGTCCATGGCAAGGACCCGGAGAATTATCTGGTGTGTGAATGCTGGACAGATCAGAATACCTATGCGCAATATTACGCGAGCGGCGTGGACAGCATGTTTGATTTTACCTTCGCTGACAAGTCCGGAATCATTGCAAATGTGGTAAACGGCAAGGCATCCGCGGCATCCTATGCAAAGAATCTGGAAGCGGAGCAGGCTATGTATGCGCAATACAATCCGGATTACATCAATGCCCCTTTTTACACGAATCATGATATGGGGCGGAGCACAGGCTACTATGCCGGGGAAAACAGTGAGGCACAGACGAAGCTTGGCAATGCCCTGAATCTGTTGTCCGGCGGAAGTGTCTTCCTCTACTATGGGGAGGAACTGGGAATGAAGGGCTCCGGCAAGGATGAGAATAAGCGTGCTCCCATGTACTGGAGCAAGGATGACAAAGCGGAAGGCATGTGCAAGGGACCTGCGGATATGGAAGATTTTCAGATGAAATTCGACAGTCTGGAAGAACAGCAGGAGGATCCGGATTCCATTTACAATTATGTAAAACAGGTGATCCGTATCCGGAACCAGAATCCCGCGATTGCCAGAGGCAACACCACTTATCTGGAGCAGTATTCCGGGGAGCAATGCTTTGCCCTGACAAGAAGCTATGAAGACAGTACTTTATTACTGTTGGGCAATACTTCTGCGGAAGCTGTAACGGTGGACCTGTCCGGACTTACCGTTGGTAACACCGCAGCAGAGGATCTGGTACTGCTTGGAGAGCTTTATACCGGAGAGGAGAGCGCCAAACGCGAAGGAACTGCGGTCACACTTCCGGCATATTCCGTTTTGATACTGGGGGAAAAAGAGGAGCTGTAATGAGCAGTAATGAGACAAAATCATAGAAGTTTTACAGAGAACATTCCGTAAGGCTGAGAGGAATGGAACGGACAGATAGAGAAGATGGCTTCTGAGCGGCGCACCGAACGGATACCGGAACAGAATAGGAACGGTAGAAGCAAGGCTGCGACAGGATCCGCCTGTTACAGCGGATAGGGTTACGGACCCGAAGAGGTCTGTGCTGTGAGGTACAGATGAAGAGAAGTGGTAACACGAGATAACGCTCGTCTTCTTGAAGAACTTCATGTTCTTTCAGGAGACGGGCTTTTATTTTTAAGAAAAGGAGAATCAGATTTATGGAAAGCAAAGGAAAATATTATCTTACAACGGCCATTGCCTATACGTCCGCCAAGCCCCATATCGGTAATAACTACGAGATCGTACTGGCTGACAGCATTGCACGTTTCAAGAGAAAAGAAGGTTATGATGTTTTCTTCCAGACCGGTACCGATGAGCACGGTCAGAAGATCGAACTGAAGGCAGAGGCAGCCGGTATCACACCCAAGGAGCATGTGGACAAGATCGCCGGTGTGATCCGCGGACTGTGCGACCTGTTAAACATTTCTTATGATAAGTTCATCCGTACTACCGATGAGGATCATGAGAAGCAGGTACAGAAGATATTCAAACGTCTCTATGATCAGGGTGATATTTACAAGGGAGCCTATGAGGGAATGTACTGTACTCCCTGTGAGTCTTTCTGGACGGAGTCCCAGCTGGTAGACGGCAAGTGCCCGGACTGCGGCGGTGTGGTAAAGCCTGCGAAGGAGGAGGCTTACTTCTTCCGTATGAGCAAGTATGCGGACAGACTGATCAAGCACATTAATGAGCATCCCGAGTTCATTCAGCCCGTATCCCGCAAGAACGAGATGATGAACAACTTCCTGCTTCCCGGCTTACAGGATCTGTGCGTATCCCGTACTTCCTTCACCTGGGGTATCCCGGTGACTTTCGATCCCAAGCATGTTATCTATGTATGGCTGGATGCGCTGACCAACTACATCACCGGTATCGGCTACGATGCAGACGGCAACAGCACCGAGCAGTACAAGAAGCTGTGGCCCGCAGACCTGCACCTGATCGGTAAGGATATCATCCGGTTCCATACCATCTACTGGCCTATTTTCCTGATGGCACTGGGCGAGCCTCTGCCGAAGCAGGTATTCGGACATCCCTGGCTTCTCATGGGCGGCGGCAAGATGAGCAAATCCAAAGGAAATGTGGTCTATGCGGATGACCTCGTAGATTATTTCGGCGTGGATGCGGTACGCTACTATGTACTGCACGAAATGCCTTTTGAAAACGATGGCAACCTGACCTGGGAGCTGGTAGCAGAGCGTACCAATTCCGATCTGGCCAACACCCTGGGCAACCTGGTGAACCGAACCATCTCCATGAGCAACAAATACTTTGGCGGTGTGGTAGAGAATAAAAACGCTCAGCTGACCGAGAATGACGCGGCAGTGGATGCGGATCTGAAACAGACCGTGACCGGTACCTATGCAAAAGTTGTGGCAAAGATGGAAGAACTGCGTGTGGCAGATGCCCTGACCGAGATCTTCGGTATCTTCAAGCGCTGCAATAAATACATCGACGAGACAGAGCCCTGGGTACTGGCGAAGGACGAAGCCAAGGCAGACCGCCTGGCAACCGTGCTGTATAATCTGGTGGAAGGCATCATCATCGGAGCTTCCCTGTTAGAGCCCTATATGCCCGAGACAGCAGAGAGAATTGCAAAACAGCTGAACACCTCTCTGCGAGATTTTGACCAGCTGGAGCAGTTCGGTCTGTATGAGAGCGGCAGCAAAGTAACCGACCAGCCCGAAATCCTCTTCGCACGTCTGGATATGAAAGATGTAGCGAAAAAAGAGGCAGAGCTGGAAGAAGCCATGATCAAGGCAGCAGCGGAGCATGAAGCGGAAGAAGCAAATGCAGAAGCCGAAAAAGCAGAGCAGGAAGCCATTGATATCGAGCCCAAGGCAGAGATCGAATATGACGATTTCGCGAAAATGCAGTTCCAGGTAGGTGAGATCATCTCCTGTGAGGCAGTGCCTAAGTCCAAGAAACTTCTGTGCAGCCAGGTAAAGATCGGCAGTCAGGTACGTCAGATCGTCTCCGGCATTAAGGCGCATTACAGTCCCGAGGAAATGGTAGGCAAAAAGGTTATGGTACTGGTGAACCTGAAGCCCGCGAAACTGGCAGGAGTATTGTCTGAGGGCATGATCCTGTGTGCAGAAGATGCTGAAGGCAACCTCGCGTTGGTAACACCTGAGAAAAATATGCCGGCAGGAGCAGAGATCTGCTAAAACAGTTCGACCATGAACCGTGCGGATGTAATGGTTACTATTTTACAAAAAAAGCAATATAGGACTTAAAATTTTATATAAAATGATATATAATGAATAGGACGCAGAAGCATATGGCTGTAAATTGACATTTGTTTTATGCGTCCTATGATTTTCTGCAACCAAGGAGGTCTTATGATCAAGGAAGAATTCTACTTTGACTCCCGGGACGGTGAGAACCGTATCCATGCAGTGCGATATACACCCGATGACGGTAACGTAAGAGGCATCGTGCAAATCGTGCACGGAATGGCAGAATACGTGGAACGCTATGAAAATCTGGCAGAATTTCTGACGAAGAGAGGAATCCTTGTCACCGGTGAAGATCATCTGGGACATGGAAAATCTGTTTCAGAGGGTGGATCTTTCGGTTACTTTTGCGAGCAGGATCCTGCAACGGTAGTAGTCCGGGATGTACATCGTCTGAAGAAGATCACGGAAGAACAATATCCGCAGGTGCCTTATATTATTCTGGGACACAGCATGGGATCTTTTATTGCCAGAAATTATCTGTGCCGTTACGGTAGCGGAATAGGCGGTGCAGTCATCGTAGGTACGGGAATGCAACCGGCGGGGTTGATCTTTGCCTCAAAAGCCATGGCAGGAATACAGAAGCTGTTCTGTGGTTCGAAGCATGTCAGCCATTTTATTGATAAGGCTGCCTTCGGAGGCTATAACAAACGAATTGATTCTCCCAGAACTTCCAGTGACTGGCTCAGCCGGAATACGGAGAATGTAGACCGCTATATCGAAGACGAACTGTGCGGATTTACCTTTACCGTGAACGGTTTTCAGACTCTGTTTGAACTGATCCGCAGATTGCAGAAGCAGGAGAATCTGGAAAAGGTTCCCCAGAACCTGCCGATTCTTATGGTATCCGGAGCGGAAGACCCTGTGGGAGATTACGGTAAGGGTGTTCATAAGGCATGTGACTCTCTGAAGAGAGCCGGAGTGAAGAACATTACCGTGAAGCTATACGAGAATGACAGACATGAACTCCTGAATGAAGACGACGCTGAGGTGGCAATGGAGGACATCTGGCAGTGGATCTGCAAGGAGATTCCTGGGATCGCCTGAGAACAGAGGCTTCCCTGATCCTGAATCGGAGAGACGGTGCAGTATGGCAGATATGGTGAATGGCTATGAGATCAGATGGGCAGAGGACAAAGACTGGATCCCTGCCATGCATATGATCTGGAAGACTTTTTTGAAATATGAGGCGGTGGATTATACAGAGGAGGGAATCCGTAATTTTCATGAATTCATTACGGATGAACACCTCTATAAGTCGTTCCGGCAGGGAAGATATCAGATGATGGTGGCTTTGGATGGCGCCAGGATCATCGGAGCGGCTTCTGTGCGGAACTACAATCATTTGTCGCTTCTTTTCGTGGACGAAGAATATCATCACAGAGGTGTTGGCCGGAGTCTGATGGGAAGAATGTGCGAATATCTGAAAAAAGAGGCGGGGGAACGGTATATGTCGCTGAAGGCAGCTCCGTATGCCGTGGATTTCTATCGGAAACTGGGATTTCATGCAGTGCATGAGGAGGAAGCTTTTTCGGGGATCCGCGTAACACCGATGGAAAAGTTCTTATAAATTAAGCAAACGAAAAGGATATGACGTAAATGAAGATTTTTGACCTGGACAGTCCGTTAATGAATGTACTCAATAAAATGGCAGACCTGATGTGGCTGAACATTCTGACTCTGATCTGCTGTATTCCCATTATTACTGCAGGAGCGGCATTTACCTCCATGCATTATGTGGCACTGAAGATCGTGCGCAATGAGGAAAGCTATATTACCAGAAGCTTTTTCAAATCATTTAAGACTAATTTCCGCCAGGCTACTCTGATCTGGCTGCTGATCCTGCTGATAGCAGCAGTACTGGGTGGAGATTATTACATTATTACCAAATCCGGAATACAGTTCAGCAGCGTGCTGGTGGTTCTGATCATGGCTGCTGCAGTGCTTGTGATCTGCACGACATTGTATGTATTCCCGGTACTTGCCAAATTCGACAATACGATCATGGGAACCATCAGAAATGCTTTTATTATGAGCATTCTGCAGCTGCCCAAGACAGTTGTGATGTTTGTGATGGCATTTTTCCCGCTGATCATATATCTGGTGTCTTTACGACTGATACCGATCATCTTCCTGTTTGGTTTTTCCCTGCCGGCATATGCGTCCGCAATGCTGTATAATAAGTTTTTCCAGAAACTGGAAGACCAGCTTGTGTCAGAACAGGAGCCGGCACCGGAAGTATCACCGGAAGAGGATGAAAGAGTATTTCATGATGAGATCGATGAAAGCATTAAGATAGAGGATAAGTAGCAAGGTCGCCTGCCGGGCCGGGGTCTGATGGCGGAGACTCTAAAGACAGCAGATAAGAGGTGTTCAGAGTATGCAGAAGAGAAAAATATGGGAAAATTTCCTCCAATGGGTTCTGCCATGTGTATTGTTAGTCATCGCACTGGTCCTGAGCATATATGACTTTAATAATAAGATGGAAATAGCAATACAGACAGTTGTGGATGATCAGGCGGAACAGATCGGACTTTATTATGCTGCCGGGGTAGAGGATAAACTGAAAGCGCTGGGAAATATCACGGATGCGGTTGCGTCGATCATGGCCGCCCGCCTGGACAGAGGTGAGGCGTTCCTGAATGAGAAGCTGGATACGCTGATGAAGGCAAGTGATGCATATATGGTTGTATACTGTGCAACCAACGGCACGGGCTTTCTGAATGACAGACGGCAGATCGATATGACAGAACTGAATTACTATGATAGTATCCTTGGTGAAACACCGCATTATCTGTTTACCAGGTCGGACGGGATCAACGGACAGATGGCTTTCATCTATGTATGTCCTATTACAAATTCCGGAAATGTAAATGGATACCTGCTCAGTTATATGGAGCCGGCAGAGATGTCTGATTTATTTGAGAATTCCGTATACGGAGATAGGGCATTTTTCTCTTTGGTCGATCGCAACGGAACCATTATGGCATGCTATGGAGCGACACAAGGAACGAAAATTTTACAAAACGATTTCTGGAATTCCTTAAAAGGGGTAGCAGAGAGTCTTGGAAGCTGGACACTGTTTGACAGACAACAGCAGAAGGGCGACAATGGGATACTGCATGTCAATGAGAACGGCGTAGGTAAGATTCTCTGTCATTTTCCCATTGCGGACACAGCCTGGAATCTGGTGGTAGGCATCGATGAATCCTATCTGTCCGGTATTCAACAGTCCTTCCGTGGTCCTATTGTGGATCTGATCGTCAAGATCAGCATATCGATTGCAGCAGCCCTTATTGTGATCACGGTGATCAATGTGCTGGTACGAATAAAGGTCTCGGAACACAGCAAAGTCCTGGAAGACAAGGCAGACACCGATCTGCTGACTGATCTGAACAACAAGATGGCCACAGAGCGTAAGATTCGTGAATATATGGAACAATATCCGGATAAGCAGGGGGTATTGTTCGTTCTGGATGTAGATAATTTCAAGAAGATCAACGACACCATGGGACATGCCTTTGGAGATGAAGTGCTCCGGAACCTGGCAGTGCGCCTGCAGTCCATGTTCCGAGCAACGGACATTGTGGGCCGTACCGGTGGTGACGAGTTCATGGTATTTCTCAAGGACATCCGTGATATTACCATGATCGAACGGGAAGGAAAGAAGATCGAACAGTTTTTCCACCAGTTTGAAGTCGGAGAATATGTGAAGTATTCTGTTACAGCCAGCGTGGGAGCAGCAGTGTTCCCCGGAGACGGCAATACCTTTGAAAATCTGTACAAATCCGCGGATAATGCGTTATATGTGTCAAAAAGACGTGGAAAAAATCAGCTTACGTTCTACAAAAAGCCGGAAAAAGAGACACAGTAGAGACCACCTTGTGGAAAATGTCCAAGAAATAGAAACAGATTTGTTCAATCTGACAAGCATTTAAAAAAAAAGAAAAGTTTATAAGCAATTCATACAATATGATTCAAAATCTTTGTGAAATAGTGGTATGGCACATTTTCGTGAATTTCGTTATACTGATTTCAGATTCAAACGAGACATATCGTTTCACAATGAGAGAAAGTAACATTGTAAATATGAAAGGAGTATTTTCAAATGGCAAGTTTATCTTTAAAGAATGTCTGCAAAGTATATCCTAACGGTTTTGAAGCTGTTAAGGATTTCAACCTTGAGATCGCAGATCAGGAGTTCATCATTTTCGTAGGTCCTTCCGGATGTGGTAAGTCCACCACTCTTCGTATGATCGCAGGTCTGGAAGATATCTCTTCCGGTGAACTGAAGATCGGTGACAGAGTAGTTAATGATGTAGAGCCTAAGGACAGAGATATCGCAATGGTATTCCAGAACTATGCTCTGTATCCTCATATGTCCGTATATGACAACATGGCATTTGGCCTGAAGCTGAGAAAAGTTCCCAAGGATCAGATCGACAAGATGGTTAAGGAAGCAGCTAAGATCCTGGATCTGACTCCGCTGCTTGATCGTAAGCCCAAGGCTCTGTCCGGTGGTCAGAGACAGCGTGTTGCTATGGGACGTGCAATCGTTCGTAACCCTAAGGTATTCC
>QWCE01005158.1_pt1 | contig 12187 bp, 10 predicted proteins | sample 1972531 | NCBI WGS metagenome assembly QWCE01 (sample SAMN09866716, study PRJNA288562) | Human gut metagenome isolate term4_stool, whole genome shotgun sequencing... | reverse complement strand
AGTTCGGTTTGCAGTTTTTTGCGTGCGCGATGCAGCCTTGTCCGTACCGTTGCCGGACGGCAGTTCACGATTTCCGCGATCTCGTCCGTGCCGTAGCCCTCGACATAGTGCAGCCACACGGCGGTACGCAGATCGGCCGGCAGCGCTTCGACCGCCTGCCAGAGCGCGCCCTTCTCCTCGCTCAGCGGCGCGGCGGCATCCGCGGCGGCTTCCAAAGGCGCGGTGCGCTTCCACCACGCCGAGCGCCGCAGATCAACGCAGCAGTGCAGCGTCACGCGCAGCAGCCATGCCTTGAGATGTTCACCGTCGCGAAACGCCGTCGTATCGCGCAGCAGACGCAGAAAAACATCCTGATAAACGTCCTCCGCGTCCGCGCGGGAGCCGAGGCGGCAGAGCGCGAGCCGGTACACGGCGTCGCCGTATCGCTCCATCGCATCCTCCAGGAATGCGTCCTCGCGCAATTCATCTGACATGTCTCTCATCCTCCTTTCACTCATAACACGGCTTTCCCCCCGGAAATGTTCCCATATTCCCATATTTTCCGGCAAATATCCAGTATTTGTGCTTTACTTACATTTTGCATCTTTTTAATTTGTGCTTAATATACAAAAACCAAGTAATTTTCTTTGATTATATTAAACAAAATTCGAATTGCATTTTTATATAAAATCACTATAATAATACTTGTCAAGGGAAACCGGACAAAATTAAAAAAAATTCATTGAAACGGAGGTCAACCCCTTATGAAGAACACTCGTGGTTATTTTGAGACGCTTGCAGCGATGCTTACCAATGGTTATCGTGTAGATTCTGCGCTGATGGGCCGTGACCGTGAGGAAGCGTTCTACAACCGCTTCGCCCGTTAATCTGCTTATATCTCTCATTATTTTTTCTTTCTTTACTCTTTCCCAAACTTCATCAGCTGTCGGTGTCCAATTTGCTGCATAGTCTTCACACTTTGTAAGTAAATTGTCTACCGTTTCAGGTGATTGTAAGTCTGTAGAGTGAGCTCCCGATCTCTTTACCATCTCTTGAATCATGCCCGGGTTTTCCAACATAGGGCAAGGTCTGAATTGGTTTTCGTTAAATGGAATATTTTCTTTGTATTCCATAAAGATTTTGGATTGTAAGCATTCGATTAAAGATTTATCTCTTATATTTGCATTGGAGTAGTGAATAAATACACAGGGGTCAACGTCGCCGTTGGCATTAATGTGTAAGTATTGACGGCCGCCTGCTATACAACCTCCTACAAATCTTGCATCGTTTTGGAAGTCCATAGGAAATATCGGCTTAGTAGCTCTCACTTCTCTAACCTTGTCGATAATTTGTTTTCTTTGTTCAGGCGTCGGCAACAAATCCGTGTCCGCTTCATTGCCTACAGGCATGTAGTGGAAGAGGAACATAAACTTAACGCCTTCTGCAATTAAGTCGTCGAAAAATTCGTCACTTGCTATTGAGTCCATGTTCTTTGATGTGTAACAGCAACTTGCACCGAAGGGAAGCTTGTGTTCCCTAAGTATTCTCATTGCGTTTTTAACTTTGGCATAAGTACCTTCGCCACGTCTGAAGTCTGTGGCGTCTTCAAAGCCTTCAATACTTAGTGCGGGTATAAAGTTTTTAACCTTAAGAAGTTCTTCCGCAAATTCGTCGTCAATTAAAGTGCCGTTTGTAAAGCATAAGAATTGTACGTCGTTGTGCTTTCTACAAATTTCAAGCAAGTCCTTCTTTCTTACAAGAGGTTCTCCACCTGTAAAGATATACATGTATATTCCCAACTCTTTACCTTGAGTTATAATGGAATCAATTTCTTCGTTTGTAAGATTTAATTTGTTGCCGTATTCCGCAGCCCAACATCCTGTACAGTGTAGGTTACATGCAGATGTAGGGTCAAGTAAAATTGTAAAGGGAACATTGCAATTGTATTTCTCTTTACTCTTTGTGAGCTTGGGTGCACTGAAGATGCCTGCATTTAAGAAAAAGTTCTCAAAAGTCTTCTTAAGTACGTCGTTGTCAATGTCGTTAAACAAACCCATAATGAATTTATACATACTTGAGTCCGGGTTCTCAATCGCTTCTCTTATCCCTCTCCTGTGATCGGGGAAAGAGTCGGGACCGTCTCCTGCAACGGCATCAACTAAATTTAAAAGTTTTGGAAAATTTTCTTCCGGATTTTTCTCAATATATGATAGAGCTTGTTTCAAACTGAATTTTGCTATTTGTTCTTTCATAACTTACTCCTTTACTAACTCTTTTTGCTATCGGCTTCTGTATACAATTATATACATACTTAATCTCTAATTCAATGGCAAAGGATATAAAATAGATAGAATTTAAAGAAGAAGGATAAAATATATTTAAAATTTTTTGCAAAGGGTATTAATAGATGTGTAGATAAAATACAAAAGACCTCTTGCGAGGTCTTCTTCGAGTTAAACTCTATGTATTGTTTTATGTATTGGAAGAAAAAAGATGAATAAGATTCTCTCGAATCTGTTATAATATTAACATGATGTTAAAAAAATGTCAATGATTATTATAAATAAATTTGCCGCTTAGCAACACATTTGCAAATGTTTTCTCGGCATGGAAAGGAGCTACTATGATTAAAGAAATAATTGACAAGAGAAGAACTATTAGAAAATTCACAGATGAAAAGGTGAATCACGAATTACTTGAAGAACTTTTAATGTATGCACTTATGGGACCGTCCTATGCAAATGCAAGACCTGTTCAATTTTTAGTTGTGGAAGATAAGGAAGGCCTTGAAAAACTTTCTGAAGTAGAAAGATTCAGTGCAAAGTATGTGAAGGACACACCTTGTGCCGTAGTTGTTATGGCAGACACGGATCTTTCAAAGTTTGCAATTGAAGAGTCTACAATTTGCGCAAGCTACTTACAACTTTTGGCAGAGGATGCCGGACTTGCAACATCATGGATCAGCCTACGAGGTGTTGTGACAAAGGACAAGGAAGCTTCAACTGAATATGTTAAGAGAGAATTCGGACTTCCGAAAAACTTCGAACCTCTTTGTGTAATCCCTATAGGTTATAGAGATGAAAAGGCAAAGAAGAGAGTACCCTTTGACGTGAGCCCCAAGGTTCACTACGAAAAGTTTTAACTAAAAGAGTGGCGACACTCTTTTTTTTATTCACATAAAAATCTATATGAGGTACAATGTCTAAGAGGTGAAATATGAAAGGTACATCTATTGTCCTTATGATTATAACTGTATTGACGAAACTTTTCGGACTGGCAAGAGAAAAAGCACTTGCCCATTTTTTTGGAACGACATTTATTGCCGACGTGTTTTTAATTGCGTTTCAAATACCTATGACTTTTTCAAATGTAATTCAAGGCGCCATGATAAGTTCCTTTATCCCCGCCTATGATGAAATAGAAAGTACAAAGGGAGAAGAGAATGCAAATATATTTACTGCTAAACTTGCAGGACACGTATTTGTTTTGTCTTTCATTGTATCTATAGTTGGAATTATATTTACAAAGGGATTAATAAAATTAATGGCACCGGGATTTGAAGGCGAAGTATTTGACATGGCGGTATTTATAACTCGCGCAGGCCTTCTTTCAATTTCAGCTGTTGCGGTTTATTCGGTATTTAAATCTTTCCTTCAACTGAAGGGACGCTTTGTAGTCTCGGTCATTCATGCAATTGTAATGAATGTCATTGTAATATTTTCCATGGCACTTGCAAAAAAACTCGGCATTAATTATCTTGCCGCTGGTGTATTTGCAGGCTTTACTTTTCAATTTATTATATTCCATCCCTATATAAGAAAATCAGGGTACAGAGAAAAAATTAAATTTGATTTTAAAGACGAGAACGTTAAGAATACTTTAAATAAAGTCGGACCTATTTTAATTGCGACTTCAGTTATTGAACTAAATTTTATTATTTCTAAGGCAGTGGCAAGCGGTATGTTTCAAGGAGCGGTTTCAACTCTTAACTTTGCATACAAGCTTCAGTCCTTTGTAACGGGTATTGTAGTAACTTCAGTTATAACGGCAATTTATCCTAAGATTTCAAAATACGCGGCCCTATCCAACTATAAGGAGCTTAGAAGAGAGACGTCGGAAGGTCTATCACTTATGGCACTTCTCATGGTGCCTGCATCCTTTGCCCTATTTATTCTTGCAAAGCCTGTAGTGGAACTTCTCTTTAAAGGCGGAGCGTTTTCTGAAAGAGATGTATTAAATACGGCATCGGTCCTTTCCATCTATGCCACGGCAATTGTAGGTATAGGCTTTAGGGAAATGGTCTTAAGACTTTACTACGCAATGCAAAACACAAAGATGCCAGTTATTAATTCAGTAGTTGTTGTAATTATTAACTGGATACTGTCCATAGTTTTAGGAAATGCAATGGGAATTAAAGGTCTTGCCCTTGCAACCTCTTTGTCTTTTTGGATAGGAGCATTGCAACTTGCCTACTCATATTCCAAAACTTACGGCGCTTTATTTTCAAAAAAATTTGTTATAAACTTTGGGAAAATTTTAATCGGCTCAATTGTAATGGCGGCAGGCACATACTTTGCGTTTAATTTTCTCACGGGAAAATTCAGCTCAAACCTTTCTCTTTTAATCACAATATTAATAGCGGGAATTCTTTACTTTTTAATGCTCTTTATTTTAAAGACGGAAGAGCTAAAAGAGATAAAGGCTATGCTGATTAGAAAAGATTGATTAATATGCGGTATTGTAATAGACTATGAGATTGTAATGAGGTTATTATGATAGAAATTAAGAATTTGAATTTTAAGTACGAAGAGGAACAGCCCTTAGTCTTAAAAGATATTAATTTAAAAATTGAAGAAGGGGAATTTGTTGCAATCTTAGGTCACAACGGTTCAGGCAAGAGTACTCTTGCAAAGCTTATTAACGGCATTTACACTCCTACATCCGGTGACATAATTATTGACGGCATAAACACCAAGGATGAGGAAGGTATTTGGGACATTAGGAGAAATGCCGGCATGGTATTTCAAAACCCCGACAACCAAATAGTGGCAACTATAGTTGAAGAAGATGTGGCATTCGGTCCTGAAAATTTAGGCATTGAATCTTCAGAGATCAGAAGAAGAGTAGATGAATGTCTGAAAATTGTAGACATGGAAAAGTATAAGCGCCACGCACCCCACCTTTTATCTGGTGGACAAAAGCAACGTGTGGCAATTGCGGGAATTTTGGCAATGAGCCCCAAGTATATTATTATGGACGAGCCCACCGCCATGTTAGATCCCCAAGGCAGATCTGAAGTAATAGATACGGTTCTTAAGCTTAACAAAGAAGAAAAAAAGACCATAGTTTTAATCACACACTTTATGAATGAAGCTGTCCTTGCAGACAGAGTTGTTGTTATGAATGACGGAGAAGTGTTCTTTGACGACGAGCCGTCCGAAGTATTTTCAAAGGTCGATAAGATGCGTGAGCTTGGCCTTGATGTGCCTCAAGTTACGGAACTTGCATATAAATTATTTAAACAGGGATATGATTTTTCTCCCAAAATTTTAAATGTAGATGAGATGGTGGAAAAAATATGTCAGTTTTAGAAGTTAAAAACCTTTCCCACATTTATTCACAGGGAACACCCTTTGAAAAAGTGGCAATTGACAATATAAATTTAAAAATTGAAAAAGGCGAATTTATTGGGCTTGTTGGCCATACAGGCAGCGGCAAGAGCACATTTATTCAACATTTAAACGGGCTTTTAAAGCCCACTTCAGGTGAAGTCTATGTACAGGGAAAGTCTATTTCGGGAGCACGGATGAACTTAGTCGAAGTGAGACAAAAGGTGGGACTTGTGTTTCAATATCCGGAGCACCAACTCTTTGAAGAAACCGTGGAAAAAGACATAGCCTTCGGGCCAATGAACTTGGGACTTACAAATGACGAGATTGAAGTGCGAGTTAAAGATGCCATGAGAAGCGTAGGTCTTTCTTATGAAGAATACAAAGACTCTTCGCCCTTTGAACTGTCAGGAGGCCAAAAGAGGCGTGTTGCTATTGCGGGAGTTCTTGCAATGGAACCTGAAATTTTAATTTTGGATGAGCCCACGGCAGGACTTGACCCAATGGGTTCGAGAGAAATTTTGGATGAAATTGTAAATATATACAAGGAAAGAGAAATTACACCTGTCTTGGTTTCACACAACATGGAAGACGTGGCAAAATACACTTCCCGCATGGTTGTAATGAGCGCAGGAAGAGTTGTAATGGACGGTTCGCCTCGAGAATTATTTTCCAAGGAAGAAGAACTTAAGTCCTATGGTCTTGCCGTGCCGCAAATTAGAAGTCTTTTAAACCAATTAAAGGACAAAGGTCTCAACGTAAATGTAGATGCAATTACAGTTGACGAGGCTTTTGTAAATATAAAAGAATATTTAAGGGAGAGAGAAAATGCTTAAAGATATAACAATTGGACAGTACTTTCCCGGAAGCAGCAGCATACACAGATTTGACCCGAGACTGAAAATAATTGTAATGTTAATTTTTATCATTTCATTATTTTTCATCACTTCCTTCGTGCCCTATATATTTGTGGTGCTATACTTAGGTTTGATAGTAAAAGTTTCAGGCATTCCTCCCAAGATGATACTCAAAGGACTGAAGCCATTGCGATGGATCATTCTCATTACATTTTTAATAAATGTATTCTTCACAGGGGGCAGGGAAATTTTTTCCGTTTGGAAACTTACCATGACTTATGAAGGTCTTTATCAGGCAACTTTTATGGCAATAAGGTTGGTGCTCTTGGTAATAGGGACATCACTACTTACCCTTACAACATCGCCTATTGAACTGACAGACGGCCTTGAAAAACTTTTAAGCCCTCTTAAAAAAATAGGACTGCCGGCTCACGAGCTTGCAATTATGATGACAATTGCCCTTAGATTTATCCCGACTTTAATTGAAGAGACGGACAAGATAACCAAGGCGCAAATGGCAAGAGGGGCAGACTTTGAATCGGGAAATATTTTAAGACGTGCGAGAAACTTGGTGCCTTTACTTGTGCCTTTATTTTTAAACGGCATTCAAAGGGCGACAGAACTTGCGACAGCTATGGAAGCAAGATGTTATAGAGGCGGCGAAGGTCGTACGAAGCTTAAAGAACTTAAGCTTGACAAGGAAGACATAGTTTTGTTTACGGGAAATTTAATTTTCTTCGGAATTATAATTGCTTGGAGGTATATTTTTTGAAAAATATTTGCCTTAAAGTATCATATATAGGCACAAACTTCAGTGGATTTCAAAAACAACCGGGTATGCGAACTGTGGAGTCGACCCTTCAAAAGGGTATTGAAGAGACAGTTTTACACCCGGTAAAACTTTATTATGGGGGTAGAACCGACACCGGCGTTCACGCACAGGGACAGGTGGTAAATTTCTATTCAGATACTACTATCGACATAGGCAACTTGCCGAGGGTCATTAACTACCATTTGCCAAGTGACGTCTCCGTTGTGGCATCAAAGTATGTGAATAAGGACTTTCACTCCAGATATTTTGCAAAGTCCAAACACTACAGATACATAATTTACAACGGCAGATACAGAAACGCACTTTATGAAGACAGAGCATTCTTCTATCCCTTTAAGCTTAACGAAAAGAAGTTGGAAGAAATGTTTCAAGTCTTAATAGGAGAGAGGGACTTTCGCACCTTCATGGGAAGAGATGCGGTGGTCAAAGACACAATAAGAAGACTTGATAAGGTCACGGTAAAAAGGTCGGGAGACATTATAGTTATAGATTTCTACGGCAAAAGCTTTTTAAAAAATATGATCAGGATTATGGTAGGCACTTGTGTGAAACTTGTTGACGAAGGAAGGCCTGTAAGCGAGCTTAAATATATTTTGGCAAAGAAAAACAGAAGGTATGCAGGACCGACAGCACCTGCCTGCGGTTTATATTTGCAAGAAATTTGCTACTAAAACTTTTACACTTCTTGTAATTGGTTACAATAAAAATACAGTTTCGCAATACCTATTGTGAAATAGCTCCACACATTATATATTAAATTCGGAGGTAGTTATGAGCTATATTACAAAAATCAAAGAGAGAATTTCAGGACTATTAACGTCTACCAAGAGATTTCCTCTTTCAATGACGGCTGCTGTCTGTGCAGCTGTAGCTTTAATAATGGAAATATCAAAGACCGGCAATGTAGAAAAGAACTACATGGGCTGGGCATTGCTTTTTATTTTTATAGTGGCCATTACCGTGTTTTTGAAATTACTTTCGGAAGCACTGACATTTAACGTAAGCTATGAAGAGTATAGAACACGCAACTTTAAAATATCAGTCCTGGCATATATTGTCTCACTTCCAATAATTTTCGGAGTCTATAAATTAATTGTGCCTAAGATACCGGACTATGTTTACTATCAATACTTCGGACTCTTATTTCTATTTATGACAGGATGCTTTTACATAGGCAAAATTTCCTATCACAAGGACTATGTGCCCTATGTAGTGTCAATATTTTATTCATTTTGTATAGCGTGCGTCTATTCAATCATTCTATTCTTAGGCGTGTCTGCAATTTTATTTGCAATTAAGAACTTACTCGGAGTAGGTATAAGGGAAACAGACTATGCAAAAGCGGCGGCAATAATTTTCGTGCCCTTTGCAATCGGAATTTTCCTTTCGGGCTTTCCAAGTATTAACAAATCTTTAAACGACTATGAAATTCCCAAGGTAATCAGAATTTTATTTGAATATATATTGCTTCCCGTGTTTGTAATTTACATGGTGATACTCTATATATATTTCGGAAAAATTTTGGTACAGGGCGCAATACCCAAGAACATTATTACCAACTTGGTTGTGTGGTATGGACTTTTGGCTACGGCCTTTACATTTTTCATATCATACATTGAAGACTCGACTCTTCTTAAAAAGTTTTTAAAGTTTTTCCCATACTTCATCATACCGATTTTGGGAATGATGTTTTACTCATTGGGCATGAGAATTTCTCAGTACGGCTTTACTGAAAACAGGTACCTTGTAATGCTCCTTGGTGTCTTTATATTAATGTCAAATATTTATTTCATTATTTATAAAGGCCTTTCCAACATAGCAATACCTATTATGCTTTCATTTTTCATATTGGTAGGCACTGTGGGACCATTGTCTTGCGAAAATATTGCCTTAGATTCACAGACAAAGAGACTTGAAAAAACTTTGGTTAAAAATGAAATGTTAAAGGACGGCAACTTGATGCCAAATGAAAATATTTCTCCCGAAGACAGGGAAGTTATATTGACATCCTTAAGATTTTTAAAAGAAAGAGACAAGCTGCAAAGCGTAAAGTTTATTCCCGCTGATTTTAATTTTGAAAATACGGAAAAAGTTTTAGGCTTTTCAGATGAGTATGCCACTGTAGAGGAAAAGGACTACGTGACCTATGACTCGTCCTCGGCACAAGGGGCTATAGACATTGAAGGTTATAAAAGCGGCATCTTCGTCAACATGGGAACCTACAACGATGAGTATGTGGCTGAGGACTTTAAGTTTTTTATAAAAGACAACGCCCTTAAATTTGTTAAGCTGTCAAACCCGGATGAAGTTTTGGGCGAGATAGATTTGGGACAACTTAAAAATCGCATCAAAGCCTTTCAAGATGCAAACACGAAGATCTCTCCCAAGGACCTTGAGATTAAAGGCACGAAGGGTGATTTTAAATACGCAGTGATATTAAAGAATGTCTACTATTACTCCACAGGTTATAATAGAGGTGCAGAGGATGTGGACTTGGCTTTCTTCTTTATCTACAATTAAAATACAATTAATGCTCGGTTTAACCGAGCTTTCTTTATTTAATCTGCAATATTTAATATAATTAAGTAGGTGATTATATGAGAAGAGATACTGTACCGGGTACGGACTTTATAATTTATCAAAACGAAAATGATTTTTCCTATTCACTTGACTCTCTATGCCTTACAAGTTTTGCAAGACCGAGAGGTATCTGCGCCGACTTGGGAGCAGGCACGGGAATAATAACTTTGCGAATAGCAGCAAACTCTTTGGTTAAAAAAGTTTTTGCCGTAGAAATACAAAGTGCTGTGTGCGAAGTTTTAAAGAGCAGCGTGAAAGAAAATAAATTAGATTACAAGGTGGAAGTCTTAAACGAAAACATTGTAAATTTAAGAGACATGTATTCCACCAACACATTTGATACAATTTTAATTAACCCGCCATACTATGACAGCTATTTAAAAAATTTAAATGCTTCAAAGTCTACATCAAGACACGCCCTAACATCCTTGGAAGAATTTATAAGTGTTTCAAAATTTTTATTAAAGGACAAGGGCAGAGTATATCTTGTAGGACCTGCGACACGCACGGCGGAAATTTTTACAATTTTTCAAAATGAAAACTTGTACGTAAAGAGGTTTGCTTTTGTAAAGAAGGACATGTATTCAAAGGCGAGGGTGGTACTTGTAGAGGCTGTCAAGGGAGCTAAAAAAGGTTCGGAACCTGTTAGGGATATTTATATCTACGAAGGCAGCGAGTATTCCAAGGACTACGACACAATTAGAAACAACGAGGAATTCATATGATATATTTTTGCCCCACACCTATAGGCAACTTAAAAGACATTACAGTAAGGACGGAAGAAGTCCTGCGGGAATGTGATGAAGTATATGCCGAGGACACAAGGGTCACTTTAAAACTTTTAAATCATTTAAATATAAAAAAACCTGTCTACACTTATCACAAGTTTAATGAAAAAAAAGCGGCGGAAGATATTTTAAACAAAAGGGATATGAATATCGCCGTTGTAAGTGATGCGGGAATGCCGGGAATATCGGACCCCGGCTATGAGCTTATCAATCTTTTAATAGAAAATGAAATTCCCTATACAGTTCTTCCGGGAGCAAGTGCTTTTACCGTGGCATTAGTTGCAAGCGGATTTAACAACGACAGGTTTTTGTTCGCGGGGTTCTTGGATCAAAAGTCCGGCAAGAGAAGAAGAGAATTGGAAGAGCTTAAAGACATTAAGGACACTCTTATTTTTTACGAGGCACCTCACAGAATTAGGGAATTTTTGGAAGATGCCTTGGAAATTTTTGGCAACAGAAAAATTTTTATAGCAAGGGAGCTTACCAAACACTTTGAGGAGTACATACATACGGACTTAAAAGAAGGTTCGGCAGAAGGCTTTTTAACTTTAAAAGGCGAATTTGTAATTGTAATTGAAGGTAACAGTGATGAGATAGAGTATGATTTGGAACAACTTTTGGCGGACAAAATTGCTGAAGGCATGAGCAAGTCGAAGGCTGTTAAAGAAATTGCCAAGGAGTACGGTATTTCAAAAAACGAACTCTATCAAAAATCCTTGGAGATGGAATGATTAACGAACTGACGGAAAAAATTTCCGATTTAAATCAAAAAATAAGAATTAAATACGATTCAATTTTTCAAATGGATGATGAGGACTTTCAAAGAGCTCTTTCGGAAGCCTGCGACTTTGACACCTTAACCGGTCTCAGTGAAAAGAAATTAAAAAACATAGGCGCCGTTTGTGCCATAGATGGCAGCACCAACAGACAGGGGGGAGCCTATCCTCACTATGTTCAAATATTTCGCGCCGTAGGAATTTTTTCAGGGGGCGAGAGAGTGGAGATGGCGGATGTGTTTTCTCCCGTACTGGATGTCAAGGGAGAGGACGAAGCTGAAAGCACGAAGCGCCTTGCAAAGATTGAAGTTGAGACGGGAATTAAAGCAATTAATGAGCTTAGGCCCAAGGTCCTTTTAATGGACGGAGGACTTATAAGGTACAAAATTGATGCCGGTGAGTCGTGGAAAGAGCTAAGGAGTTTAGCAATTGAAAAAAATGTCATCCTCTGCGGTGTGATTAAAGACATTAAGACGAGGATTATTCCCGATGTCCTTGGCATGGACTCTCTGGTCTTTGACAGAGAAATTTTGTATGGCAAATTAAATTACAAGGACGTTTTATTTATAAAAGAAACACATTCCAATAAGTTTTTGGAAGGACTGTCCTCGGCTTTTTTAAGGCCTGCCAAGTCCGTCAACGTAATCGGCGTGGATATTTTAAATGAGCAGAAAAAATATCTGCCTTTGATTTGCAACTTGGTCTACACATTGGTGCCCAAGGCATCAAGGGGAGTGCCCTTTATTTTGGACATGGTGGATCGGGA
>QWCE01005157.1_pt1 | contig 12187 bp, 18 predicted proteins | sample 1972531 | NCBI WGS metagenome assembly QWCE01 (sample SAMN09866716, study PRJNA288562) | Human gut metagenome isolate term4_stool, whole genome shotgun sequencing... | reverse complement strand
TTGACCTTGTTGTTCTGTAAATAAATTTTGTATTTAACTGCGCAGTAATGGTATTATCTAACAGTGATGGTCTTTGAGTAGCCAATACTAAAAATACTCCGTACTTTCTACCCTCTTGGGCTATTTCTCTCAAGACGTACTTTGAACTCAAATCTCCATTTCCATCAAAACTCTGTGGTGCAAAGTTGTGTGCCTCGTCGGTGATTATAAAAAATGGTGGAAAGTAATCTATACTTTTTTCATTTATAATACTATCTTTATAGTCCCTTCTAAGATCGTATAGGCTATTAATTATATACGTGGAGTATACTTGAATTATCTTTACAGAGCCTTGTATAACTGCGATCTTTCCCATTTTAATGCAGTCATATACAAGTTTTGAGTCATGTTCGAAAATCTTTAGCTTTAACAGTCTATTAAATCTCCAACTCACCCCAAAAACAGAACTTGGCGGACATTTGTCATTGAATGTATTATATACTTTTAACATCTCTTCTAAGTTCTTTCTCTCTTCACCTTCCGCAAAGTTAATCATTTCTAAAATCTTTTGCGAGTTTCCAATCTTTTGTCCGTCAATTAAACGCTGCAATCTATTTGAAAAACTTTGAAGAGAATCATTTGGCTTATGAAGGTTTTCTATAACAGACTCCATACCTTCAGTAAGTTTTGATGATGTGCCAATTAACGCTTTTAACTCCCTTGTATTTATATCTGTAAATCTTATTCCCGTGTTTTCTCCAATGACAAACTTTGAAAAGTTTGCGCTATAGTCGGGACCATATCCGTCTTTAGACCTTAATGTAAAGTCCATTTCATAATGAGGGTCTAAAATTATTCCAGGAACATTTTTTTGCATTAGCTCTTCTATTAGAACCCTAAGTCCATATGACTTACCCGAGCCAGAGCCACCAAAAATACCTATGTGCGGATATTGATGCATACCATATAAATTCAATAGATATGGCAGTTCTCTTTGTTCTTTAAACTCTCCATCTTCTAAAGTTAAGCATAATTTTTTATATTCTTCAGGACAGGTTTTAAAAATATCATCAGTATTTCTTATCATACCAATATTCAAAGATTTATTTAATGTCTCTGTCATGAAATATTTTTTTACTTCTTCAAAAAGCGGTACCCTACAAGATGAACCTGTCTCAATTGGATAGTTATTTTCTTCTAAAAGCCTAATCTTGCCAAGGTAAATTGTATCTTCTTCAAGATTGAAACCAAGGGAAACAAGGTTTTCAATGAGTTCTTGATTTAACATCTCTCCCTCTTTAGGCATAGTAATATAGCGATTATAGGTGTGGACTTCTACAACTTCTCCAAGAATATCCTCTAAAGGGTCTTCAATTATTAAAAATTCATTAATTCTAAATTTTCTATCATTTGAACCAACATATGCTTCCTGTTGGTCCGTCATTCCAATTATCTTTATATCCATTACATGCTCCTCTTATCTCTTTGGCTATGGAATAATAGTTCAAATCTATTTTTTGTAATATAACTTTCAGATAGATACTTCATTTTTTTATTGGTTACTCTTGCTTTCATATCCACTATGTCAATTATATATGGTATTCCTCTACTTTTCTTATCAGTAAGGGAAAGAACGAGACTCAAAACATCATCTATCTTTGAAAACTGTTCTTCTACCATATCAACAGCAATTACCGTTGGATCAAAGGAAGATCTCAAAAATGATGATCTTATTTTATAACTATCCTTTCCAGACTCCCTTTCATTGGGAACAAAAGCCTCTTTATAATCAAGGCAGTTGAATAAAAATTCTCTATCATAGAAAAAATCTGTATTATAATCGTCTTTTATATTCTCATAAACTATATTTGTCTTTATATCCTCAATTATTCCAACAATATAAATATTTTTTTCTATTGCCTTTTTCTTTAATTCTTCCCATTTATCCTCACTTAATATTCTATATCTTATTAGTGATCCATCCATCATTATTACAGATGGATTATCTTCTATTGCTTCAATAGCAGCTTCAAGTTCAACATCTGCCAAGAGTTTATCCAAAGTTTTATTCTCTTCATATATATCTATATCTTCAAGCAGTGGACAGTAAACCTCTACTGCTTCTTTGGCATCTTTAATATCCTTAATTGCAAGTCCCCTAAAGATTTGAATGTAATGCGGAAAAGCTCCTCCATATCTATTCGTTGAGCCATCAACTGCATAAACTCCTCCAGTTTTTTTAAGTTTTTTAAGCTTTTCCTTCGCCATAGGTTCAATCTTTTTAAAGGAACCAAAATCTTTTAAAATTTTCTTTTTTTCAAATACAGTAAAAGAGTCCAATAGAAAATATTTCCTATTCAACTCTTCATTTAGTGTCTTTAGTTTAGATATAATTTTATCTTCCATGCTACTCCTCTAATTCCAAACTCTTCTGATACACTTCATTCTTTCTCAGGTTATATTTCTTTGAAACCTCTTTTACAGCCATCTTCTTGCTTAGTCCCTTTTCAATTTCTATTTTTAAAAGTTCTGTAATGTCGTAGGATTCTTTTTCTGACGAACCATCCAGGACTATTACAAATTCTCCCTTAATATTGTCCTTAGTACAATATTTTTCATAGACATCCTTTAAAGTTCCACGAGTAATCTCTTCATAAACCTTTGTCATCTCACGAATAACAGCAACTTTTCTTTCTGGATATTTATCTGATAATACTTCAAGACATTCTAAAATTCTATGAACTGACTCATATATAATAGATGTTTCATTTCTATTTTCAAGATTTTTCAAAAATATATCCCTTTCACCTTTTTTTCTTGGAAAAAATCCTAAAAAGCTGAAGCTGTCATTTGGAAGTCCCGAAAGAACAAGAGCTGTAACAGTAGCGCTTGCCCCTGGAAGCACTTCGAAGGGAAGGCCTTCTTTAATAAGTTCTTTTATAATAACATGTCCAGGGTCTGATATGCCTGGCATACCCGCATCAGAAACCAAAGATAGAACTTTACCACTTCGTAAATTTTCTACAATTTCGTAAACCCTGCTTTTCTCATTATGTTCATGATATGAAACGAGATTTCCTTCTATTTCAAAATGATTTAAAAGTTTTATTGTATTCCTACTGTCTTCACAATAGATTATATCTGAAGCTTTTAACACTTCTAAAGCTCTTAAGGTTATATCTTTTAGATTACCTATTGGTGTTGGTACTACATATAACTTGCTTTCCATCATAAATCTCTAATATTTCCTTTCTATATCCTTCCCCGTCATATATAACAAGAGGCTTCTCATAAATAAAAAACTCCCCAGCCTTCTTTACAAATTCAATTAATATAAACCTTGGCTTTTCATTTACTCTCGACATAACAGGAATCATTCGCTTTGGTTCTATTTCATATTTTCTTCCCAAGTGCATCATATCAACAAGCCTTTCAGGTTTATTTATCATATAGAGTTTTCCTTTTTCTTTTAATTTTGCACTTGAAAATCTAAAAACATCCTCAAGCTTTAAACACTTTTCATATCTGGATATCAAATGATTTTCACTTTTGTTGTCTATGCCACAACCATATTTAAAGTAGGGTGGATTTGTTACAATGCCGTCCAGACTGTTATCTTTAATTATTTCATAACAGTCATTAATATCCCTATGTACTGCATGTATGTAGTTTGAAAGTTTATTCTCTTCAATATTTTTCTTCAATATTTCAAAATTATCTTCTTGAATTTCAACTGCATATATCTTTGAGGGTTTATAAATAGCTTGAACTCTTAAAGAAATTATCCCAGTTCCTGATCCTATTTCCAAAATAGTATCTGTTTTTTTGAATTTACAAAAAGATGAAATTAGTATGGCATCAATGCCAAATGAAAATTTTGATTTGTCAGAATATATATCTAAATTTGTTCCTGGAATATAATTTTTCGTAAGCATTTAATCACCCTATTACATTATAATATAAAAATGCATAAAAAAAAGAAAGCCAAGCTTCCTTAATCATTTTTTAGAATATGCAAATATTTTTCAATACTTATTCCTTCTGTCCTATCGATGTAGTCCCTCTTTTCAGATTCAACAATGGCATGATATATAAAGTCTCTTGCAATAATAGAAGAGTCCTTTAAAGAGTAACCCTTTAATGTGTAAGACAATATAATCGCTGAAAAAATATCCCCAGTTCCTGGATAATTAACATCAATTTTTTTATATGGAACTTTAAAGTATTCGTTATTTTTTTCGTCATAGCCTGCAATAAAATAATTTTTATCGTTGTCGCAAACGGATGTGATTATAACAGACTTCGACCCTATCTCTCTAATTCCGTTAATAAGTTCTTTCAGTTTCGCATCACTATCAACATCAACACAATTAAATTTTTCATCAAGAAGAAGATAGCTTTCTGTAATGTTTGGTATTGAAAGGTCCGCAAGGGAAATTAACTCTCTCATAATTGCAATTCTGTCCTTTTCTATACCATTATATAAAGAACCATTGTCCCCCATAATAGGATCAACCATAACATATGGATTGTTTTGTTTTTTAATAACCTCTTCACAGATTTCAATCTGTTTATAGTTTGTAGTGTAGCCTATGCCCATTGCAGAGATATTAAATCCAAGCTCCTCCCAAACTTTTAGAGAGTTTTCCATATAATCTGTAGTATCAAGTATTGAAAATTTTCCATAGTCCAAAGTGTTTGAAATAACCATAGTTGGTAGACTTAAAACTGAATAACCCATATAGTACATAATTGGACTCATTGATGAAAGTGCAACCCTACTATATCCTGGCCAATCATTAATTAACAAAACATTATCTTTTCCCATATTCCCCCCAATAAAACTTTTTTATTTTGATTAATAACTCACTTTAAATATTAAAAAGGAGCCTTTAGGCTCCTCTCTTAATATACTTTATGTACCAAACTATTTAGCTTCAATAGCGCCTGTAGGACAAACGTCAGCGCAAGCTCCACAATCAGTACATTCATCAGCGTCAATTACGTAAATGTCTCCTTCAGAAATACAATCTACTGGACATTCTGGTTGACATGAACCACATGCTATGCAAGCGTCAGTTATAAAATGTGCCATTGTATTACCCCCCTTCGTAATATCTTTATCAATATTATTACATACATTTATGATAAAATCAAGAATTTTCCTCAATCTTTTTATAATGCGAATTTGATTTATTAAACTCTATTTCATCAACATGGAATGGTAGTATCTCCTCAGTCTCTTCATCAATTTTTATCTTAACTTTTACAAACTCTGTAAGAGTATTGGTATCAATAACTTCACCTGATCCAAGATTTGTATTTACATGGTAACCAATTTTTGGCATTCTCTTAAGTTTTTCTTCGTAGCCTTCTTGTTCATATCTTAAACAACACATGAGTCTTCCACACATCCCAGATATTTTTGAAGGATTAAGAGATATGTTTTGATCTTTAGCCATTTTTATAGATACCGGAGCAAATTCTGACAAAAATCTTGCACAACAACACTCCTGCCCACAAGTTGCAAGTCCAGATACAATTTTAGCATGATCCCTAACTCCAATTTGTCTAAGTTCAATCCTCATTCTAAATATAGCTGCCAAATCTCGTACAAGTTCCCTAAAGTCAACTCTATCATCAGATGTAAAATAGAAAATAACCTTGTTGTTGTCAAAAGTGTATTCACAATCTACAAGCTTCATATCAAGATTATGCTCCTTGATTTTTTCTTTGCAAATGTCCATAGCATCTTTAACTTTTTTTAGATTTTCTCTATTAATATATTTATCCGTTTCATCTGCTAATCTTAAAACTGGCTTCAAATCTGAAATTATTTCATCATTAGTAACTTCTTTTGTTTCAATTACGCAATGACCATATTCTATTCCTCTTGCTGTTTCTACAATAACCGGATCGTTTAGTTTTATTTCATAACCGTTAGGGTCGAAATAATAAACTTTTCCGGCTTTTTTAAATCGTATGCCAACGACCTTAACCATCTTGTTCCTCCATTATATATAATAAAAGCTTCTCATAGGAAAGCTGAAAATTAGCATTAATTTTAAAATTATCCCAAATTTCTACAATTTTATTAAGAATCAAGTATATATTTTCCCTGCTAAAGTTAGAAACATTCTTGTATATAGAAATATTATTTGGAATTATTAAATTTACATTTTGTCCATTACCCACTTCATACAAATATAAATCATAGAAAAAGCTATACATATAGTTATAAAATCTGTCAGTCTCAGTCTTTAAAGTATTTAGATATTCCTTCTCATCAAACATTACTAATAAATCTCTTTTAAAACACTTAATTAATATATTATTTATCTCTTTCCAAGAAACTATCTTTTCAACTTCGTCAAAAAAGAAATTTATAATTTGACATCTTGAATATAGCGTTTCTATTATTGCCATTTCATTATTTGTTTGAAGAATAAAAATAACATAACTTGGTGGTTCTTCCAACACTTTAAGGAGCGCATTTGCTGATTCTTTATTAAACTTATGAGCTTCCTGTATTAAAATAATCTTATGATCTTTTACTGTAGGTGCAGTACTTGAAAACTTAATTGCATCTCTAATAGATGCTATTTTAATAAAATTTCCTTCAGGCTTTATCTTTAACAAATCTGGATTATAATAGTCTTCTAAAACTTTTTCTTTAGATTTGTCTTTAAAAATTTCCTTAACAAATTCCAGAGTGTTTTTTTGTAACAACTCTTCATCATAAGATTGAAAAATATAAGCATGACTTAAATTCTTATTTTGAATTTGTGCATTTAATACTCTATTTAACAAGGCTAAACTCTTTCCATGTCTTCTAAATTTAAAACAAATACATTTATATTGTAAGAAAAATCATCATCTAGATCTCTGAGTCTATTCTTACTCATATCTTCCATAATATTTAAAATTTCATCTTCAATCTCTTCGTCATAACCTATCATCAAAGTGGTGTTTCCCTTTCTTAGAAGTCCACCTGTAGATGGCAGTTCTGTACATCTTACTTTGTTTATTGCTAACATTTTTATAATATCATGGGCAATGTCATCTTCTACAATTGCAATCATGAGTTTCATTAAATCACCTAAAATCTATGATACTTATCCACATCTAACACAAATACTGTTGCTCCACCTATAGTTACTTCCACTGGATATGGTATATATGAATCTACAGGAGCTGAAATATTTAGTAATGAGGAGTCTGCCTGTCTTGATTTGCAATCTTCCTCTATAATTTGTAAGCATTCTTCAAGTCGTTCATCTTCCACACCAATTAAAAGAGTAGAGTTTCCTATCTTTAAAAAACCACCTGAAGAAGATAATTTTGTCATTCTGAAATCTTTTTTAGCTAAGTCCTCTCTAAGTAAATAAAGATCTTGATCTTGCACAATCGCCACTATAAGTTTCATTTTTTCCTCCTATAATTATCTAAAATAATTGAAATACAATATGATGTAATTTCTGAAATTCCCTTATTTGCATCGACTATATAAAAATTGTCATCTTCTTGAAATTTCTCCTTAATATAATTATACCCTTTATAAACCCTTTTGTGAAAGTCAACTTCTTCTTTTTCCAATCTATCTGATGTATTTCTTTTTTTTCTTCTATCTAAAAGGTTTTTTTCTGAAACGTCAAAAAATAAAATCATATCAGGTTTAATACCCAAAGTTGCAAACTCATTGAGCTTAAGAATTTTATCTATTCCTAAATCTCTGGCATAACCTTGATATACAAGGCTGGAAATTACAAATCTATCACATAAAACTATTTTTTTCTCTTTAATAGCAGGTATAATTAGCTCCTCCACATGCTGACTTCTGGAAGCCGCCATGAGTAAACTTTCAGTGACAGCTGTAAGCTCTTTATTATCTTCATCTAAGATAATATTACGAAGTTTTTCAGAAATTCTTGTCCCTCCAGGCTCTCTTGTCTTGATAACAGGAAAATCTAAATTCACTAAATTTTTATAAACTTCTTCCAATATCGTTGACTTTCCACATCCATCAGGACCTTCAAATGTAATAAACATACCTATCTCCAATTTTAATTCAATATTAAAAACCCTCAATATTCGATATAGTTAAATAAATTAACTTTTACAATCAAATATTAAGGGTTTCATCATCTATTTGCTCTTGTTAATAAAGTTAGCTGGATTTAGGAAAATTCCAGGTCCCATTGTAGATGAAATAGATACAGATCTTAGGTATTTACCTTTTGATGAAGCTGGCTTAGCCTTTATAATAGCATCCATTAAAGCGTCTAAGTTGTCTTCTATCTTTTCTTTACCAAAAGATACTTTTCCAATAGGTGTATGAACAATATTAGCTTTTTCTGTTCTATACTCAACCTTACCTGCTTTAATATCTTTTATAGCAGCTTCTACATCAAATGTAACTGTTCCTGATTTAGGGTTTGGCATAAGTCCCTTAGGTCCAAGGATTCTACCAATCTTACCTACAACTCCCATCATATCAGGTGTTGCAACAGCAACATCAAAGTCTAACCAGTTTTCGTTTTTAATCTTGTCAGCAAGTTCATCTCCACCAACATAATCTGCTCCAGCTGCTTCAGCTTCTTCAGCCTTAGCTCCCTTTGCAAATACTAAAACCTTAACTTCTTTACCTGTACCATGAGGAAGAACAATCGCTCCTCTAACTTGTTGATCTGCATGTCTTGAGTCAACACCAAGCTTAACGTGAAGTTCAACAGTTTCATCAAATTTTGCCTTTGCAGTATCTAATAATAATTCTATTCCTTCTGAAGCATCATATATTTTAGTCTTATCTACTAATTTAGATACTTCTTGATATCTTTTACCTCTTTTTGCCATAATAAACCTCCTTGTGGTATTAACGAATTTTTTCTCCCACTATTCTTCTACGGTGATACCCATACTTCTTGCTGTTCCTGCAACCATACTCATTGCAGCTTCTAATGATGCAGCATTGATATCAGGTTTTTTTATCTCAGCTATCTTAGCAAGTTGTTCTTTTGTCAAAGTTCCAACCTTATCCTTATTTGGCACTCCTGATGCCTTATTTAATCCTAATTCCTTCTTTATTAAAACTGGAACTGGTGGAGTCTTTGTAATAAAAGTGAATGATCTGTCTTGGTATACAGTCAAAACAACTGGAATAATCATTCCCATTTGATCTTGAGTTTTAGCATTAAACTCTTTAGTAAACTGCATTATATTAACACCATGAGGTCCAAGTGCAGTACCTACTGGTGGTGCCGGAGTTGCTTTACCGGCTGGAATTTGTAATTTAACAATTGCTTGTACTTTTTTTGCCATTTTAGTCCTCCTAAATTAACTAATGTGGTTTTGGCGGGTATTTCCCTCCCACTGGAATATATAAAAACGATTAAATCATAATATTCAAATTAAATTTTTTCAATATCGGAAAAGTTAACTTCTACTGAAGTGTCTCTGCCAAATATAGAAACCAAGGCTTTGACCTTTTTCTTTTCCTTATTTACTTCTTCAACAGTACCAATAACACCTTCGAATGCATCGGAAATAATTCTTATACTATCTCCTACTTCAACATCTATATCCACTACTGGAGCAGATCCGACGCCGAAAGCTCTCATTTCATTTTTAGTTAAAGGTACAGGCTTTGAACCTGGGCCTACAAATCCCGTAACACCTCTTGTATTTCTAACTAAATACCAAGAAACATCATTGATTATCATCTTAACAAAAACATATCCTGGGAAGAGTTTTCTCTCTTTTGTCTTTGAAACGCCGCCAACTTTGGATATATATTCTTCCGTAGGTACCATTACCTGAAAGATATCATCAATATATCCTCTGTTTTCAACCATCTTTTCAATATTTACCTTTACTTTGTTTTCATGTCCTGAATAAGTGTGTACAACATACCATTTAGCGTCTTTTTCCCTCTCGCTAAAGGTTCTGTTTTCATCGGTCATTTCCAGTCTCCCCTTTCGTATTCAACTACTTAATAAACAAACTAAATAGAAAATGGAAAAGTGAGTCAAGACCGAAAACTATAAGCGCCACTGCAAGTGATATAAGAACCACTACAATTGCATAGTTTAAAACTTCCTTTGGTGTTGGCCATATAATTTTTTTCCATTCAGCCATTACACCTTTTGTAAATGTCTTTTTACCCATATTTTTTTGAGCCATTTAAACCCTCCAATACTGACTTATCTTGTTTCCTTATGCGGAGTATGTTTCTTACAGAATTTACAATACTTTTTAAGTTCAATTCTATCAGTAGTATTTTTCTTGTTCTTTGAAGTTGTATAGTTTCTGTTCTTGCATTCAGTACATTCCAAAATTACAGAATCTCTCATAACCACACCTCCATGTTAGATTTATGGAATATCCATACCCAAATACTTTACCATAATTTATATGCCGTGTCAATTAAAACTGCTATTTTTAGCCTTATATCATTAAATTAAAATCTCCCGCTTTCTCGGGAGATTTTAATTTAATATTATTCTTCGTCTTCTTCGTCTTCGTATTCCAAATCTTCGTCTTCTAAAAATTCTTCATAATCAAAGTCGTCATCAAAATCGAAATCATCTTCATCAAAATCGAAAACAATCTCTTCAACGTCAGTTAAATCATCATCCAGGAAGGTTAAATACTCTTCCACATCATCGAAGTCATAACATAAATCCTCAACTTCAGCAGTTAAGTCTTCTAAAACATCGATAATACCAACTAATAATTTTCCCTCTTTAGATTCCTCTTCTACTGAAATTCCTTCAGCAAGTCCTCTTAAGTAAGCAATATTTTCATATAGATCTCTCATATTCTACCTCCCTATACTCTTGATAAGTACTCGTTGCTTCTTGTATCTATCTTTATAACATCACCTTCGTTGATGAATAAAGGCACTTGTACAGTCGCACCGGTTTCAACAGTTGCAGGTTTGTTTGCACCTGTTGCGGTATCCCCTCTAACTCCAGGTTCAGTTTCTGTTACAACTAATTCTACAAAGTTAGGTGGTGCAACGTTAAAAGGTTTCCCTTGATAGAATTTGATGGTTGCATTGTCATTTTCTTTAATGTATTGCATTGCATCTTCCACCGCACTCTTTTCAATTGGAATTTGTTCATATGTTTCTGAATCCATAAAATAGTATAGGTTGCCATCATTGTATAGATACTGCATTTCTTTTGTTTCAATTCTGGCTTCCTGGAATTTTTCTGACGGGTTAAAAGTCGTATCTTTGTTAGCGCCGGTCATGACGGATCTAATCTTCGCTCTAACAAATGCTGCCCCTTTACCCGGTTTTACGTGTTGAAAGTCAACTATTTGCCAAACGTCACCGTCCATTTCAAAAGTTGTTCCCTTTCTAAAATCTCCAGCTGAAATCATAAATATTCCTCCCGTTTTTAAATTCTATTATTATTATAACACCTTAACAGAATAGGTACAATTAAATATAAATTATTATTTTCTTGCACATTCTGAGTCTAAACCTTTTAGTATTTTTAGACCGTGATCAAGTTCATTAATTATATATTCAAGTGACTCTTTAACTGCCTTTGGACTGCCTGGTAAGTTTATAATAAGTGTATCATTTCTAATCACAGAAACAGCTCTTGAAAGCATAGCTCTTTTTGTTATTGTCATTGAATAGGCTCTTATAGCTTCACTTATGCCAAAGGCGTTTCTCGTCATAACTTGAAGAGTTGCTTCAGGTGTTACATCCCTTTTTGAAAACCCGGTTCCTCCAGTAGTTAAAAGTAAATCACATTTTAGTTCATCAGAACATTTTATCAACTCCGCCTTTATGTCTTCTATTTCATCAGGAATAATATTGTAGTAGTTTACGTCATAGCCGACATCTTTTACAATTTCTTTTATTACCTTCCCACTTTCGTCTACTCTTTCATTCTTAGAAGCTTTATCTGATATTGTTAAAATTCCTACTTTAAACATAATTCCCCCTTATGGAAATGCATTTTCAATATGTTCAATATAATTATCTTCCGTTAATATTTCAACAACATCAAATCTCGGCTGATAATTATATAATTCATTTAATTCAATATAATTTTGTGCAGTTTTTATTATTTTATCTTGCTTACTTAACGTTACAAAGTCTCTGGGTCTTCCATAGTCATCATTTTTTCTAAGCTTGACTTCTACAAAAACTAAAAAATCTTCTACCTGCATAATCAAATCAATTTCACCA
>QWCE01005142.1_pt1 | contig 12210 bp, 9 predicted proteins | sample 1972531 | NCBI WGS metagenome assembly QWCE01 (sample SAMN09866716, study PRJNA288562) | Human gut metagenome isolate term4_stool, whole genome shotgun sequencing... | reverse complement strand
AGGCTTTCTTGTTTACGAGACAATATTAAGAAATTTATTCTTATTAACGTTCATAAAGAACTATGTTTTCCATGGCAAAGATAATGGTAGAGGAAAATAGGTTGTGTATAGTCATCTGATTATCAGCATGTTATGAAATAAAATAATGTCTCATTTTTTTATGCGTCAAATCCTTTTTTGTAGCTCCTTTTATTTCGTTTTTATTTTCGGAATAGTTACAAATTCAGGTTCTACTAAGTGCAAATCTTAACGTTTAACTGGTATATTAAGAATTTAAAGAATGGGGGCATGATATTTATTGGTTGTTGTTAGAAACAGAGCATACTAATTCTCCCTTTTTTTATTTATTCTCACTTCCCTCGTGTTCCGTGTGTATGAACTTCTTATTTGCTCCTTTTAGTTTAAATAGATTGCCTATCATGATGAATGCTAATACTGGTATTCTCATGAGAGCTCTCAGCAGTCTGCCCGTCATTAGCTCCGAAGGTACAGGTACAAGCATTGCTACAAATTGTATGAATGACAGTATCCACCATTTTATACTCATCACCGGGCAAACCACCGTAGCCAGCAATGTAAACCCAAAAACAGCAGCTAATTGCACCAATCGTGGTGGGAGCATCCACTGTATTATCTTATCACAATAATCCCGATTGCCTTGTATCAGTGCTTTGGGGAATTCGGGCAGTGAAGCGCGTAATGCACCAAACTGAGCAGCTATCCAACGGCGGCGCTGATTACTGATAGCTTCCTGCCGCTGTGTCTTTTCATCGTATACAGGTAGGTCAGATATGTAGGCGATAAGTCCGCAGCTTTCTTTCAGTATTAATGCTTCGAGCTCTTTGTCTTCACCTGTTGTTTTCAGCTGTAACACATAACGACGGAAATTTTGTTCGGCTATCACCATTCCAGAACCGGACAGAGCGGCAGAGAGGCGTACGGCATTGTGTCCGCTACGAAAGAATCCATTATTGATCTCTTCACTTACAGCATCGAGCAACGCGATATTGGTAGTGAGATTTTTACTGGTACGGTGTGCCTGTAGAGCTATAAAACCTTGCGAGTAAACTTGATTGATGCGGGTGAGAAAATGAGGAACAGTGGTATTATCGGCGTCCATGATAATTATCGCATCGTACTTTCCGGCAGGTGTCTCCTGCATGGCGAGCTTCATTGCTTTTGCTTTGGAGCTATTCGCATAAGTAGCCTCCAATACCTTTACACCAAAACTACGTAAAGCATCATTCGTTTCCGGCTGCATATGATCGGAGATGACAAGGACGTCGTAAAGCGATGTCGGGTAGTCTTGTTTTAGAAAACTGCTAACAGAGTCTGCAATAACACGGTCTTCTTTGTAGGCAGGGAAGAGTACAAGGAAACGGTGTTGTTTCTGTGGCTTGAACTTTCTATCAATAAGATGTGATTGGAAACGCGAGGCGATGGCGAAGAAAAAAAGGTAGCCTACACAAAACGCCAGTGGAATAAAGAGTATCCAATCGATGAGAGTGATCCAAGTATTCATAGGTCAATTCTTTTTATTCGGTAAAGAAAAAAATGCAAATACACCTTTCCAAACAGCGAATGCCAGATCTGAACGGCGCTTGAGAAGATAGACGAGGCTGTTTTTTCCGGCAGCTACTGTCATCTGGTAGAGTATCGACAGGGAACAACGCATTCCTGTGAAATTGCGCCAGGAATAGAGCAGACGATTGCGTGTGAGATAGAAAATACGCAACGGGCTTTGCTGTCCGGTACTTTGGCTCTCTTTATGAAAGACGGTGCAAAGAGGCTCATACCATAACACATATCCAGCGCGGGTCATGGCTGTACACCAATCCAGTTCTTCATAATAGAGGAAATAGATTTCGGGCATGGGACCCACACGATTTACCACCTCACGTTTGATAAGCATAGCGGCCCCATGCAGATAGGGGCTGGGATGTGGAACGTCAAAAAAACTTCCGTCATCCGGACAGCCCATGCCAATAGGTTCATTACGCATTGTGATACTGCTCAATGGTGTGTATCCGGCAAATTGGATATGTTGTGGTGGAAAGGCAAAGCATATCTTGGGAGATACTGCTCCGATTTCGGAATGACTCTCCAACCGGTTGATGAGCGCTTGTATTCCGTCTGTTTCAAAATAAGTGTCGTTGTTGATAAGGAACAGATACTTACCCTGAGCTATTTCAAATCCCAGGTTATTTCCCCCGGAGAAACCAAGGTTTTGTGGACTGCGCACGGTGATTACGGTAGGATATTGCATTTTTATAATAGCTGCTTCGTCCTCTCGGGAGGCATTATCCACAACAATAATCTCATAGGATACAGAGTGGATGATCTTATGTATGGATTCAATAAGTGCACATGTATCCGCTATGCCATTGTAGCAGATTGTGATAAACGATAGTAGAGGTGCGTTATTCATATTTATCAGAACTGTTGCTCTTTTTTTCTTTCTTTTCCTTCTCTCTTTCTTCCTCTTCTTTTAGCATTACTTTGTCTATATATGGGCCAGCGAAGCAGAGGGCAAAACCTGTGTAAACGACAATGGAATTGGGGTATTGCATCACGTCATTAGCATAGGCAGCAGCAAAGAAACCGGCATTCATACAAAGCCAGGCGGCAAGCAATCCGCGCAGGCGTTTACTCTTTATTTTGAATAACAAGATCCATGCACACCAGGCAAAAAGTACGCCATGCACTGCAAGATAGAGTATCAGACCTACAATACCCGTTTCCACCCATACAGATATCAACCAGGAATCTGGTGGATAAGGCATCAACTCTTTCGGATTGAAACGCGCTCCTTTGGATAGCCCCACGCCATAGCCAAAGGGGCGATCTATCATAAGTTCTTTCATTCTCCTTCTGTTTTCTACACGTACTAAATAGGATGCATCTTCTGTGGGATGAAAAGCGCTTCGCATTTTACGAATGTATTGGTTGCCATCACCGATATTTGTAAAATAGAAAAAGCAAAACACAGTTCCAAGCGTAATGAGGCTGATAGTAATACTTTTCATATTTTTAGAGATAAGTGCAAACATTGTCAGTCCAACAAGAGGAATAGCCATTGCGGAGCGAGTACCGGAAATACCCACGCTATAGGCAGCAGCAATAGCAACAATAGCAAAGTATATTTTCATCCATTTAGGGCGAACTAACAGAGCGGATATAGCAAAGACGGTGAGTCCCATAGCTGAATGTACGCCATAATTGGCAGCATCTGAGAAGAAGGAGAAATAGCGTATTCCTGACCAAATAATATGTGTACGATACCCTCCCAATGTATAAAGAAAATAAAGTTCCTGATGATTGAATCCATGATTCTTCTGCCAATAACCTTTCATGAAAGCTATCAGAATAAATGCAGACCATATAAATAGCAACCATTCTATACCTTTGCGATCACGAATGGCAACTGGCACCAACATAGCTATGGCAATAGGATAAATTGCATAATGGGTTATACTGATGTTCCAGGCTTCTTGCACATTATTGGGATTTCCGATTTCAAGAATATAGAATATGCCAATAAATACAAAAAGTCCCATCATTCCATTACGAGTTCTTGACAGATCGAAGTTCAGAGAGGAACAGCGCGACAATATAAAAGGTGTCATCAATAATACCAGGAGAGAGGTCGATACCCCTGTTTTGATATTGACAAACATACCACCTGCTACCAGTATAAACTGAAGGGCGAACAGTATATAAAAACTGATTGCCGACCGGTTGTCTTCGTGTATTTTCTCTTCTTTATTGTTAATCGTCATCTTCTTCTACTCCGGAAACACTTGTACGAGAATTTCTTTTTCTTTTCCAAACGTCTCTCCAATGAATCACATTTTCGGTCAAAGCCAGTTGTGACAGGAGATACATTACTTTGCGTAACGGTGTATAAGGTGGAAGCATCCCGGTATAGTTTTCTATATCGTATTTTGGAGCACGATTCAGGCAAAGATAAGGCTTGGTACCCAACTGAGCTTCAAGTTTTTGCAGTAGTATTTTGTCCGTAGTTTTCCAACCGTATTTTGCCGAAACAACCATTAGGTTTAATTGTGCTTCACGGAGTAGTGGAGTTGGGACATTACTTTCGCTCATAGCCGGATATTCTACAATCAGGATGTCTTCGTCACCGGGAGTATACAATTCTAGGATACTATTGGCTAACTGGAAGTCAGGGGAATTGGAATAGAAGTCAACTCCGTCTGTCAGCTTACGCACATTAAGTTCTAACTTTTTCCAATAGGTTTCAATAGATTCGGATACATAGGACTTCCCGCATCCTTCTTCCATACTAAGCATATTGAGTATGTAAGGAGCCCCTTCTTTTCGTTTTGTGAAGAATCTAAGTATGGCACTGCTGAGGTAACGAGTAGCGCTATTATCATAGGTAGTACTATACGGAGTAGACCTTCTTTTGTCAGGGAAATCACCCAGAATCGGACAACCGGTCAATTTACGGGTACGCCGGGAATCGCGTAATGTACGGTCTATCAGTTCTATTAATACAAAAAAACCTGCCAATAGTAAGAAAGTCCCTAAGAAAGCCATATAAACAATTTTACGACGGTTGCTCCCCTCCGGACTGATAGGATATGCAGGCGGATTGAGTACTTTAAGAGCAGCTGAAGTCATCTCAAGGTTCTTTTTACGCATCAAAGCTTCATTATAACTGGCAAGATTGGTCAAGTAGCTTTGCTCTGAGAAGCTGATAACACGTTCTTTACGCTTTATTGTTGTACCTACCGGAGCATAAAACTGGTATTTTTCATTCAAGTCTATACGGCTCTTCTTTACTATGTCCAACTCTGCCTTGGCCTTTTCGTATGCTAGGGTCTGGTCAAGCCATTGTTCAACGATATTAGTACGGGCAATTCCTGTCTTTGTATATTTATCACCCACATATTGATCAGAGATCTGCGATAGCTCCTTACGGGTTTTATTTAAAAGATCTTTGTACTCTTTTAATTGTTTTTCGTCCTTGATATTATTTACAGAGACAGTCTCCATTTCAGTGATTTTTCCGGTAAGGCCTGAAGCCTCTCTAAGTTTATCAACCAGATTCAGATTAGTAATGGCTTGTCTTGTGTTATTATCCATTTGGTGTTCTAACTCTTCAAGCATGGCTTTAGAACTGTTGTACGCAAATAATACGGTTTGTTCTCTTAGCTCAAACTCTTTGTTGATCGCAGCAATCTCTTTAGTTTCATCGTAATAGTTAATAATGCGGTTATCCACATTATACTTGGTGAGATCGTCTTCATGTTTAGTCAGTTCGGAACCAATACGATTTAGTTCGGACCTGAAATATTCGATTACTTTATCTGTTTCTCCATAACGAAGTATACGATACTCATTGACGAACTCTTTCATTAGTATCTCTATGGTGTTGTAAGTGATGCCAGGATCACCAGAAGAGTAGTTTATTCTCAATAAGTCACTATTTCCTAATCGGGTAACTTGTATTTTTTTTAATGCTGCACGGCTATAATATGGATGTTGATAATAGAAGAGTCCGTAAACGTAATTATTTACGTCTGCTTTCTCATATCTATTGAAATTCTCCATTGTTTTTTCCTCACTGGTTTTGTCAATAAGAGCGATCAGTTCTTTGCCATGAGGGCTATTTTTCATATGGTCGTATGTATATCTATAGCTGGATGCTGTAATGGAGTTTTGGTCTTTGTTCGGACTTCCTTTTACAAGTATACGGGCAAATAATCGCATGGATACACGCTTGAGGGTACTCTCAGATTGTATTATGTTAATAAGATTGTCAATTGCATTTTGAGCAATGGCCCAGTTTACTCCTACATTGTTGGCCTCAATGCCATAACCAGATACAACACCCGTATAGAGGGTTGTTTCTACATTATAATTCCCTCGCATGTTCGCTGTTTTGAAATAAACAAGAACTGCAATGAGAAGTGCACCTAAAATGATCCATACTAATTTGTGATATAAGGATCGGAAAAGATAGAGTATATAATCCATAGGTATTGCGTTTATTTTCGTAATATGGAAGTACGGGTAATAACTTCGAGTATCATCAGGCTTTTAGTAAGTTCAAATTTACTCTTTTCATACGCCTCCATTGCAGAAGATTGCCTTTGTTTTTCTACAGACAAGTCTCCGGTATCAATACTGTTATTGGCGAAGTTCTTTTCTGCAATTTCATATTGTAATGTGGCAAGTTCAAGTGCTTCTGCACGTAGCTTCAATACACTAAGTTGGGAATTGGCCGTAGTATACATTTCAATAATTTCCCGCTTCATTTCTTCGTATTTAATCTCTCTCTCCAGAGCTGCTCCTTGTAAGTTAAGTTTTTGACGCCTGACGCGAGCTTTCAAATCGAAAAGCCCGTCGAGAGGAATGTTCACGCCTGCACCAATCGTATAACCTTTCTGTGCCTGAGTAGTATAAGTAAGGTAGGGGGCAATAGCAACATCAGTGTATGTACCTTCGTTACCAAACATACCATATTGATAACTACCTCTCAAACTGAAAAAGCCAAGGAAGGCACGTTTCTCTTTTGCCAGTAATTTACGCTCTATTTGCTCCTTGACCTGGGCCAATTTATAGGTAGGTCCACCTTTTGCATTTTCAAAAAGTGAATCAAGTGGTGGTAATGTTATTTTGGTATAATCAGCTTGTTCCGGTCTTGAATAGTCATTCGCTTCCTGTGCCTTCATTAACGAAGGCACTGTACAAAGAAGAAGTATAGAAAAAGAATATAGACAGCAAAAATGCTTCATAATTATCCTAAATTGCTTGTATTTAATTGTGTAATCTACTGCAAATATAGATAATTATTTTATTCTGTGCTCTTTATGCTTCTTCTATTTTCTTTTTTTAATTAAAAACGGAGATAGCCTTCGTTTAGAAGGCTTCTGTCATATTGAAGTAGAACAGATTTTGTTTATTCACCATATTACGGCCGATGTCGAGGCGGACGTTCATACGGGGCTGCACTTCGATACGTAATCCGACTCCGGCATTGGGCAATACACCTTCGATTTTAGTAGGATTAGGACCCATGAAACCGCATCCGCCCCAAGCTACAAAGCCGATATGGCTGACCATCTTCTTTATCCATGTACTCTTGTCTGTGTTAAACATCTGGCGATACTCACCCATAATGACGTGAGAAGATTTATCCCGGTACTGTCCCATGTAATAACCGCGAAGGTCAAATGGGGTTCCACTGAGGGCATACTTATTCAGAGGTACATCTCCAAATACATTTTTGGTTTGTGCAGTCCAGGCGATCACCTTACGGCGGCCTACTGTTTTGTATTGGCGATAGTCTATTTCAAGACGATAGAATTCGTTGTCACTACCGAAAAACTTTTGATACATGACACCGCGAAAATCAAGATAAATACCCCGGTATGCATTAGCTGGAATATCACGGGTATCATACGTCAGCAGGAAACCAAGACCGGAACTCAGGTTACTGTAACCATGAGCTGTTCCGCCGGCTTCAATATAAGAAGGCTGGTCTACAAGGTATTTTGCAGGTTTGCTCATTTTATCGTAATTGATATCTATCTGCGGACCTGCAAAGAAATTACTTTCGCCCAGACGGAAAAGGAACCAGGGGTTGATCTGCATACCACTGTAACGATACTGACTGGTGGTGTCACTACGTACATAATCTTTATTGGTGGTGTAGCCTATGCCATAGAAATTCTCCTGTGTATTTTTATAGCTGAACTGTCCGAAGATACGAAAACGGTCACCTTTGAAAAATAACTGAGGTTTGGAGAAGAGATTTAGCCCGCCATTGAACATGAAGGCAATAGCCATAGGTACAACAGAGCGCTGCTGTGTGGTATCACTGGGATTTATACGGAAAGTCATGAGAGCACTACCGCCAATCAGAAAACCAAAATCCGGAGTGTAACTCGGACCACCCAGGATGTTGTAATGGAGATTTCGTTTCGCCACATGCAATCGGCGTAACTCACGTTTGGAAAGTTTAGGAAGGGTATCCTGTTTCAGACTGTCGGGATTAAATACTGTATTAACTTCCAGTTTGCCGTCTTTTAAAAATGTGATGCCCTCTTCTTGTGCCAGAAGAGTAATGGCGGGAATGAACGCCAGGCATATACCTATGATATATCTTTTCATATTCTCGTTATGAATGAGGGTGCAAAGAAAACTGTTTTATTCGGAATAGTTTCCAGTCGAATAGGTAATAAATCTAAAGGAATGGATAAAAATTCCAAAAAAGGATACTAATTTTGCAAAAGGATAATGTGTTAATGTGCCAATCTGCCAATTACCGTGCGGCATCATAGCGCAGCCAATTGGCACATTACACATTGGCATATTATTTAATACATTATTTATATGAATAAACGAATTTTGTCATTATTTGTTCTGAGTGCTGCCCTTTTTTCTGTGCAGGCACAGCAGGACAAGGGTGGAATCAGCAGTGAGATGCTGAATCAGATTAAACAGAGTTACCAGGGAACAAGTGCAGATAAGGCATTGCGCAATGCTATTGGTAGTAATGATATCCGCAAATTGGCTTTGAATCAGGATAATATGACGGGGCTGGATACCTACTTCTCTATCAAAGTAGATTCCAAAGGGATTACCGATCAGAAGTCATCGGGGCGTTGCTGGCTTTTCACCGGACTGAACGTAATGCGTGCCAAAACGATTGCAAAGTATGGGTTGACTTCGTTTGAATTCTCACAGACCTATCCATTTTTTTATGATCAGTTGGAGAAGGCTAATCTTTTCTTGCAAGGAGTGATTGATACGCGTGAAAAACCGATGGATGATAAGATGGTGGAATGGTTGTTCCGCAATCCTTTGAGTGACGGTGGGACATTTACCGGAGTTGCAGATATTGTGGGGAAATATGGATTGGTCCCCAAGGGAGTGATGCCCGAAACAAATAGCAGTGAGAATACGGCACGAATGGCAAATCTGATATCACTTAAACTGCGTGAATTTGGTTTACAATTGCGTGAACAGGCTTCGAAAGGGGCGAAAACTGCTGCTCTTGCGAAGAGCAAAACAGAGATGCTGGGTACTGTTTATCGCATGTTGGTGTTAAATTTGGGTGTCCCTCCTACAGAATTTACATGGACTCGTTACGATGCCAAAGGGAATCCGGTGGAGACAGAACGGTACACTCCAATGTCTTTCTTGAAGAAATACGGAGATGAGAATCTTATCAATAATTATGTGATGCTGATGAACGATCCGAGTCGTGAGTATTACAAATGCTATGAAATAGATTTTGATCGCCATCGTTATGACGGACATAACTGGACATACGTCAATTTGCCAATAGAGGAGATTAAAGAGATGGCTATTGCTTCATTGAAGGACAGCACAATGATGTATTTCTCTTGTGATGTGGGTAAGTTCCTGAACTCAGATCGTGGACTTCTTGATGTTAATAACTATGACTATGACTCTTTAATGGGTACTACGTTTGGTATGGATAAAAAACAGCGTATTCAGACTTTTGCCAGTGGCTCAAGTCATGCAATGACATTAATGGCTGTTGATATCAACAAAGACGGAAAGCCTGTGAAATGGATGGTTGAGAATAGTTGGGGCGCAAGTTCCGGCTATCAGGGACATCTCATTATGACGGATGAGTGGTTTAATGAATATATGTTTCGTCTGGTAGTGGAAAAGAAATTTGCCACGCCAAAAGTCATGGAAATTCTAAAACAGAAGCCAGTTCGTCTGCCGGCATGGGACCCGATGTTTGCACCGGAAGAGGAGTGAGTAGCGATTAGTGAGTAGTGATAAGCGATTGGTGCCATGCGGCGTAATAGCGCAGCTACTAATCACTTATCACTAAACCCTACTCATTATTCCCTTTCTCGTGTACGTTAACGAAAGGAATTACGGAAAAATCTCCGTAATTCCTTTCTTTTTTCCTCTTATTTCACATTATTATTTATTACTTTTGCGGGCAAATTATGAAACCATTATTTTATATAACACATGGCAAATGTAATAAAGTTACGTAAAGGCCTTGACATCAACCTGAAAGGCAAAGCTGCTGAAGAGATAGCTGCAGTGAAGGAGCCGGGATTTTACGGACTCGTACCCGACGACTTTCCTGGAGTGACCCCTAAAGTGGTAGTCAAAGAGCAGGAATATGTGATGGCTGGAGGACCCTTGTTTATTGACAAGAATCATCCTGAAGTGAAATTTGTTTCACCCGTTAGCGGCGTGGTAACAAGCGTGGAACGCGGTGATCGCCGTAAGGTGATGAGTATCGTTGTGGAAGCCGCTGCAGAGCAGGACTACGAAGAGTTCGGAAAGCAGAATGTTGCCCAGCTGAATGCTGACCAGGTGAAAGAATTGTTGCTGCAGGCAGGTATGTTCGCTTTCATCAAGCAACGTCCTTACGATGTGATTGCTGATCCGACCATTGCTCCCAAAGCAATTTTCGTTTCTGCATTCGACAGTAATCCATTGGCTCCTGAGTTTGAATTCGCACTCAAAGGAGAAGAAGCTAATTTCCAGACGGGTCTCGACGCATTGGCTAAGATGGCTAAAACTTATCTCGGCATCAGTCTAAAGCAAAAATCAGCAGCCTTGACACAGGCAAAGAATGTCACTATCACCGCTTTCGACGGACCAAATCCCGCCGGAAATGTTGGTGTGCAGATCAACCATGTTGCTCCTATAGTAAAAGGTGAAACAGTATGGACTATTGACCCGCAAGCCGTGATCTTCATTGGACGACTGATGAATACAGGGCGCGTAGATATGACTCGTACGGTTGCCGTAACGGGTTCTGAAGTACTGAAACCTGCTTATTGTAAGTTGCGGGTGGGTGCATTGCTGACCAATGTCTTTGCCGGAAACGTAACAAAAGATAAAGAATTACGCTATATCAGTGGCAATGTGCTGACTGGTAAGCTGGTATCTCCGAATGGCTTTCTTGGCGCTTTCCATAGCCAGGTAACAGTTATCCCCGAAGGGAATGATATCCACGAAATGTTAGGATGGATCATGCCGCGTTTCAATCACTTCAGTGTACACCGTTCTTACTTCAGCTGGTTGATGGCTAAGAAAGAATACACAATGGATGCACGTATCAAAGGAGGGGAACGTCATATGATCATGTCCGGCGAATACGATAAAGTATTTCCAATGGACATTCTGCCCGAGTTCCTTATCAAGGCAATCATTGCCCAGGATATCGACCGTATGGAAGCACTTGGTATCTACGAAGTAGCTCCGGAGGACTTTGCCCTGTGTGAGTTTGTAGATTCATCCAAACTGGAGCTGCAACACATTGTCCGCCTCGGACTGGATATGCTTCGTGCCGAAATGATGTAAGCATTGAGGTATCAGATAGTAATTAGTAAATAGATAAATAGTAAATATATTAATGAAAGCGTTAAGAAATTATCTCGACAAGATAAAGCCGAACTTTGAAGAGGGCGGCAAATTCCACGCGTTTCGTTCGGTGTTTGATGGTTTCGAAACATTCTTGTTCGTACCCAGCACCACTTCGAAAACGGGAACGCATATTCACGATGCGATTGACAGTAAGCGTATAATGTCGATCGTGGTTATTGCGTTGATGCCGGCTTTGCTGTTCGGTATGTACAACGTAGGTTACCAGCATTTCACTCATACAGGAGGCGAAGGCAGTTTTCTGGAAATGTTTGCCTATGGATTCCTGGCTGTATTGCCTAAAATTATTGTATCCTATGTAGTCGGTCTTGGTATCGAGTTTGTTATAGCACAATGGAAGAAAGAAGAGATTCAGGAAGGTTTTCTGGTTTCAGGTATGCTTATTCCGATGATTGTGCCGGTTGACTGCCCACTCTGGATTCTGGCTGTTGCAACTGCATTTTCTGTAATTTTCGCAAAAGAAGTATTTGGAGGTACGGGTATGAACGTGTTCAACGTTGCTCTTGTAACCCGTGCATTCCTCTTCTTTGCATATCCGACTAAGATGTCTGGTGATGCCGTTTGGGTATCCGGCCAGAGCATTTTCGGTATAGGTCAGAGCGTAGATGGGCTGACTGCTGCTACTTCACTTGGTGTAGCTTCCACTGCACTGACTCCCGATGGCTATCCTCCATTTTCATGGGATATGGTGACGGGACTTATTCCGGGTTCTATCGGTGAAACAAGTGTTATTGCCATTGCACTGGGAGCGATCCTGTTGTTGTGGACAGGCATTGCAAGCTGGAAAAC
>QWCE01010230.1_pt1 | contig 12215 bp, 11 predicted proteins | sample 1972531 | NCBI WGS metagenome assembly QWCE01 (sample SAMN09866716, study PRJNA288562) | Human gut metagenome isolate term4_stool, whole genome shotgun sequencing... | reverse complement strand
GCGTGAGGGTTTCCGATGGCCTTCGCAACCTCTTTGTAAGAGCATGTTGAGCCATACGGAATATGCCGAAGCTGCCGCTGCACCTGCAAGTCGAAGCCGTCGGAAAAGCGCCAGTCGAGGGGAATGTCGAAGCGCAGCCGCTCCCGAGCGAAATACTCCACGAGCTGAGTCTGTGCCGTATCCAGTAGCGAACTTGTTTCCCTAACGGGCACTCCCAGCCGGGAGGCCACCTCAGTGGCCACTAGGTGAGGGTTTTCGGTTGGCAGCCCGACCCGTACGATGCCAACGGCAGTAGCTGCCAAGAGAATGTCTCCGATCGGGGTGGGCACAGTGCGGAAGGCGAGAAACTCAGCGGGTGCCGAGGTGGCGTCGTCAGCAAACATAAGTCTCCTTCAGAACCGGTGCCCTACCACAGTGTGTGCTCCGGGGTGGTAGTGCACCGGAAACGGACTATGCCCGTTGGTAGTCGGAACGATCGGGCACGACGTGGAAGGAGCCCACTCCGTCTTCCACAATGCGCACGGGGGTGTTGTATACCCGGCTGAGAAGATCCACCGTAAGTACCTCACGAGGTTCGCCTTGCGCCACCACAGCGCCGTCTGCCAGGACAACAATGGTATCTGCATAGGCAGCAGCCAGGCCGAGGTCATGGAGAACAACCACGGCACCGACACCATGTGCAGCCCGCTCACGGACTACCTGCATGAGCCGCTCTTGGTGCTGAATATCAAGTGCTGCGGTGGGCTCATCCAACATGAGGATAGGGGTTCGTTGTGCTAACACACGGGCCATCGAGACACGTGCGCGTTCGCCACCAGACAGTTCATTGAAGAGCTTGGGGAGGAACTGTTCCACATCCATGGCGGCGATTGCCCCTGCGATTGCCTCTGCGTCCTCTGCTGCCTGCGGAGTGCGCGTCCAGGGGGCTCGACCCATCTCGATAACTTCGCTCACCAAGAATTCGAAACCGACATGGTTACTCTGGGTAAGCACCGCTCGGCGGTGGGACAATTCGCGGACGGAAAGGGAGGTAAGGTCGTCACCGCACACAGAGACGCTTCCTGCAGAAATAGGGAGATCCCCGGCAAGGACACTAAGAAGCGTGGACTTACCGGCACCGTTAGGGCCAACAAGGGCGATAACCTCACCTGCATGCACTGTTACGGAGACATCGTTGAGAATGCTGCGCTTGGAACGGACACAGCCAACATGGTTGGCTTCTATGACGGTAGAACCATTGACGATAGGCGTAGTGCTCATTACTGCCACCCCGTTCCCACAGACTTATAGCGACGGAGCAGGAGCAGGAAGACCGGGCCACCGACCAAAGAGGTCAGCATGCCAATAGGAAGTTCCGCCGTGCTAATGATAGTGCGCGCACAAGTGTCAGCGATCAGCAGAACAAACGCTCCGCCAAGCGCAGATGTAGGCAGCAACCATTTATGCTGCGGGCCGATGAGAAGACGAATAGCGTGCGGGACAACGAGGCCAACGAACGCGATGGTGCCAGCAAACGCCACCCCGACACCCACCAAGGCGGCAACAACGATGATAATGGAAAGGCGAAAGCGTTCCACGTTCACACCAAGATGCTGCGCCTGGTTTTCCCCTAGGGCCAGTAGGTCCATCTTGCGGGAGAAGAGACAGGCAATAATAATCCCGAGGAGCGTGACAACGAGTGTAATCACTGCAGAACTCCATCCGGCGCCTGCCAGCGACCCAAACTGCCAGAAAACAACCTGTGATTGTGCAGCAGTGCCACCGATGAAGCTAAAGAGGGTAATGAAACCGCCTGCGATAGCGTTGACAGCAACACCGACGAGGATGAGGTTAACGACTACCGTCTTCCCTTGCACACGGGACAGCGAATAGACCAGCAGGGTTGTCAGAAGGGCACCGATAAAGGCTGCTACGGCGGTCCCCCACTTGAGGAGTACGTAGCTTTGGTCTGCACCAGCCAGAGAAGTGATCGCGAGGAGCCCCGAGGCGAAGACTGCACCTCCCGATGACACACCGATTATTCCCGGTTCCGCCAGTGGGTTGGCGAAGATTCCTTGCAGGAGCGCACCCGCACAGCCCAAGCCGGCACCCACGACGAGTGCCAGAACGAGCCGCGGGAAACGCACTTCCCAGAGCGTGCTAGAGACGATATGGGAGGTGCTGCCATCACCTTCCACACCCCATGACATGAGGATGGTGTTGATGACGTCTTGTGGGGTGGTATGAACCTGGCCCACGAGACAGGAGACAAGGGCCGCTGCGATCAACAGCAGAATGAGGATGACCAGAACGATGACGGAGCGGCGTGTTCTAGTAGGCGTCACTGGGCGGCAGGCTTTCCGTATAGGGCGTCAGCGAGCGCATCGATAACCAAGCCGACTCCCGGACCGAAAGAAAAGAGGGCGGAGTCGAGAATATCGACGACGGAACGGTTCTTGCCGGCCGGTGTTTGGGCCATACCGGGGGCAGAAACCACACCATCCACGCCACCGGCGGACTTCATGCCGTCAGACATAACGATGACGGTGTCCGGGGCAGCCTTCACCATAGCTTCTGGGGTCATTGGGGTAAATGTGGCAGTCAGACCAATTTCTTTGCTGACATCCACACCGCCCAGGGCTTCCACGAGTCCAGGGGCTCCCGAGCCAGGGCCACCGATGAAGGCGACGTTGGTGCCGCGGATGACGAGTACTGCGATGCGGCGGCCGTCAGCCATCGCGTGGGCGCGTTTGGTTGCGTCATCGATTTCTTTCTTAGTGTGGTCGATGACCTTATCGATATCCTTTCGGTCTACGCCGAGGGCTTCACCAATTTCGACAATGGTGGTTCCCACGCCTTTGAGTGAGCGTTCCGGGGAAATGTAGACCACTGGGATACCGAGGGCACGAAGCTGTCGGAGGACGGCAGACGGGCCTACTGTCACGTCAACAATGACGACAGTGGGGCGTGCAGCAATAATCTTTTCGGCATTGAGGACGTGGGCTTTGGTGGTGACGAGCGGGATATCCTTCGCCATGGGGAAGTCTGCCGTCTTGTCACGTCCAATGATGTTCTTCCCAAGACCCAATGCATAGATGGTGCGAGTGATGGTGCCGGGGCGGTCTATGCCAATGATGCGAGATGTGTCAGTGACAGTGATCTCTTCACCGTCCCAGGACTTCACCTTGGCAGGAAGGTGCTGTGTGGGGGTATTGACGACCACTTCGGGGTTGTTATTCTTTAGCACGGCGTGGCGCGAGCCCTTGGCGTTGGGGAATTCGTCTTTCCCACCGTTGGCTCCATTAGGGCCGGCACAGCCGGTAAAGACAAGGGCGGCACTAGTAATGAGAGCGATCAGGACGCGGCGGTGAGAGCGGGGGGCGCGCGCGTGGGTGGATGATGCGTCCATCATGGGGTCAGTAAAGCCGGCCACTTCAGTCCTCCAGAAGTCATTTATTTTTTCGAGAGCTTTATCAGCTGCTTATCCGCGGGATTATGCCACCCCGGTGAGTAGCGTTAGCACCACAAATTCTTTTTCTAGAATAGTCCATTGCAAAGTTTTAGGGTAACCTGACTAGGGTCGCCTGAGTTATCTTTTTGTTATAAAGAACTCGACGCCACTTGAGGGCCTCGAGGAGACCTTCAAGAATACCTTTTGAGGACATTGTAGAAAGGGCACCATCGTGTCGATCTTTACCTCTCGTACGTCCCGTCGCGCCTCTGCTATCGCTGGTCTGACCGCTGCGGTTCTCATGCCTCTTGCTGGCGCTGGCGTTGCCCATGCCTCCCCCACCCTTTCCGCTTCCCCTACCAAGGGGCTCCATGCGGGTTCCGTTGTCAATGTCACCCTCCGCGGTCTTGACCCGTTGTCCGGCTATTACGTGGGGCTATGCCAGAATAAGTTCTCTGGCCCAGTGCCGCTGTGCACGGGCGAGCGTAAGTCCATTGGCAACCAACTGTGGGTCACCAACTCTCCCGGCGGTACGAATACCATCCCTAGCAACGGTGTTGTTAAAGGCAAGATCACCATCACTCTGACTGGTTCTACGGTTCCGGGCAAGAAGGTGGACTGCCGTAAGGGATGCTCCGTAACCCTCTTCCACGATCATGTGAATGGCCTGGATATCCTCTCCCGTGTGCCCGTCTCGGTGAAGTACTAAGCGCTAAACATTACAAATTCATTACATGTGCGCATGAATGCGACTATGTGTATATGAGACTAAAGTCCCGGCCGGAGAGACCGGGACTTTACCCATCTGTGGGATACTAATCGCGGAAAAACGGCAATTTTTAGGTGAAAGGGAAAGAAAGTGACGATCTTTTCCAGCCGCATCGCGATGCGTAACGCGCGGCGAGGTTCTGCTCTGGTAGCCCTTGCTGTCGCTGGTTTGTTCCCCCTCGGCACTGGTGCTGCGCAGGCTGCACCTACGCTCAGCGCCACCCCCACCAAAGGTCTTCACGCCGGCAGTGTCGTGAAGATCTCCTTGCGTGGGCTTGATCCCCTCTCCGGCTACAACGTTGGACTCTGCCAAACAAACTACAAAGGCCCCATCCCTCTCTGCACCGGTGAGCGCCGTCAGGTCGGGAATCAGCTGTGGGTGACCAACTCCCCCGGCGGCACCAACCCCATTCCCCGGAATGGTGCGGTCGATGCCAAAATTACGGTAACCCTTACCGGCTCAACTGTTCCCGGCAAAAAGGTCGATTGCCGCAAGGGCTGCTCGATCACCATGTTCCACGACCACGTCAATGGTCTGGACATCATTGCTCGAGTCCCGGTGAGTATCCGCTACTAGGGAAACCTCATATAGCTCTGTGCACACTGGAACTACGGTGACAGGACGCACAGCACGAGCTCTTGTGGAGCGCGTCATTCTCCCCAGAAGACGCGCTCCACAACTTTTCTGGCCCGTCGCGTGGACTTCAGATAATTCTCCACATAGTCCGCACCCGCATTGACCGGCCACCCACAAATTGCCGCCACACTGGACAAGATGTCCCCCTGAATAGGTAGGACATCAAGGGGACGGCCTTTCGCCAACGCTAAAGCGTTCCGTGTCGACGTTGCGCGGGACCAGGCAATCCACAGTGTGTCCTCATCATCCAAACTCAAGAGTCCTGCCTGTGTGGCAGCCTCCAGCGCCGCTCGCGTGGATGTCACCTGCAGCTCTGGATAGGCATACGCATGCTGCAGCTGCAACAGCTGGACTGTCCACTCAATATCGGAGAGGCTCCCCCGCCCTAGCTTGGTGTGGAGGCTCGGATCCACACCCCATGGCATGCGTTCTGTCTCCACCCGAATCTTCATACGACGGATCTGTTGGACTACCTGCACCGGGAGCTTTTCTGGGTAGCGGAGAGGATTCACCATTTCGATAAACTTCTGCCCTAGCTCTATGTCTCCAGCTAGTGGCTCCGCCCGCAGTAATGCCTGCAGTTCCCAGGGCTCCGCCCACTCTTCGTAGTAGCTCCGGTAGCTTTCCAGGGTGCGCACCAGCGCACCTTTCTTCCCTTCGGGTCGCAAATCCGCATCGATTTCTAATGGCGGATCAGTAGAGGGTTTCTTGAGCAGCTGCTGAAGTTTGTCGATTACCTCGGTCGACCACTGCAGCGCCTCCTGGTTAGATTCCGCTGCTTCGGTGGGTTGGCACACAAACATCACGTCGGCGTCAGAGGAATACCCAATCTCTTTACCGCCCAAACGCCCCATGCCGATCACCGCTATGCGTGCCGGGGCATCTTGTTCCGCCAGCCCGGCGCTCTCCAAATGCTCACGAGTCGTGACGGACAATCCCGCGTTGAGGACAGCCACCCAGATAGTGGAGAGCGCAGCGCACACTTCCTCCACATCCAGCATTCCGAGAATATCCGCACATGCAACACGCGCTAACTCTGCCCGTCGTAATGAACGTGCCGCATCGATTGCATCCGCCGGGTTGTGGTGGCGGCGAGCACTCGCTTCGAGGGCCGAGGCAATGTCGGCTGAGCTTGCCTCCACCAGCCGACTGCCGGACAACATTTGAATGACCTCGGGAGCATTCATCAACAGGTCGGGAATATAACGGCTAGTACCACAGATGGTGGCCAGACGTTCCAGCACCACTTCATCATCCCGGAGAAGCCGGAGATACCACGACTTGTCAGCCAGCTTTTCAGACAAACGTCGATAATCCAGCAAACCTGCGTCGGGGTTAGCAGTGCGGCTGAGCTTCTCTAAAACCATGGGTAGAAGCATCTCTTGAATGCGGGCACGCCGGCTGCTATTTCCGGTCAGTGCACGTAGATGGGTGAGTGCGTGCCGCGGGTTCTGATATCCCAGTGCCGCCAGCTGCCGTTCCATCGCTTCATTGTCCATGGAGACGGTGGAGGCGTCTGCGGCGGCAATGCTCAGCAAAGAGGCTCTCGTGCAGAGTTCGGATGCGTGCTCTCGTTCGCCGGAGACGATTGACCAGCACTTCTTCTGTATCCATTGTTCCGGTCGGACGGCATCCCGCTGCCCGTGCGAGCCAGCGAAGCGCTATTTCGTCGTCCTCAGCTGGCAGGAGGTGTGTGCGTCGAAGATGCTGCAACTGCAGGCAATGTTCGAGGAGGCGAAGAAAGTCGTATGCGGAGTTCAATTCTCCCCCATTGTGCCGGGAGATATAGCCGCCTTCCGCAAGTGCATCCAGGGCTTCCCCGGTGGCTCGTACCCGCAAAGTTGTATCAGTGCGCCCATGCACCATCTGTAGCAGCTGTACTGCAAATTCCACGTCCCGCAAGCCACCTCGGCCTAATTTGAGCTCACGGGTAACTTGAGCGGCAGGAAGATTGTTCTCCACGCGTTGCCGCATCTCCTGCACATCGGCAACAAACTGGTCCCGTTCACATGCTGTCCAGACCAGTGGATAGATGGCGTCGAAGTACTCCTGCCCCAATTCCATATCCCCGGTCATCGGCCGCGCTTTGAGCAGGGCTTGAAACTCCCATGTCTTTGCCCAACGTTTGTAGTATGCAAGGTGCGAACCTACAGAGCGGACCAAGTCACCTTTTTTACCTTCAGGGCGGAGTGCCGCGTCCACTTCAAAGAAGCAATGGGTACCGATGCTCATGAATTCCGCAGCCAGTCGGGCAGTTTTCGCATCAGCAGGTTCAGCCGCAAAAACGACGTCGACGTCTGATATGTAATTGAGTTCGCGGGCACCACATTTGCCCATTGCAATAATGGCGAGGCGCCCTGGTGCCTCGCCAGCATTGGGATAAACTGTCGCTACAGCAACTGCCAAGGCAGCGGTTAATGCTGCTTCTGCTAACTCCGTGAGGCGCTCTGAAGTGTCTCGACGAGGTGCTTGACGCTCAGCGCTGTCGACTGTATGAGCGACATCGGCGGCGGCCACCAAACACATCATGTCGCGGTATGCACTTCTCATGGCGCGCAAGGCATCCGGGCCAGTGATTCCGGCGCGGTAGGTGCCTGTGGTGGTGAGATCAGCTGACGCGGTAACATCCACCGGGGTGGCCTGAATGCTCTGTAACAGGTGTTGTACGCTAGCCGAAAATGTGGGAACAGCAGCATCTAGATGGCGGGCTACTGTAGGGTGCGTCACAAGGTGGTCCCCCAGAGCTGTAGACGCTCCCAGAAGCGCAAGAAGCCTGCTCCGTAGCACGGTATTTGCGAGGAGATCCTGCGTAAAGCTTGTCCAGCTCTGCTCACCTTCAGTGTCGTACAATGCATCCCGTAACCGAACCAAGGTGGCGAGACAGAGGTTGGGCTCTGGACTGCGGGAGAGCGCACGCAGAAGGTCTACACATTCTTCCCGCATCCATCCCAGCTCCGTAAGTTCTTGTTCCGCGGTAGACCGCGATAGCCCCAACCTGGCGGGGCTGGGGATCACACGGCGCCCGGTATTACGTGGGGTGGTCACAGGGAAAGGTAGTGACGCAGTTCGTAGGGGGTGACGTGGTTGGAGTACCGCGCCCACTCTTCCCGCTTGCTCCGAATAAGGAACTCAAAAACATGTTCGCCCAGCGCATCTGCCATAAGCTCGGAACTCTCAAAGCACGCGATGGCGTCCTCCAAACTTTCTGGAAGGTCGCGGTAGCCCATCGCTTTGCGCTCTTTAGGACGCATGAGATTGACGTCTTCCTCTGCTTCCGGAGGAAGCTCGTAGCCTTCTTCGACTCCCTTCAAACCGGCGGCAAAAATAGCTGCAAACGCCAAGTAGGGGTTGCATCCGGGGTCAGGGGTACGTACCTCAACCCGTCGTGAACTGGACTTATTTGGCATATAGCGAGGTACTCGCAGCATCGTGCAGCGATTACCGGAAGACCAGGTGGCTGCGATGGGAGCTTCGAATCCCCCACCCAACCGCTTGTAAGAGTTCACCCATTGGTTGGTGACGAGGGAGATCTCGTTGGCGTGCTCCAGGACACCAGCCATAAAGGACCGTGCAACCGTGGAGAGTCCCATTGGGTCATTAGGGTCATCAAAAGCGTTGGCATCGCCTTCAAAAAGGCTGACGTGGGTGTGCATACCGGAGCCAGCGAAGTCAGTGAATGGTTTGGGCATAAAGGTGGCCCGAACTCCATCATTAATGGCAACTTCCTTCACCAAATAGCGGAAGGTCATGACGTTGTCCGCCATCCCCAGCGCATCGGCAAACCGCAGGTCGATTTCCTGCTGGCCAGGGGCAGTTTCGTGGTGGCTGAATTCGACCGAGATACCCATTGATTCGAGGGCTTCGATGACGTGCCGACGGTAGTGCGGGGCGATGTCGTGGAAGGCTTGGTCGAAGTAACCGCCAGCGTCGATCGGTTCGGGGCGCTGACCTTCTGTGTCAAGTGATTTCAGGACGAAGAATTCAATCTCCGGGTGGACATAGCAGGAGAAACCCATTCCCGACGCCCGATTCATCACCTGGCGCAGGACGTGGCGGGGATCAGCCCACGAGGGGGTGAGATCCGGCATGAGAATGTCGCAGAAAATCCGTGCGGAGTGCTGTCGCTTATCCTCATGCAGCCACGGCATCATCTGGAAACTGGAGGGATCAGGCATGAGGATGGTGTCCGCTTCGGTAATGCGGGAAAAACCTTCGATCGACGATCCATCGAATCCAATACCTTCTTCGAATGCGCCCTCGAGTTCAGCTGGCGAAATAGCGACTGACTTGAGGTACCCCAACAGATCAGTGAACCAAAGTCGGACGAAGTGAATATCACGTTCATCAAGGGCACGAAGGACAAATTCCTGCTGTCGATTCATACTTCCGAGGGTATTAGATCAGCATTACCGCTATGTTAACTCTGGTCACTGTTTTCTAACGTTTCCCGCCAGTACCAGCCGTTGTTCCAGCGCACAACTAGCCCATCCCCTCTCCCTGTGTCTATTCCAGATAACGAGGCACCGCCTCCCCATGAACGGAGAGGCGGTGCCTCGTTATAAGTACAGGACGGGTCTGCCAGCCTACTGCTAAGAACGGCACGTCACATGGCTCTTATGGATCTTCTTGTTGACGATGAAGTCACCCACATAGCGATCCACACACGCCTGACCACGCAGGGCCGCACAGTGGCCTTCGCCCACATAGGTCACGAGCGGGGCTTTCATATCCCGTGCCAGCTGCACACCGGCTTCATACGGGGTAGCTGGATCTCCGGTAGTGGAAACCACGAGGATATTGCCGTTACTGTGCACAGACGGCTTATGCGGTCGGATAGTATGCCGTGCCGGCCATATTGAACATAGATCCGCCGGAACGTTTTCAATTGCACCACCCGGATCGGCGAACTTCATGGCTTTCATGTAGCGCCGCATCATGTCGAGCTGCTTGGCATGGTCGGAGTTGGACTCATTGTCCATGCAGAGCACCGCCTGGAACACGTCCTGTGTATTGGCATAGGCGCCGTCGATCCAGCGTCCGTAGTAACTATCTGCCAACGCCAGCAACACGTCACCACCGGCACCGGACTTCAGCTGCTGCAGACCGAGCTTCAGCAATGGCCATGTGCCTTGTGCGTAGAGAGAGGCAATAACAGCTTGCACCGAGTCAGACCAGCTGAGCGGACGGCCCATAACGATGGTCGGGGCAGGCTTCTTTTGCAATGGCCAGACGAGCTTGTGGAACTCAGTGGTGGCCTTGGACGGATCATTGCCGAGCGGGCAATCCCCGTCTTTTGCACACCATTTCGCCCATGCTTCAAAGGACTTTTGGAATCCAGCACCCTGATTGACGGCAGATTCGACACTGTCCTCGGTAGGGTCGACGACACCGTCTAACACCAGTGCCCGCAGCTTCGTGGGGAATGCCTCCGCGTACTGCGAGCCGAGAAAAGTGCCATAGGAGTAGCCAATGTAGGTGAGCTTCTTGTCTCCAATAGCAGCGCGGATAACATCCATATCTCGAACGACATCGCGGGTACCAATATGGGCGAGGAAAGTCGCTCCCACGTCCTTAATGCAACCGTTCATGTAATGGCGATTCTGCTGGTTTTGGTACACCACGGCTTTACGGGTATAAGTGGCATCGCCAAAGGTTCGCTTCTTGTCGAAGGCTTTGTCAGAAATGCACTTAAGGTTCGGTTCCGAAGCTCCGACACCACGCGGATCGAAACCGATGAGGTCGAAATGCTCGAGAATCTTTGCTGCAGCTGCCGGCGAAGCCAAGCCCGCAGACATATTGAGGCCAGAGCCACCCGGTCCGCCCGGGTTAATGAGCATGCCACCCCAGCGTTGTCCAGTAGCCTTCACACGGGAAACAGCAATCTTGGCGACGGCTGTCTTACCTGGCTCTACCCTCCAGGGGTTACCCAGGGCTTTATCCTGTGCGATGACATCCGGGAAGACAACCGGAACCTCAACTATTCCGCATTCCGTCTTGCCCATGTTGAGGAAGGCCTGGAAACGGTCGAGTGTTGAGGAACGCATCGCTGCACCTAGACAGGGACCCCACTGTACGCGCTGTGCATAAAACTTCTTCAGAGCCGGATGGTTTTCTCCAGCTGCGGGAGTTGCCATCGTGTAAGGGTCTTGGGCTACTGCGGTGGCGGTAGTGCTCACTCCCAATGAGGCAGCTAGCCCCATCGCTATCACCAAGGCACCAAATTTGCGCGGCATGGTAACAGTGTCCCGTCGCATGTACTCTCCTGTCATTTTCGGTCATGGGGACGCAACGCGTCCATGCTGTCTATCGTTTCACAGGAGATGCCATATTGGGGAGAGCTCGCTACGGAAAATGAAGCATTCTTTCTGTCTACCTCTAGGAACTTTTCAGACTCATCGCTAAGCTGAAGAGCATGAAAAGCGTTAACCGTTTGTCCTCCGGAATTGTCACAGGAGTTGCTGGCATTTCCGTGGCACTTCTACTGTCAGGCTGTGAATCATCCTCGCTGCCTGCACCGGAAGTGAGTGAGACCACCACTAGCGCTATTCCGGAACAGCGCGAAAAGGCGGTAACTCCCGGAGTCGAGGCGAACGCCCCTTTGCTCTGCCGGGCCATTGAGCCATCCCTGTCTCCCTGGCGGACTAACAGCGTGCGGGCAGCCCGCGGATCCTTCAACGCGGCAGTCCTAGAGTGGTCGCTCCACAATGATATTAGTGTGCGTTCAATCATGAAGCATCCCCACGATGTCGACATAGCACTGGCGAAATCGTGCCCCGAAATTTGGAAAGAGACCAAGTTGGCGTTAGCTACTCGTACTCTTGCCGAAACCTTGGTAGGGCTCCCCACCTATTAGCGAGGGGAAAGGAAGGCGAGCACTCAGTGTAGCGTGCTCGCCATTTCTGTGCGTCGGGGGGTGTGGGATGGAGGTATTACTCTATTGGCGGGGTATCTGGGGAGTTCCCTTCGGTTAGGTCGCGGGTTTATCCTCTTCGCTAGTTCCGATGGAGTTTTCCCAATCGAGATCTGCGGCATCGGCTTCTGCGTTTCGAGCAGCGGCTTGGCTGCGCCACTCTGCGGCAGCTTCCGCAGTTGGGTAGGGGCCTAAACGGTGACTCCATTCAGGATGCTTTCCTTGTGAGACTTCCCCGGTAGAGGTGTTGACGTACCAGTCGCCATTGTCAGATGTTGCCATAGTTCCATTGTCCCGAATTTCTCACGAATAAGTTGGGATATCGACCTAGTAAATACGGCGACGCCCGCACCCATGGGTGCGGGCGTCGCCTCTATCACACAACACGCCTCCCGTCGGAGGCCGCCCTTTGGGCTAGATACTTAGTCCAGAGTGGCCAGCGGGAGTCCAAGTGCCTCAGCCACCGGGGC
>QWCE01005131.1_pt1 | contig 12225 bp, 15 predicted proteins | sample 1972531 | NCBI WGS metagenome assembly QWCE01 (sample SAMN09866716, study PRJNA288562) | Human gut metagenome isolate term4_stool, whole genome shotgun sequencing... | reverse complement strand
ACAGTAATATTTCTTTTTTATTCATATCAAAAAGCATTTTCTATATAATTTATCTTTCTCGTATCTAAGTAAACTTCAGAAATATCAAAACTTATTAAAAAATCGGTCAAGTTACGTTCCATAAGAAAAGCCTGACTCGCTCTTTTTATTCTTTCCTGCTTATAAAAATCTACCGCTTCAGCCGCATAGGCAAAGTCATCTGACTTACGAGTTTTAACCTCTACAAAGGATATCATATCTCCTTTTATAGCGATAATATCAATTTCACCGAAGGGTTTGGAATAATTTCTATCTAGAATTCTGTAACCATTTTTCTCCAAATATTTGGAAGTGATTTCTTCACCAAAGTCTCCAATTTCTCTTTTTCTCGTCATATAAATGATAACTGCCTTTCGTGAAATTTCCTTAAAAACGTCTGCCTGTGGATTGGAGTTTCTCCGTATTTTTCAAGACCTTGATAATGAGCCTTAGTTCCATAACCGACATTTGTTTCAAAACCATATCCTGGATATATTTTAGCAAAGTTTATCATTATATCATCTCTTCTTATCTTCGCTAAAATAGAAGCACATGATATTGCGTATTCATTTAAATCACCTTTTACTATATTTAATTGGGGAAGGTCTGTGTCAATCCTTTCAGCATCTATTAAGACAATATCTGGACGAGTTTCTAAATTATCAAGAGCGTCTTTCATAGCGCCTAAAGTTGCTTGTCTAATATTTAGCTTGTCAATTTTTCTAGAATTGGCATAGCCATAGGAAACAGCTATAGCATCTTCTATAATTTTTTCTTTTAAAGCTAGCATCTTTTTTCGACTTAGTTTTTTTGAATCAGTCACTCCAACAATATGGGAATGTTTTTTCATGATCACTGCACAAGTTACAACAGGACCAGCCAATGGTCCCCTGCCAACTTCGTCAATTCCAGCAATGTGATCGTATTTCTCGTAGATTTCTTTTTTTATTTCGTCGTTATATTCAGAATATTTCATATTTTCTCTAAAGTTATTCTACCAAGTTTACCTGTCCTAAAATCATTTAGGATAATTGTTGCAGTCCTAGTGTAATCGAAATCTCCACCTGCTATTATTGCCCCACGCCTTTTTGCGATAGCTTCGTAAATGTCAATGGCTTCCATTGATGGATCTACCCCGTATCTTTCTTTGAGATTTTCTGGATAAGACTCAGCCAATTCCCTTAAAAAATAAAGAGTCAAATCTTCTATATTTAGGATTTCATCTTTTATAGCATTGGTATAAGATAGATGAAGGCCAGTTCTGTCGTCAAATTTTGGCCAAAGAACACCAGGTGTGTCAAGTAATTGTAAGTTAGAATTAGTCTTTATCCACTGTTTGGTTTGGGTAACACCTGGACGGTTACCCACCCTAGCTCCCTTTCTTTGGGCTACGTTATTTATAAAGGTGGACTTACCAGAATTTGGCACGCCAACAATCATCATCCTTATTATAGGATTTTCAATTTCCTTTTCTTCATACTTTTTAAACTTATCTGCTAAAATTTCCCTAGCCATATCATAGATTTTGCCTACATTTATTTTCTCTTTGGAATTCATTGGAAGAGCTATAATCCCATCGTTTTTAAATCTATTTATCCATCTTTGATTTTCCTTAAGATCTGCAAGATCAGATTTATTCATAATAATCATTCTAGGCTTATCTTTTAGGATGTCATCAAGCATAGGATTTCTCGAAGATTCTGGAATCCTCGCATCTATAATCTCTAAAACTATATCAACTAGCTTAAGATTTTTTTCTATATCTTCCTTGGTCTTTTTCATATGACCAGGATACCAATTTATATTAAGTGCCATAAATAACCTCTTTTCTATAATATTATATCAGAGTTAATATAAATTAAAAAGTTTATATTAAAATACCACAGTTTTAGGGAAATTCCCTAGACTGTGGTAGAATTTTTAATTTGTTTTTACCGAAATTTCTTCGGTTTTTTTATCTTTTATTTCGATAATTTTATTATAATATTTGCTATAATCGATATCCTTCCTATGAGAAATTGAAATTATTGTCTTATCAAGCTTTGCAAATATTTCTTCGATGTCACTTGCCATAGCAAGATCTAGGGCAGATGTGGCTTCGTCTATTAGGATAATCGGATTGTCCTTATAAAGGGCCCTTGCAATTTCAATTCTTTGCCTTTCTCCTCCAGATAAATTTGACCCGGCATCTTTTATTATTGTACATAAACCATCTTCCAAATTATCTATCAAAGAAGAAAGTCCAGATTTTTTGATTGCTTGGTCAAGTATTTCATAATCAATTTCTTCTTCATTTTCAAAAAGAACTATATTTGCTAAAATAGTGTCCCTAAAAATCATTGGTTTTTGTGCAACAATTGAGATTTTTTCGTAAATTTCTTCACGATTTATGTCGTTAATATTTTCACTGCCTATAAAAATATTTCCATAATCTGGCCTAAGTTCCTTGGTAATAAGCTTAAAAATCGTAGACTTACCTGTCCCGCTTGCACCGCTTATAATTACGTGATCATATTTGTTTATAATAAATGAAGCCTTATCTAGTATTTCTTTGGTTTCATAAGCAAAACTCACATCTGAAAATAAAATATCTGAATTTTCTTGTGAAGTTTCCATCTTGTTTTTACCTTCAATTGACAATTCTTCCTCATAAGAAAATTCTTCAAAAATCCTCTGCCTAATTTTTTTAGTTGAAATAATATTACCATAGCTATCGGCAATCTCCTGCATTGGCCAAATTATTATATTCATAAGACTTAACAGAACAGGAAAATAAAAAGCTTCAATTTTCCCCCAATAAACAAAAAGAGCTGATAAAAGCATTAAAAATGTCTGCAAAATCATTGATGACACATTTATTACTGATATCCTAGAACTATTTAAAAACAAAGATTTTTCGTGGATTTTTTCGTTTTCCTTTGTTCTTTTGGCAAATTTCTTAAGAAAATTTGCTGTTTTATTGAAACTCAATAAAGTTGCAAATCCATAAAATCCATCATTAAGGATTTCGTTGTATGAGTTTAGTGAATTCATATATTTTTCATTTTCGTTTGAAGAAAGGGATGAAATAAATTTTGAAATTAACATGACAACTATACCAAAAACAAAAATTATAAGAGTAATCTCAATATTTATAGTAAAACCATAACCTAGGCAAACTAAAAGAAGGACAATATTAGATATAATCCAATCTACAGAAAAAAGATAATTTTCCTCTATGAATTTAAGATCGTTGTTAAATAGGGATATGTAAGAAGCCTTGTCCTGGCTTTCAAAATAGACAGGGTCACGAGATAAGATATTTGCCATCAGTTCTTTTTTGACCCTTACATTCCACAAATAAGAAATCCTAGCCTTAAGCCTTGACCTGGAAATCCTTAAAGTGAAAAAAATTACTGCCCAAAGGATAAAAAATATTACAGTTGACTTAATCAAAGCCCCATCATTATAAGAAACAATCCTAGAAAATCTCTCAATAAGCCTTGTCAGAAAATACTGCTCTAAATTGCTGGCTAGAGAAAGAATTATAAAGCCAATAAAAATCCAATTGAGTCTTATAAATTTAAAGCCTTCTTTTTTATAATCTAATTTCTCCTTCATGTAGTACCTCCTTAATAAATTAATTTATTTTGCAGCATTTATAGCGTTATGAAAGCTAAAAAGATGATTATTAACTATTATACTTTAATTAATCATCAAACCTAATTATTCATTAATTTATTGAATTATACATTTATCACCATAATATTTGACTTTATTATATATCTATGTTATGATATTATCAATCACATTAATGTGATTCATGCTTATAGTCTCTAAATTAATAGGAGAATTTATGAAAAAAAGAAAAATATTATCAGTATTATTACTTAGTATTATGATGTTTGCGGGTTTACATTTTGAAAATAAAGGTGAAAACATATCTCCAAACATATCTATATCAAGTGCAATGGGGGATTTTGACGTAATTAAAGAATACAAATCCTATCAGGGCAAGAAGGTATACTATGAAGGAATAAAATACGTAAGAAATGTCCCTTATAGACTTAGAGGATATCTTAGACTAAACGAAATTCATATAAATAGATATGTGTATTATGGAATTGGTTATGACGATTTAACTGTTACTAGAATATATAAAGGCGGTAACAATATTCCAATGCCTTATTCTGATGATACAACAGTTGTAGAATAATATTTTAGAGACTATAAGCAAATAATCGAAAGGTTTATAAACTCCATGAATAAAAAAATAATTAAAAATGCAATTGAATTTATAAAAACTATATTAATCGCTATTATTATCGCTTTTTTTGTAAAATACTTTATTGTTGATTTAACTGCAGTATCTGGACGATCAATGGAGCCTACGCTACAAACTGGTGATATCATGATTGTTAATAAAATTGCAAATAATTTGGATGCTGATTATAAAAGAGGAGATATCGTCATAGTTAATTCTCCTATCGAAGATAAGCTATATATAAAAAGAGTTATTGGTTTGCCAAATGATAAAGTAGTTATTAATGATGGAAGCTTTTACATAAATGACCATAAACTTAATGAAAATTATTTAAAAGATAACACAATAACTAAAGAAACAACTTTTATTAATTCTTGGAATCTTGAATCTGATGAATATTTTTTAGTAGGCGATAATAGAGAAAAGTCAAATGATTCTAGGAAATTTGGACCAATAAAAAGGTCTGATTTTGTTGGAAAAGCATTTTTAAGAATTTATCCTTTTTATAAAATCCACAAATATTAAAAAAACTCCTAGCTAGTATTTACTTACTAGTTAGGAGTTTTTATTTAGTAATTTGTTTTTTCTTTAACTTTAGATGCCTTACCTTGACGATCTCTTAAGTAGTGAAGTCTTGCTCTTCTTACCTTACCACGTCTAGTTACTACTAGTTTTTCTATTCTTGGGTTGTGGTATAGGAAGGTTCTTTCTACGCCTACACCGTATGAGATTCTTCTTACTGTGAAGGTCTTTCCTACTGTTCCTTCGTTGATGTAGATTACTGTTCCTTCAAAGTCTTGAAGTCTTGTTTTGTCGCCTTCTTTGATTCTGTAGCTTATTCTTACAGTATCACCTACGTTGAAATCAAAGTTATCTTTACGTAGGTTTTCACTTTCTATTTTTTTGATTAATTCCATCTTTGCTCTCCTCTCGTAAGTACTTTTCGTATAAATCTGGTCTTACTCTTTTTGTTTTTTCTATTGCATTATTTTTATTCCAAGCTGCGATTTTTTTGTGGTCTCCACTTACAAGCTCTCTTGGAACGTGGTAGCCATTAAATACTCTTGGCTTGGTGTATTCATCTTGTTGCAACAATATATTATAGTGAGAATCTGTTACTAGTGACTCTTCTTTGCCTACAACTCCGTCTATGAATCTTGCCATTGAGTCTATTAGAACCATGGCTGGGATTTCTCCGCCTGTTAGGACATAGTCTCCTATAGATATTTCATAGTCTACATAGTGGTTTGTTATTCTTGCGTCTATTCCCTCATAATGGCCGCATATTATTATCAAATGTTCAATACTTGCAAAGTCGATTGCTAACTTCTGATCTAAAACTTTTCCTGTAGCCGACATAAAGGCTACTTTAGACTTAGCTGTTTTGACTGATAATAGTGCATCATATATCACTTGTGGTCTAATAAGCATTCCGGCTGCCCCACCGTATACTGTATCGTCGACGTGATTGTGCTTGTTGTTTGCAAAATCTCTCATATCCACTATTTCAAGTTCTAGTTTTTTATTTTCTATCGCCTTACCTATTACCCCGTAGGTCCTTAGAAATTCAAAGGATTCCGGAAATAAAGTCAGGAGTGTTACTTTATTCATAGTCACTAAAATTTTCTACTTCAATTATTTTTTTGTCAGTATCTATTTTTTTGATTGTATTTTTGATAGCTGGAAGCAAAACTTCTCCGCTTTCAGTTTTTATTACATAAACGTCATTTGGATATACGCCTGAGATTACATCTTTTATTTCACCTACATTTTGCCCATTTGAGATGACTTTTAGACCGTATAGATCTTTGATGTAGACTTCATCTTCTTTAAGTTTTGCCAAATCTTTTTCGTCTATGGTTAAATCTTTGCCCACAAATTTAAGGATATCATTGATATTGTCATATTCCTCAAAGCCTAAAACAAGCATATTTTTTTGCTGGTAGCTTCTTTTTATTGTGACAATTTCATCTCCGATAAAAAGCTTAGATCCTTTTTCAAATCTTTTTTCATTATCACTTAAGCTTTTTACTTTGACTTCTCCTTTTATTCCTTGAGCTTTTACAATCTCTCCTACCGAGATTCTCATATTTTTATGTTTACCTTAACATTTTCCTTTATAGCTGCACTTCTTGCGATAGTTCTAATAGAGTTTATGATATTTCCTCTTACTCCTATTACCCTACCTTTATCTTCTTCGGCCACTTTGATTAAGATATTAACCTCGCCGCCATCACGATCTTCTACAATTTCTACAGCGTCTTTATCTGTTACTAATTCTTTAACAATTAGTTCTACTAAATCTTTCATAATTAAGCTAATACATCATTGTCTTTGAATAGCTTTTCTACAATAGATGTTGGTTGAGCACCGTTTTTGATCCATTGCTTAGCTTTTTCATTATCAACTCTAAATACTTTTGGTTCAGAAACTGGATTGTAATAACCGATTTCTTCGATAAATCTACCATCTCTAGCTCTTCTAGAGTCTGCTACTACCACTCTGTAGAATGGTTTTTTCTTTTGTCCTAATCTTTTTAATCTAATTTTTACTGCCATTTTTTCCTCCTATTTTCTAAAAGAAAGGCATCTTTGGTAAGCCTCTGCCTCTTTTTCCTTTTTTCTGTAGTCCGTTCATTTTTTTCATCATTTTCTTAAGCTCTTTAAATTGTTTTAATAGCTTATTTAGTTCACGGACATCTACTCCAGAACCGTTTGCGATTCTAGTTTTTCTGCTCTTGCCAATAATTTCAGGCTTGTCTCTTTCTTCTTTTGTCATAGAATTTATGAGAGCTTCAATTTTATCAAAGCCTGCATCATCTACATTGACACCCTTTAGCATCTTTGAATTTACTCCAGGTATCATTGCTAGTAAATCCTCAAGAGGTCCCATATTTTTTATCTGTTGGATTTGTTCCATAAAATCATCCAAACTATAGGTCTGCTCCCTCATCTTGGCTTCAAGTTCTCTAGCATTTTCTATGGAAAATTGTTCCTCAGCCCTTTCTATTAGCGAAAGCACATCACCCATTCCAAGGATTCTACTTGCCATCCTGTCTGGATAGAAAGGCTCTAAATCGTCAAGTTTTTCTCCTACACCTACAAATTTTATAGGTTTGCCTACGACTTGTCTAATTGATAAAGCAGCACCACCTCTTGCATCACCATCTAGTTTTGTTAGGATTACTCCTGTTATATCTAGATAATCATCAAAAGATTTGGCCACATTTACCGCTTCTTGACCTGTCATGGCATCTACTACCAAGAGGATTTCGTCAGGTTTTACTTCTTCTTTGATTGCCTTAAGTTCTTCCATAAGGTCAGTATCTATCTGAAGCCTACCTGCTGTATCGAGAATAACTGTATCATAGTTATTAATTCTCGCATAATCTTTCGCCTCTTTGGCAATTTTTACAGGATTTTCCTTACCCTTTTCAAATACAAAGGTATCTGCTTGTTTACCCACAACCTTTAACTGCTCAATCGCAGCAGGTCTATAGATATCAAGGGCAGCTAACATAGGATTTCTATTATCCTTTTTTAGCATTTTTACAAGTTTACCAGAATGAGTAGTCTTACCTGAACCTTGAAGACCAACCATCATAACCATGTGTGGTGTGCTGCCTTTTAGGGCAAGCTTTGAGTTTTCCTTACCCATAAGGCTGGTTAGTTCTTCATTTACAATCTTTACTACCATCTGTCCTGGAGAAAGTGAGTTCATCACGTCAGCGCCAAGGGATCTTTCCTTGACTGTTTTTACAAAATCTTTAACAACCTTGTAATTAACATCTGCCTCAAGTAAAGATAATCTAATCTCCCTCATGGCAGTGTCTATGTCTTTTTCGTTTAATTTTCCTTTTCCCGTTAGTTTTCCAAGGGCTTCTTGGAGTCTATCCGAAAGGCTCTCAAAAACCATATATGCTCCTAAATCTGTTCAATTAGTTCTGTTAACTTACAAATTGCTTCTTCATTATTTGAACTTTCAATCAGCTCTCTTATATCAAAAAGAGCAGCCTTAAGTTCAGTCTTGCTTTTTAGTAAAGAAAGCTCATTTTCAAACTCAAATAATTTATCCACACTCCTATTGATCATGTCAGATATTGCTTGTTTGCTCTTTCCGTCATTATCAGCAATTTCTTGAAGGGATAAATCTTCGTTATAATAGCAATTTATAACATCTCTTTGCTTTTCATTTAGAAGTTGTCCATAAATATCATATAGCTGGGCTACTTTTACTATTTTCTCCATCATATCACCTGTCAATATTTTTACTTGACTCGACTATTATACACGCTTATACTAGCCATGTCAAGATAATTTCTTGACCCCAAAAAGAATATTCTCTATTAAAATAATATTTATATAAGGAAATTTTTCGCATATAAAAAGAGCAGTAAAAACTGCCCTTAAAATTAGTTTTTATGGAAGATTAAAGAATGGGTTTGATTTTTCTTCACGATTTTCTGTAGATTGATTTGGTTTTGCTGATTTATATTCATCTACATTTGATGAATCTACAGTAAACTCAAAATCAACTTCCTTTTCTTTGCCATCTCTTTCGATTGTTAATGTAACTGTATCGCCCACATTATAAGCTAAAAGTAGTTTCTTAAGTGATCCCATATCCTTAACGGCTTTGCCGTCAATTTCAGTGATTACATCACCTTCTTTAATTGTGCTGTCATCTGTAAAGACGCTTACAACATAAATTCCACTTTTTGCTTTAATAGTATCCTTTAAATACTGTAATTGTCTTAGATAATCCAAAGACTGACCAGTAATTCCTAGGTAAACTGAATCAAATTTTCCATTTTCCCTAATCTTATCTATTACAGGTTTTACAGTATTAATTGGAATAGCAAATCCAATTCCATCACTATTTCCAGCCTTGGCTGTGTTTATTCCGATAAGCTCACCTTTTGAGTTAAGTAAAGCTCCACCTGAATTACCTGAGTTTATAGCTGCATCTGTTTGCATCAAGCCATCCATCTGTACTCCTGTATTAAAGGAAACCGACCTATTAAGACCTGAGATTATACCAGATGTAACTGTTGATTGAAGCTCGAAACCAAGTGGATTTCCTATCGCAACAACCCTATCTCCAACACCTATTTCATCAGAATCTCCAATATCAATCGCCTTTAAATTTTCATTATCACTAGCTACTTTGATTATAGCAAGATCTAAAGAAGCATCGTTCCAAACAAGCTCTGCTGGAGCAGTTTCGCCATTATTAAATAAAACATTTATCTCTTTAGCTTCTCCATCGCTAACGACATGGGAGTTTGTAACAATATAACCGTCTTCGCTAACGATTGACCCAGAACCAATCCCTTCTACATAACCAGATTGAGGCCCGAAGAATGATTGTCTGGTAACCTTAGAAATGGTGTTTATACCAACGACTGAATCAATTGATTTCTTAACCACAACTGACTCCATAGACTCATTTTCCTTGATGTCAATAGTCTGACTAACTTCTTTTTTTGGTTGATTATCTATATTTTTATCTACATTTGTTTTGCTATTGTCTTTGGCACCTGAAAGTAGAAAATAAACTACAAATCCACCTACAATAGCACCTATTAGAGCTGATGCAAAAGAAGAAAACTTTCCACCAGATCTTTTATAACTTCTATTACTCATAATTTCCTCCTATCTGTAAATATATACCCAAATTATATAAAAATAATGAAATTTTCATTAAATCCATATAAATTTTTTTGAATAATATTAAAAATTCATCCTAAGAATATAGTGAAATCTTTACTTAGCAATGAATAATTTTTAACTCTATATAATAGCAAATAATTTCTCGTCTTCTAAAAACTATTTTATCTTATCAATATATTCTCCGTAACCTTCTTCTTCCATTTTACTAAGGGGAACAAATCTTAATGCGGCACCATTTATACAATATCTCACACCACCCTTATCCTTTGGACCATCGTTAAAGACGTGACCTAGGTGTGAGTCTCCTTTTTTGCTTCTAACTTCCACTCTTTCCATACCATAAGTCTTATCATCCTTATAATCAATATTAGCATCAATTGGTTTTGTGAATGATGGCCAACCGCACCCTGCATCATACTTATCCTTTGACGAAAATAAAGGCTCACCGGTAACGACATCTACATATATTCCCGCTTCATCAAAGTTATCATACTCAGAAGAAAAAGCTTTCTCAGTTTCAACAGCAATTTTCTTTTCATAATTTTCCTGTTTTTGTCTTAAAATTTCATCAATTATTAATTTAACATTTTCATTTGTATAATATATTCCAGTTCTATATTGGCTGCCTACATCATTTCCCTGTTTATTTACTGACGTTGGGTCTATTATCCTGAAATAATATTCTAAAATATCCTGCAAGGATAATTTATCCTTATCATAAGAAATTTTTACAGTCTCACTATGACCTGTACTAGCTATTTTCTCATAATTTGTATTAGAAGTATTCCCATTTGCATATCCAACACTAGTATCAAGAACACCAGGAATTTTCTTAAAATAACCCTCTACTCCCCAAAAACAACCTCCAGCCAAGTATATTTCCCCCTTATTTTTAACACTTGATAGATTATTCTCACTAGTATCTTGGTTTTCTATAATAGAAGACTTACTATTGTTATTTCTGATTAATTTAAAACCAATAAAGATTAATATTAAAAATAGTATCGAAAAAAATAATTTTCGTGATTTCATTTTTATACCTCTATATATATTTTTAGGAAATTTTACCCCATTAAATGAAAAAAATCTAGAAAATTTCTATTAAATTTATATAAAGTTTAATTATATATAAATTTTTTTTAAGAAATAAGATAGAATATATAAAAAATTAAAGATATGCTATAAATTGTCTAGTAGAACATAAATTAATAGAAAAAAAGAAAGCTCATAAGAAAGCTTTCTACAAGTGATGGCGCGTCATTGAAGATTCGAACTCCAGGCCTTCTGGTCCGTAGCCAGACGCTCTATCCAGCTGAGCTAATGACGCATAAATAAGTATTACCTAATAAGTATATCTTATTTTTGTAATCTAGTCAAATAAGTAATATCTTTAAAATAAAAAAGCTTGCCTAGCAAGCTAAATTGGAGCGGATGACGAGATTCGAACTCGCGACCCTCGCCTTGGCAAGGCGATGCTCTACCACTGAGCCACATCCGCGCATTTTACCTAAACAAATAAAAATGAAACTTGGAGCTGATGATAGGAATTGAACCCACAACCTACTGATTACAAGTCAGTTGCTCTACCAATTGAGCTACATCAGCCCATCAAAAGGGTTGGGCAGGAGAAGTATTTACTTCTCCTAAGTCTAAACCAATTCCACAATCAATCTAGACTATCAAAACTAAAAGTTTTTGGCGACCTGGATGAGATTCGAACTCACGACCTCCGCCGTGACAGGGCGGCATTCTAACCAGCTGAACTACCAGGCCATAAACAAGGCTCTGCGCCTCGTGGAGCAGTCTCCATGAAATGGTCATTTGCGTTAAGCAAATGATTCGCCTCTCCGGCGCGTAGAGGAGCCTCCACGGAGTGGCGTTAGAACTAACGTCAACTCATTCGATGAAATCCTCTAATTAATGGTGGAAGTAACAGGGCTCGAACCTGTGACCCCCTGCTTGTAAGGCAGATGCTCTCCCAACTGAGCTATACTTCCATAAAACAGAACGAATTTTTATAAGTCCTCGGACTTCGTCCTGCGGTATTTCGCGCCTGAAGGGCGCGCCTCCTCCGTGAGCCGGAGTGGCTTGTCTGGTGACCCTACCGAGATTCGAACTCGGGATACCACCGTGAAAGGGTGGTGTCTTAACCGCTTGACCATAGGGCCTAAATCTTATTTTTATCTTTTACTTACATCTTTTATGTGCAATGGTTGCGGGAGCAGGATTTGAACCTACGACCTCCGGGTTATGAGCCCGACGAGCTACCAGACTGCTCTATCCCGCGATAAT
>QWCE01005128.1_pt1 | contig 12231 bp, 15 predicted proteins | sample 1972531 | NCBI WGS metagenome assembly QWCE01 (sample SAMN09866716, study PRJNA288562) | Human gut metagenome isolate term4_stool, whole genome shotgun sequencing... | reverse complement strand
GCTAAGATCTCCAAAAAACTTATTACCATTGGTACCCTCTGTTTCACACTCCATCTGGTAATAAAAATAACCATCAGCACTCTCCATAAATGCTGTGGCTACATAGTTAAGCTCATTCAGATTAAATCTGGATCCTATAGGGATCTCCATATTAAATTTACCCTTTAGAGTAGCCTTAGTAGCCTCATAAGGGATAATACCTCTCTCCTTACAGCGGAGGATTAGAAACTCTCTTACTGCGGTATCTGCATACCCATTATTTACGATATTACCTAGCTGGATATATACATCTGCGTGCTCTGCGGATACAGGGGCTATAGCGTTCATAATAACGGAGCCCTCACGCTTATCTACATCACTTGCCACCCTTGCTAGGGATCTATCTAATATATTTTCGTATGTCTGATCCTCATACATCCATTTCCACCTCCTTACTACCTACATCTGTTACCAGAGTAAATTTTATATGGAGTACATCTTTAATCTGAGATACCTCCAGATCTTGTACTCCTGTTATATGCTCATTCTCAAATAAGCACTCCTCCATATACCGCCTTACCTCACTGTTAAGGTATTCCTCACTGTAGCTATATCCGATAAGATCATAAACCTCATCACCATAACCCCAGCTATAAATAATCCAGCGGTATCTCTTAGCCTTAAGAGCTAAGTAAGCCCACACACAAAGAGCATCTACACCAGTTACTATCCTCCCTGTGAGTGTGCCTTTTTCAAAGTCGATCTCATACTCACGGATAGAGGAGGCTGTTACCTCTTGATCCGCTAGAGTAAGATCCTCTGTTGTTGCAAAAGGAAATAAACTCATTTACGCCTCCACCACCCTTGCTATGATTACATACTTGTTATTATCATTAAGTTTCTGTACCAGCACCATATCCCCAGCTTTAAGCCCATCGGTATAGGTTATCTGGCTCTGTTTCCATACTCTAGTATCTGGATCTGGGTTATCCTTACTGGCAAAACCGTTACTCTGTGTAGTATCCACAGATACTCCAGCTACATAAGGTACTTTTATTTGTCTGGTATACCCTGCTACTAAGTAATCTGCTATATACAGATCCTCAGCATTGAGTACCAAATCATCTATCTTTACGCTGTTAGAGCTTTGCATTACTCCTATCTGGGCTAAGGTAGGATTATCTTTAGCTCCCTGTGATCTCATCATCTCTAGCACTTCTGCATATTGATGATCGTTTTTCATGTTATCCCCAGTACCAGCCATGCTATCCCTCCTTAGTATCCATCATTTGTTTTAAAGTTACTGTTAAGCTCATGGTAGCTACTCCATTCTGCCATGTGTGAGTATCTGCATCTATCCACACTACACCGCTGAGCCCTGTAGAGCTATCTCTTACTACCGCCCCTGCTCCTGTTACTGCCTCATTGAGGTTTACACATTCCAGAGTAAAGGTTTTTTCAACCGTCTTAAACATACTCTTAGCTGTGGTAGTAGCATCCTTGCCCTCCTCTTTAGTGTAGGTCTGTTGGAATATACCGTACTTTTTCACATCTGCATCATTTTGTACTACTCCTTGTGGTTTACCCTCTCCGTCATAAATACGAACCTTATTAACCATGTTAGTAATGCTCTCTTTATAGTTAGAGCTGGTAATATTGCTATCCTCCGTGATCTCAATACTGCATACCACCTTACCCATTTCCTCTACATTGAGGTAGCCTTTTTTAGCTACCACTCTGTAGCTTACTCCGTTCTGTTGGTACGCCTGTGTATAGGCTCTCATAATAATCTCATAGATAGATACATTCTGTACTATGAGTTTCTGTATTAGCCCTGTTTGGGCTAAGGAGCCTACAGGGATCTCCATATCATCACATACCATCTGAGTTATCGCCTCCGCTGTTTTAGAGCTAAAATTATAAGTGGCGTTACTCTTGATGGTATAGAAAAGAAGATCATAACAGGTATAAGTAACTGTACCTGTGGTACTACTTGCCTCCCTCTCTACCACAAAGCCCCTAAAGAGCTCTGTTTTTCCATCATCCTCAAATAGATAAACAGGATCCGCTAAGTTGATGGTAAGAGGAGTAATATTTTTATCTAAGGGAGCGTTTACAATGTGTAGCTCTAACTTTCTGGCTACCTCTGATTTGCTACCTCCCCAGCTCATAGAGGATACATACTCTGTAATGTCTGTATCCTTATGTACTACTATCACTCTTACCACCTCCTTAAGGGATCGTTAGTACTTGATTAGGATAGATAAGATTAGGATTTTTTATCTTATCCCTGTTAGCATTGTAGATCTTAGTGTACTGAGCTCCGTTACCGTAAAACTGTTTAGCTATTTTCCAGAGGCAATCCCCACTTTTTACCGTGTAGGTTCTGGCTGTACTAGCCTGTGGCTTTGTAGCCCTTACTGTAGGCTTTACAGTAGCTATAGTAACGGTAGCTTTCTTTGTCTTTATCTTTTTGTACTCCTTTAGATTACAGGTATAATAAATATCTCCTGTAGCATCCTGCTCTCCCCACACAAAGCTCTCTACTGTAACCTCCATGTTAAGAGTGCCTGTAATGATAACCCTAATAGGGGTACCAGATTTTCTCCAGCTCTCGATCTTCTCTACATAAGTTAGGGGCTGTTTACGCCCTGCATTATTACTAAAGTTATAATCTTTTGCTGGAAAAAAAGACTTAAGAGAAATTTCTCTTAAGCCTGTATTACCGATAAGGTTTACATCTCCTACCTGTATTACATTGACAACCGTATTTTTATGCGATACGGACACCGTGTAATCAGAGGGCTTAACTGGGAGTTGAAACTTATCGCTATTCTGTTGTAACCAAAATTCCATTAAGTATCCTCCTCCCTGTTAAGTCATATTAGGTAACAACTTTTTGAATTTTGCCACCATATCAGAAACAACCTTATCTGTATCTGCCTCTTTCTCAATGATTACCGTATCCGCCAATTTTTCAATCGTTACGGATCCGATACCACCGCTCTTAGGCGTATCTCCATCCTGTGGATTTCCTGTACCTCCTGTACCGCCTTTATCATCCTGTGGATCTGGATCTCTATCTATAGGCTTAACATCGCTGAGCTGTACGCCCCTTGTGCTCATAGCTCTATCATATTGATCCGCTTGATTTCTTGTTAAGACTTTCTCGCCTTGATGGAGGATAGCTGGGTAATTGTCATACGGTACTCTGTCTTTACCATAGGCAAAACCTAAAGCACTCTTAACCTTGCCTCCGATACCTCCTACAAACTCCTTAGCCTTGCTGATCGCTCCACCAACTTTATCTACAAAACCGCTAATAGCATCTATCGCTCCGCTTATTACACTTGTTACGGTTCCTATCGCTGTAGATACAGCACTGGAGATACCACCGAAGATAGTGGATACCGCATCAAATAAGCCTTGAAATACACTCTTAATGGTTTCTACGATAGTGGTAATCGTAGAGCTTGCACTGTCGAAAAATCCACAGATACTACCCCAGATCTGAGAGATGTATGGAGCTAAGAAATTGAATACTGTTTCAATTCCTGTAAGTAGTCCATCTACCACCGTAAGGATCACATCTACTACCGCACTGATTATAGGGGCTAAGGTCTGCCATACAGTAGATACTACTGTTACTACTACAGATACAATAGTTTGGAATAATCCCATGTGATTACCGATCATAGTAAGTACTTGCTGGATCACGTTTCCCACAAAAGTAAAGATAGAGCTCAATGTAGGCATAATAGCTACAATCGCATTTATCACTACTGTAATGATCTGTTGGATCACTGGCATAGCTGTTACGATGATATTAGTAATAGTCTGGATCACTGGCACAATATAAGGGATGATCTGAGATACACCACTCATAATCGTACTAATTACCTGCCCTACTACAGGAGCTATCTGTTGTACCGCTGAGATAATCGGAGGGATGATAGGTAAGATCGTATTGATCGCCTGTACTATTCCATCCTTAAGCCCAGAGAACATACTAGCAATACCGCCACCGTCTACCTTTACATTAAAAAGCTGATCGAAAATAGCTTGTAATGCTCCAGTATCAATACCGATATTACCCAGCCCTGTAAAGATTGCATCCTTGATAGATGTAAGGAGTGGTAATACATTTTCCTTAATCTGAGGAGCTACCTTTTCTACCGCTGTTCCTATTGCTGTAGGCAAGTTGTTAAAAATCGTCTGGAGCATCGGTATAAAGTTACCAAAGAAAAAGGTACTTGCACTCTCTACCAGCTCTCCCATACTTCTAGCTACTGCCTCTCCATCCCCTATAGATAAATTACCTAAGAGGTTAGTAACTGAGGCTTTCATCATCGCAAAAGATCCGCTAAAGGTCTGCTCTGCCTCTCTTGCTGTGGTTCCTGTGATATTTAATTTATCCTGTATTACTCCGATAGCTGTATATACATCCGCTAAGTTGTTTATATCGTACTTAGTACCAGTGATAGCCTGTGCATCCTTAAGGAGCCTATCCATCTCCTCCTTAGTACCACCATAACCCAGCTTAAGGTTATCCAGCATCGTGTAATTTTGCTTTGCAAAGCCTTGATAAGCGTTCTGGATGGATCCCATATCAGTACCCATCTTGTTAGCGTTATCCGCCATATCTATCATAGCTTTGTTAGCAATCTCAGCGGATTTATTTGTATCTCCTGCACACGCACTCAAAAGAGAGGCACTAAATGAGGTAACATTTTCCATATACTCATTAGCGGATAAGCCTGTAGTTTTATATGCTTGATTAGCATACTGTAACATCTTATCTACCGCTGAGGTATCTGTACTACCATCGCTATTAGTCTTTGTGTACAGTGTTTCCACACCGCCTATACTTTGCTGTAGTTTAGCTCCCTCTCCTAAGGATTTACCCATAAGAGCTGTAGCTCCTGCTCCTGCAATTCCTACAGCGATTGTTACGCCTTTTGCAAGGCTCTTAAGTGTACTACCGATCTTACCCAGTACAGCACTAGCTCCATCCTTTACCGCTACCATAGCCTTTACAGACATATTACCGATGGATTTTAAGCTACTGCCTATACCGTGGAGTATCTTACTAGCACCGTCTTTTACTGCTATAAAAGGTTTTGCTACCGTCTTTCCTACAGATTTCAGTACACCGCCTACCTTACCCAGAGGAGCACTTGCTTTATCCCTCAAAGTAACAAAAGGCTTAGCTACTGTTTTCCCTACGGATTTTAGGGAGTTTCTAACCTTTGTGATCCCACTTGTGGCTTTATCCCTAACAGAGATAAAAGGCTTAGCCACCAGCTTTCCTACTGTTCGTACACCTACCCTTATTTTATTTAGTCCAGATGTAGCTCTATCGTGGATCCCTACCGCTACAGAGGTAACTCTATCTCGTAGCCCACCTAAGGTATTTTTGAGTTTAGCTAAGCCCTGTGAGGCTAGATCTCTGATTTTTACAATAGGAGTAAAAGTAGTGGCTATCTCTTTAAGCCTCTGCTTAATCTTGCCTACTGTACTAACCGTGAGATCCTTTAGCTTAATCACTGGAGAGAATACCTTTTTAGTAAGATCCTTGATCCTCTGGGTTATTCTCTCTACCTTTTCTGTAGCTTGATCGTCTACCTCTGCTCTGGTTAATGCTCTCACATTCCCCAGCCTATGCACTCTACTCTCTACCTCGCTGATAGTAGGAGAGGCATTATCCTCTACCTCCACCTCTGGAGTAGCTGTGGTAGTATTGACGGTATCTAAGGTATCCTGTATAGCACCAATAACCCCAGAGGCGTTATCCTGTAAGGATACCTCTGGGGATACTGTTGTATTGCCTACACTATTTACAGTTTGTCTAACGCTCTCTACTACTCCAGAGGCGTTATCCGTAGCATTGATAGTAGCATTGACCCTTGTACGCCCCATCTGTTGCATACTCGCATTAGTTTTATCTACCTGCTCCGAAAATTCACGCTGTAAACCTAGATTTTTCTTAAGGGTAGCATACATATTATCTTTTAAATAAAGTTTTGCACCAAACTCTACCGCCATATATGCCACCTCCTCTATGTGAGTAGATTGATATTGTACATAACACTATTACTCTTATTTGCCCTCTCTAGCTCTTTGTTATTATCATCTATCTCCTGCTCATAAAAAGCCTGTAATACTAAGAGCTCTCCTCTAGGCAATTTATAAAATACAGATGGGAGTACTCTACCGTGTTTCCAGTAGTAGTACATCATCTGGGTAAGCCCATCTGTACTTATGAGTTTTTTACTTCTTTAACCGCATTATCTCCGAAACCTGCCAGCTCAGAGATCTCTCCGTAAATCTTAGCGATCTCTCCAGAAAGTAAGATCGCTCTTACCAGATCCTTAGGAGTAGATACCTTAAACTTACTCATAAGCTCCTTGTTTTTAAACATCGGAGCACCTGTAGCATCTACTACGCCCTCGATTACTGTAAAGAGCTGGAGCTGAGTAATATCAATATCTGCATCCTTGCCCTTTACATCAATGCTCATATCCTGTATCTCCTCAAACTTAGCTGGAGTAATCGCCTTAATTGTGAGGATAAACGGAGCACCGTATACCTGTGATAATCTGGTAATCTCTACCTCCTTAGTAGGGAGCTTAATCTCTCCTACATCGGAGCCTAAGAGGAGATCTAAGATATTAACCGCCTCTTTCTTTTCTGTTTCCTCTGCCTGTACTGCCTCTGCATTTACATTCTTTGTAGCCATGTTATAGCCCTCCTTAATTTTTCATATAATAAAAATAAGGGGAGGTTTTACCCTCCCCAAACTGCACTCTTATAACTCTTACTGAGGAGTAATCTGATCTAAGTACTCGTACCCTGTAAAGGTAAACGGAGCCTCTGTTTCAAGAGGTTTCTGAGCCTCCCAATCAAAGAGAGTAAGATCATCCATCTGTACTCCTGTGATAGATACACGCTCTGCACCGTAAGCATCTGGATCCGCTAACTTACTGATAAGCGTAAAGCGTACATCCTGCTTATTTCTAACCATGTTAGCTACCTTAATAGCCATTCTGGAATTTACCTTGTGCATAGTGAGAGATCCTGTACCCTTACATCCGACAACCTTGTTATCAGTGAAGAAAGTACCGCACTGTTTAATCTCCTCTTTTGTAAACTCTACCTTTGCCTGTGCCTTATAGCACTCTCCTACATAGTCTCCATCTAACCAGAGCTCTCCAAAGGTACCGTTACAAATTCGCTTTGTTTCTACTGCCATCTGTAATTACCTCCTTAATCCTTATTGATGAAAATATCTACATCCTCGATAGCATCTAAGATAGAGATAGTACCCTTAAGGAATACATGAGAGCCTGTATTAGCCTCCTTAATAGCCTGCTCATCCATCTCAGAGGTATCTACTCCGATACTCTCTAAGTACTGTTTCTGCTTAGCTACATTGATCTCCATAGTAGAGCTATCAGCCTTAAGCCAGCCCTTACCGCCCTCTGTAGCCTCCAGCCCTCTAAGGTAGCCCTTGATAGCTGTAATCAGTAAGCACTTATTATCATAAGAGTTACTGTAGTTACCGATGTAGCTCTTGTTAATAGTGCTGTAAATATCTCCCTCAATCTGATCCTGTATAGCGTTGATCTTGATTTTCTGGAGATCCGCTGTTTCTACCTCTGTAACTGTAGTGAGGGAGTTTACACCTCTTGCAATTACAACACGCTCTCCATCGTTATAGAGAGTGAGCTTACCAGCATCAATAGCGGTATCTACTTCCTCATCGCTATCTACCAGAGGGATAGCTGTTACCTCAGTAAGAGGCTTATAGGTAGCGGATACTCTGAGATCTAAGCCAGCTAACAAGCCAGCAATTCTACTACAGTACTCCGCCTCTGTATACTGCTTTTCTCCTACCTCGATCTTATTTGTAGCGGAGCTGTTTACTACCTCAAAGTTAATAACGCCCCTGCTATCTCCAGCGGTCTTAGGGAGTACTGCTACAGGTCTGCGTACAGAGTTCTTTCTGATACCCTTAACCCATGTAGCCAGCTTAGTAGCCTCCTCTGTGGTAAGATCTGGAGCTCCTACAATGTAATTTACTTTCTGTGTAGCAAAATACTTTGTAGCCTCATCGTAACTCTCTGCTGTTGTATCCATCGTGTAGATAATTACCTTAGATGGAGAGCCAATAAACGCTCTCTCAATATAAGCGGTATTCTCTGCACTAAAAGCACTATCTCCAGTAGGGATCTCATCCACACTACGGAGCACCATAGCCCCCTTGTTTTTGGCATCCTTAAGCATAATACCTACAATGCCTATAGATCCGTTCTGGATGGCTGTTACCGCCTTTTTGGAAAACTCAATAATAATATCTGGTAATCCCATTCTGTTTAACCTCCTATCCATTTGTTACTGTCTTTGTTTCAATATCCACATCTCCGATAAGCTCATAGTTATCCTCTACAGGTACATCCTCTGTAAAGTTGAGAGTGATCTTTACATATAAAGCCCCCTCACTAACCCTCACATCATCGGAGTAATTCTCTATCTTTGCATATCTGGGTTTTTCCTTTACTCCAGCTAAAGGGATCACAGGTACAACCCTCTTAAAGAGGAAAAGCCTTTTAAGCTCCTCCTTTACCTCATAGAGTTTTTCCGCTACCACTTGATTAGCCTCGTTTCTTTTCGCAAAGTAAACAATCTGGAATATCGGATCATCCTCATACACATTGATATTTTTTAGCTCGCTACTGCCTGTAGCCAGCGTTACATAAAAGCTGTTACGCTCAAAGTTATTAGGAACCTCCTCTATATGCACTGGCACCCCAGAATAAGCGGAGGCTATAACCCTGCATACACTATTAAGCAATCTCATAAGCTACCTCCCTCTATCTCTCTGCCTATTTGCTGTAAAAAGCTCTCTACCAGCCTGTTAAGTCTGGGCTTAGCATCCTGCATACCTTTTTCCATAAAAAAAGAGCCATTTACATAGCTCTCTTTTAACATGATCCCTTTTTGGTTCCTGTTCTTAAGGTATTTAGCTTTTCCGCCCACACTCAGCTTATCCGCTGGTAAAAATCTCTTATGCTGTACATGACCATCATTTACATACAGAGCATACTCTACATTAGTTCCCACCTCTACAAAATCGTGAGGTATCCCCTCTCCGAAAATGGTAATACTATCTACTAACCGTGAGGTATCTACTGGCACATGAGGTATAACCTCGCCATGATAGATATTAGCCATCCTCTGGAGGAGGATCTTTTTCTTATCCGCCCATTTATCCACAAACTTACTAAAGTTCTCTACAAAATCATCCCAGCCCTCGATAGTAAAGCCCTCCACTATACCTCCTCCTCACTGAGGAGCGATACAATGAGCTGAGTACGCTTTTTATAAGGCTTATCTGCAATAGCCTTAAACTCCGTACTCATAATAGGCTTATCGTACTCATCCAGCTCATAGATATATAAAATATCTCCCCTTTTGATGAGAGCCTCTGGATCTGTGTAGAGTGTAAGATCTGTGGTATTCTTTTTCTGTGGCTGGAGCTGTGCTGTGGTAGTACTACTCTCTGCGGTATGGCACTCATAAGTACCAACCTCTACAAGAGTTTTATTAGGGCGATTAAACTCTCCTAAAGTTGAGGAGTATCTTTTTACTACCACTTGCTTATCATAGAGAAATTGCATACCTTAGCCCTCCTTATATCCGCCTACTGGATCATCCAGCGTATAGGATCTAGGGAATAACTGGCGGTATGGGTACAGCTTTTTTTCTACTGATACAGGTAATGGATCATCAAAGGTTACACTCTCATCCGCTAAGGTGTAAGAGCTCTCTCCCTCAGCCCCCAGCTTTCTAAATCGCTGGATAGCTAAATCCTCCTGCACATTCTTAAGCTGTTTAGGGAATACATCCGTATATCCTGTAATAATGCCCTCATTATTAGTAAGAGGCTCTATAAAGGTATCTCTACAAAATGCCTCTATATCCTCTCTTGCTTTCTCTAAGAGCACTGTTAATAGCCCCAGCTTTTTTGCGTTATCCTCCGATATTCCACAGAGGATCCTACAACGCTCTAAGCTATCCATAGGAGATCCCTCCTTATTCCTCTACCAGCTCTACGCCCTCTAATCCAGCCAGATACTTAGCTACTGCTAAATTGTCTGTACTAGCCTTACCATCACTGAAATACACGCCTACAGCGGATACAGTTAAGTAAGGATTTTCAGAGGTAAAATGATACACCTTTTTAGGCTTATCCTCATTCTTTTCCTCCTGCTCTGGAGTTACCTCTGGAGATACAGCACCATCTGTAGGAGCCTCTGTACCCTTTTCCTGCTCCTGTTTTTCATCGGCTGGAGCATTTACCGCCTCATTCTTTTCCTCCTGCTCTGGAGTACTCTGTGCTTTTCTAGGCATATCCTTTTACCTCCTTACCAAAAATTAAAGACTTGCCTCTGTGATAGAGATCTTAGATCCTGCAAAGCTGTTAAGGAGCTTAATTGTACTCTCGTTAAGTACATGACCTTTGTAATAATCTCCAGCCTTAGGAAGATCCTCATAGAAAGTACCTCTAAGCTCTGCGATCTGCACCTCGCCTAAGTCTACTGTGAGGATAGTCTTAGTATCAGCATAACGATCCAGTACTAAAGAGATTTCTCCAAAGTCTGTTACGATCTTCTGTACTCCGATACCAAGTACATTCTGCATAGATCCGTTATCGCCTAAGAAACGTACATTGTTACCTGCCTTAGCAAGATTGTTAATCATACGCTTAACATTTGCATTTACAAAAGAGAAATACTCTCCCTGTGCTCCGTGATCCCACATCTTCTGGAGTGCATCTAAGAAGTGATCCTCCGTAAGCGCTCCCTTTGTTTCTACAACATTGTTAGCATTTACCAGATTTACAAGTCCGTTCATCTGTCTAGGAGTAGCTCCGCTCTCCAGAGCCTTAGTACCGTTAAGGAAGTACCACTCCATATCTCTCTTAGTTTCTACTAAGCGATCCTGTACCTCAGCGTTAAATACATCGTTGATACCCATAGGATTAAGGGATCTAGCTGTACCAGATACCTGTGTTACCTTTTCGATAATCTGACACACATTAGAGAGTGTTTTTCTGCTAGAAGTGATAACCTCCCCTGCCTCAGAGCCCTCTAATTTAAGAGTACCTCTCTCAGAATTAAGCTCTTTCTCTCTCCATGTTACTGTAATATCCTTTGCTGGTACTACCTGCCCTCTACTCATAAGCAAAGTAGTAAGCGGAGTATCTGTAGGAGATGTCTGCTTAATCTCCTCTGTGAGGTCTACAACCTCATTTTCAAGAAAATCTTTTCTTTTAATCATGTCTGCCATTTCTTATTACCTCCTGTTTGAGTTATTTGTTTTGAGGAGCTGGCTTACTCCTCATCTCTGTTTCTGTAGGCATTGAGTTTTTCACTAATCATGCCCTTTACATTTCCAGCCTTTTTGTACTCATCATACTTAGTTTCATCTTTCTTGTTAGATGAGGATCCTGTAGCTGGAGTGGATCCCTTGAGAAACTCAGCTTTAGCCTTTGCAACTTCCTTAGCCACCTCAGCATCAAAGAGCTTTTTCATACCCTTTACTCTCTCAGTGAGCTTAGCTTTACGCTCATCCTCATCTGTGATAGTAGCTAAGTCCTCTACAGCGATAAGATTTCTAAAGCCAGCATCCAGCCCTAACTCCTGTACCGCATCTACTACATCCAGCTTTAAGCCCTTGATAGTAAGATCCAGATCTCTCTTAGCCTGTGCCTGTAAGCGTTCCTGCTCCTCTGCCTGTCTACGCTCATCCTCTGTCATTTTTTCCTTAGCCTGCTTATCCGCCCACTCTTTTTCCTTTTTCTTAATGGCATCCGTTACTCTCTTATCTGCCATCTTTTCATACTCTTTCTGGAGTTCTGCTCTGATCTCCTCCTCTGTCTTTACCTTAGGAGTGTTATCTGCACCTGCTCCAGTAGTGTTAGCGTTAGCTGTGGTATTAGTCTGGGTACCGTTACCCTGTTCCTGTGTCTGTGTAGCTGTGTTTGTGTTTACATCTGCCATAGTTGTTATCCTCCTTAAAATGAGTTATATAATGCTGATCCCTCGTAAGTTATCTGCAAAATATCCCTACTGTTTCTACATAAGTTAGGGTAAATATCTGGAGAAAATATGTATTTACTATGTAATCTTTTTTCAGTTTCTTTAGATTTTTATTTCAGAGCAAAAAAAAAAGAGGCTAACAAGTTTT